>Ga0116171_10000734_pt1 | contig 34371 bp, 94 predicted proteins | sample AD_JPNHW2_MetaG_FD_89798 | JGI IMG/M metagenome (GOLD analysis project Ga0116171, IMG submission 89798) | Active sludge microbial communities of municipal wastewater-treating anaerobic digesters from Japan - AD_JPNHW2_MetaG | ecosystem: Engineered > Bioreactor > Anaerobic > Digestate | place... | reverse complement strand
GTCTTATTTGCGGGAGAAGATAAAGAAATTGGAGGTGATCAAATGATAACAACAACTTCAGCAACCCTAGCGGCGATAGACAAGCTGCTAGACGATACAGAGGAGTACAGAGAGGCAGCCAAGATCAGTCTCTCAAACGCCCACACCCGCAAGTGCAACGAGTTCGCACACCGGGCTGAGGAGATAGCCAAGCACGTGGTGCTATCTCCTGAAGCGCAGATAATCCCGCGCGGAACAACGGCTATGGATTTCTACATCGAGGCAATTGCTGCGATGAAGTTAGCCAAGTACCGGTATAGCCAGAACAGCAAGTGCGGAGAGGCATTCGGGAATATCGGCAGGGCTGCGGTGCTGTACCGCGGAGAACACGGGAGCACGCTATTGTTCCTGAGAGCGTACGATGATTGAGCCAAAGGCCGGGCAGATATGGCTAGTGGATAGCCGGTACACTTGGGGCCAGTGTCTGGTGCTCATCGCTAGCATACAGCAAGTTGGGCTAGCTACCAAAGTCGTTGGCGCTGTCCTAGACACTGAGGGAGACAGGCCGCCAGAAGTACGAGATGACTGGGCGTTCTACGATAAGGGTAGGTTCGTAAAACTAATACAGGAGGTAGCGTGAGATTATTTGTTGACGATATGCGTGAGCCTAAGCTGAGTATGGCCTGGCACACTACCAAGACCATCACTGAAGCCATGCGCTGCTTGGTAGTCTACAAGCCAGAGATAGTATCTCTGGACCACGATATCTCTGGCTATAAGCAAGAGGACTTCACCGCAGTAGCTTGGGCCATCACCGCTATGCCAAAGGAAGACAGGCCCAAGCGGGTTATCATACACACTGGCAATCCTATCGGGGCTGGCAGGTTGCACGACATACTTAAGGATAAGGTGGAGATAGATGTACACGCGTTTATGTCGGAGCGGTACTACGAGGAGATGGAGGAACAATGAAAAACGGTAAGTTTACACTGCAAGACCTGGCTCAGCGCCTTATGAGCGACCGGAAAGAGATAGACGATCTAAGGAGCAGAAACGAAGCGCTTACCTTTATGTGCAAGCGGTTTATGACAGCGCATCAAGATACATATGTTAGCGCTATGGCTGACGATAGGAGTAGGACTGTTTACGACGAGATATACGACGAGGGAAGAGCGCTAGGCCTGGAGGCGAAATGTTAAAGCACGGAAAGCCGTACAAGGTTAAGACAGGACCGAGGACGCGATTGCTCGGCCCGCAGCAAGGAGTATACGAGCTTCGGCCGCGCGTGTTAGGCCTGGAGTTCTGGAGGTTTGTTATGGCCATAGTGTTAATCACTGTGGCGTTGATCGTTGTGGGTATGGTGCTATCCTCAGCGATAATCTGGGCGAAGCAAGGAGGGTGGTTATGACCAAGCTACACTACCACGTCTTCACCAACGGACGAGATGCCTACCCAGATACTCTGAAGGAAGCCAGGCAGATATTCAAGCAGTACAAGCAGGACTACGGCTGTGCCAGGTTGTACGCCACCCTGGAAGACGGAAAGGATATTCTTGACGAGAACTGCCTAGCTAGCTATGGCGGTTTTCCAAACTAAGGCAAGGGAGATATATGAAACCAGTCGGATGGTTCTGCGTGATGGGGATGATGATAGCAACATGCGCGAGTTGGTCGATACATCAGTCAATTTTATGGGCGATGTGGTCAGGGTTTTTGGGTTGGATTTATGTTATCTATTTTGCAATCACGAGGTGAAACAATGGCACGAACGATAGGCAAGCGCAACAAGGATATGGTTCGCAAGATGGTAATGGCTGAGCTGAACGCTGGCAGGACAGGGTTGCTAGAAATTGAGGATAGAGTTATGGCAGCTTTGCCAGTAGCGGTGTTGGATACCTGGGAGGGCGCACACTCGGAGGTTATCAGAATGGTTGGTGATATTCTAATGGCGCACAACTACAGCAAGTCGGTGAAACTAATATAGTCAGGGAGATAAAATGACAATAATAACAGTATCGCAGATGTATTGGTTGACAAGGTTGGACATGATAAAAAGCGCATCGGAGTTGGTTATCGTCTTTGCGCTGACGACTGCGGTAGTCGGAACTATTGCATGGATATGCCATGCCGTAGACGAGGCATCACTTCCCAAGCCAATTAAATACTTAGCTATCGCTGGTTGGCTTGGCGTTATACTTGGCGGTGCTGTTCAGGTCTTTGTGCCTACAACCAAAGAGATGCTGGTTATCACGATAGTTCCCCAGATTGTGAATAACCAAAAGGTACAGAAGGTAGCCACGGACTCGCTAGGAATAGCTCAGGACTCGATGAAGCTAGTGGATAGCTGGATAGCAGACAAGACCAAGGAACTGATTAAGGAGAAGACGAAATGAACGCGATAGACCTATACCAAGTGAAGTTCAAGACACCTGATGGAGTGCTGCACTACGGAATAGTGGACTCGTTCCCTAGCAAGAAGCCGCCCAAGGGCCACCTGCTGGTAGAGGACGCCATCGTGCCAAGGTCATACCACGTGCCTAAGGACGCTATTGTAGCTCTGCCGTTTGACTTCGACGGCGAGTATTACAAATTCGTGAAAGCAGAAGAAGACAAGGCTAACAAGGTATCGGAGGCCTGTAAGGGAAAGCTAATGGTAGGGGCTATGTTCTCTTGTGGCGTTGCCGATGGCTCCGCTAGCTATGTGGTCACCAAAGTCGGAAAGACAAAAGTATCGATTGAATGGCGCGGCTTCTGTCTGGATAGATATGTGCATGATGTGTTCGGATGGGGTGGTTCATTTCCGCGGAACATAATAGCGTCCAAGGTCGCGCAGCAGGGAGCTATGGCTCGTATCTTCGGAGGTGCGTAATGTTAGAGATAATATCGCTAACCGAGGTGGATGACGAGACCAGAGAGCCATTGTTCTGGTCGAACAAAGATGGATGGGTGGACCAAGCTAGCGCAGATGTATACGCTACTAAACAATGGGACCTACCAATCGGCGGTGAGTGGATAGAGAATCCTCGCTTGGTCCGCTGCTTGATATCGTGGCGCTATGACGGAGACGCTGGGATAATTACCGGAGATATGATTGCGACCTTGGTGTTCCCGATGCCTAAGTGGGAGATAGACAGACTCAAAGAGTGGGTCGCTGACGAGCAGCCGGCGCCGGACGACGCTATAGTAAACAAAGACTGGGTCACCATACTCAGCATATGCCCGATAGACTAGGAGGAGAAATGCGAGACGATGTCAGATGTGCGTTAGTAGCGTTAACAACGAGCAAGAACGAACATACGGCCCAACACGCCAAAGAAATACTGGAGAGCAAGGTATCTCTGCTGCAGGCTATGGATGGTTTCCACGGTGGCTTCCTGAAGTCAGTAGTGTCTGGCGATGTGCTAGGAGCTATGCACAAGGCTGACCTGTACAACCAGAAGGCCCTGGCGCGCGGCGTCAAAGATTACCTTACAGCGATGGGCGGGTTTGGTAATGCTGACTGAACTGATTGGAACAGTTAGAGACACAGCCGTGTCTATGCTGAGAGAAAACCCATACAAGTATCACGGCTATCGCCTGCAACATTCTGGCTTGGACCCTGCCAGGTTCTCGACTAAGTACCGGGTTGTGGCAGTACTGGAAGGCGGTCTGCGCCTGGAGCACGAGGACGATGTTAGCAAGATAGATGTATGGCATCCGTGGCTGACCATACCTACGGATATGCTGGTAGATATAGCAACGCACGGAGGCACCAATGCAGCTAGTCCCCGTTAAGAAGAAAGACATCTGCAGTCCGTACTTGATGAGAAAGATACGCCAGCACGCGATTGGGTCTGTCTGCCGTATGAACGCTGGTTCTGCAGATTGTTATGAGTTCGCAGTAGACGACAGTGGAAAAGATTGGGAAGGCGGTTGGGATTGGTCGAAGGGACTGGTAGCTAGCAACCCTGGCTATATTCTTATGCTTGATACCGGCAAGGTATTCAAGGTGCAGGAGGAGAAATGATAACACTAGAGAAGCTAGAAGACAAGGCGTCAGAACAATCTGGCGAGTTAGTCCTAGAAGGTAGCAATAGCTGCGAGGATTTTGAGTGGGAGGATTTGACGGATAGCCTGTCCGAATTAATGAAGAAGATAAATCCAGGTGGGTATTGGTTCGCCAAGGTTAGTAATTTTGGCTGGAGGTCCATTGGCGGCCACGCGTTCATCAGGGCAGACAACGGCCGGGAGCTACTGTCTAAGATACTGCCTAACACGGAATGTAATTTCAAGATACATAGGATGGGCAAGAAGGGAATAGCTATAAACAACGCCCACCACGACAGTCCGTGTTATGCTGAGTGGTATTCTATAATCCCTATAACCTCAGGAACCTACCACGACTACAAAGGAGGATAAATGAGACAAATCATTAAAGGAGAGTTCGGAAGCCTGGAGGTAGTACTCGATAGCGACGATGCGGATATGGCCGCCATAGTCAAGCTAGCCTTTATGGTAATGACAGTAGCCGCGCTCAAGCCAGAGCGAAGGGAAGAGGCTATGGAGTACTTGGTTAGCATTATGGAAGACTGGGCGGACAAGGACCAGCTGAGGATAAAGCCAGTGAAGTCTAGCCCGGACACGAAGAAGATAGTGGACGATCTTCTGAAGGACTTGAAGAACAAAGGAGACAAGAATGGAAAAGATAGATAGCCTGAACAGCCGGCTTATCAACATACGCAGCAATATGGATACCATACTAGCCTGCTCTAAAGAGGGTCACGCCGGATTGAACGCAGAAGAACAGGCCGGGTACAACAAGCTAGAAGCCGAGTACCAGAAGCTGGTCGGACAGTTCGAGGACGCCGCCGCGGCCGAGATAGTGAAACAGCATACAGCCATTGCCGAGATGGAGGAGAAGTACAAGGAGCTAAAGGAGCTGTATGTTGGCATAGCTACTCGTAAGCTAGTCCCGGTCGGCGCCAAGGTAGTGGAGATAAAGGCATCAACCACATACGAGAAGGTGGACTTCGAAAAAGCCAAAGAGTTATTCAGCATACCACAGCTGACAAAGGCTAAGGCCATATCAATAAGCGCAGCAGAGCCAGTCAGGACAGCGCTTGGTATGATAGACGAGGCCGCAGTCAAGTCATTGTTTAAAATCAAGTCTGTCACCCCGTCAGTTACTGTGAGGAAGGCATAGCGATGCCGAGGGTAAAAGTCGTATCTCCGGATAGATACTTCTCGGCCTGGTGTTGCCAGAACAATGAGTACTTCCACACGGGGCGGAATAGCCTTACCTTCAGGGCGTGCGCTGAGAGCATCCTGGGATACCTATGGACTGACTCGGAGATGGCTGGCCTGGTTAATATCAAAAGGCTGTCGGACGAGCAGATAGCTGAAGAAGTTGGTGCGTATGAGGTACGGATACACAATCATAAGAAAATACTAACGGAGGCATAGCATGGCTGATTATTATTGTCAGATGTCACATGTCATAACTGCAAAGACAAAGGCGCAACGAGATGACCTTATTGATACGCTCGGTGAGGATAACAAAGATTACAATGACGAGTATCACGGGGCCGAAGCAAGCGTAGAGAACGACACCAGCGTATGGATACACAGCGAGGAAGCTGTGGATATGGGCGCGCTTGCTGACATTATCGCAGCCTGGCAGACCAAGCACAAGATAACAACGCCAGAGATAATCAGCTGCGCGTTCACCTGTAGCAAGCCCCGCACAGACGCGTATGGTGGCCTTGCTGTGCTGATCTACCATGGCAAACAATACTGGTACGACCCTACGGACTTGGCGCAGGCTAAGCTGGATAGGTTGCAAGCGTCGGAGAAGAAAGGGAAGAAGAAATGAAAGACTACCCAATAGCCAGGGAAGCTAGCGTCGTTAGCGCTGACGGACTGGTACGCGTTGACCTAAACTGGGATTGTGGTGAGGGTATAGACGGAGACTACCGAGGACCGAACACAGACGATATACCGCTGCTGCGGTTTGATGTGTTTAGGAAGGACGGAAAGGATTGGTGGGAGGTAGACAATGCTAGCTACTGTACCCAGATACCGGCGGATATACCGCACAGAGAAGTTAAGCGCTTAGCTGAGTACTTGCTCAACGAGGTAGAGGAAGAGGTTGCTAGCGGAAACAGTGTCAAGAAACTGTGCGAGCGCTTATCTTGGATTAACCCAACCTGGGGCACAAAGAAAGAAGACAGGGGCTGGACGCTGGATGCAGAACAAACTAGGAGGAAAAGAAATGACTGATTACGAAAAGCACTGGATTAAGATGTTAGAGGGTATGTCCAAGCCAATGTGGGTGACATCGACAACAATTCCAGTCAAGTGCCCCATCTGCGGCGGCAAGGGATTGGTCCCGCACGGGTTCTATGACATCGAGGGAAAGAAGTCAAGGTCAGAAAAGAATACCAGCCCAGAAACTTGCAGGACCTGCGGCGGTAGGGGAATAGTCTAAAGGAGATATATGCATAGCAGAATATTCGAGTTGTCGGAGACGCCGGTTCCAGCAATAGAAAGGATTGATTAGGACACATTAGTGAGTGATTATGATGGTGTGCCGTATTGGGCGGACTATTTCTCCGCTGAGGTTGATGTACCGGAAGACATTAAGTGGTTGTGCGAACAACTAAAGGTAAAGCATTACAAAGGATCGGGCCGCGGGTTCTTCAAGACCGATGAGTTGGTCAAAGCGCTCAAGTCGGTAGTTAAGCGCGACATAGAGGGAGCTATGCCGATGCTGGCCGAGCTTAACAAATCTCTGGCCGATGGCAACTATGGCGCGCTAGACCAGAAGATATGGGAGATATCGGACCAGCTGGACAGCAAATCTGGCTTCCACTTCTACATACAGCACAAAGCCGATAGGAGTAGCTACCACGTCGGGGGCTACCTGGGCTTGCTGGACAACGTGCTGCGCTTCAAGGGTGACAAGGTGTACATTGGAGGCATCGTAGACTACCACAGCTAGGAGACATATGACCAAAAATAAAGCAATACCAAGACAACCAGGAACTTGTCCGAAGTGCGGTTGTGAAGACCTAAAGTATGACTCTATAGAGCTAGAAGGAACGCAGGTTTACTACCCATTCCAATGTGCTAACGAAAAATGTAAGTTTTCTGGCCAAGAATGGTACAGCCTGAACTTTATAGAAATGACGGACGAAGCGGGGATGACAATATGAGCAAGGGCGGAACACCAGGCGTTTGTCCTAACTGTGGTAGCCTGAACCTGATATACGACGAAACGGAGTACTTTGTCAACAATGGACAGAAGTATTTCTGCCGGCCGTTTACTTGCAGCGCGTGTTGCTGCAAGGGCGGAGAATATAACAAGTACGAGTTCGACGAAATGGAGGTATATGAAACAGTCGAAGAAAACTGAGCGGGAATACATTGTCACGGTCCGGGAGGTCCACTGCCAAGGCTATAGAATCATCGCGTCGAGTCCGAAAGAGGCTAAGAAATTTGTAGCGGATGGCGGGGGTGATTTGATAGAGGGTACTTTCGAGTATAGCCACACGCTAGACCCAGAGACCTGGACAGTCGAGGAAGTCAAACAAGACAGCGAGGACAAGAAGTTACGAAATAGAATGATGAAGCGTTGTACACATTGTCCGTTCTTAAGAGAGGACTGGCATTGCGATATAGCTAATTGCGCCTGCATCAAGGTACTAAACTGCCTAGAGTGGGCAGAAGGCAAGGGGAGGATATAACATGGGTTATCATTGTGATCAAGATGTGCATGTAGTCATACTGGCGTCTAAAGAAGCGAAGGTTCGTAGCATTATGAGAACGCTGGACCGCAGAGGGAAGAAAGAAGGGAGTGGCGGATCCTGGCAGGGCGGCAAACAAACGGGCCGGTGGTGGGCTTGGGTTGCCAACGGTTTCTCTAAAAAAGCTACCGTGGAGGAAATGTTTGGAGCGTGGGGCTATGAGTGCAAACAAGTCATAGACCCAAAGACTAAAGCAAAAGCGTTTGTGCTCAACGGTTGCTTAAGCGAAAAGCTGGGCCAGGAAGAGATGTTATGGCTTGCTATGGCGCCGGTTGTTCAGGACGGTAGCTACATAGACCTTCGCGGAGAAGACGACGCAATGTGGCGCTGGTGTTTCGAGAAGGGCAAGATGCTGGAAAAGCAGGCCAAGGTGACTTATGAATAGGAAAGACATAATCCAGCAACGCGAACAGATACAACAAGACATTCTGTGCATCTTAGATGGATTGGATGATTCGATACTAGATAGCGTTTGTGAAGTCGTATCCGAACGTATGGGAATCTTAATGACCAAGTACGAGGAGAGATATGGCAAAGACGCAGACTAAGTACAAACGGGTATGCGATTGCGGGTGCAATCAGTTCAAGACTCATATCACATTGCGAGTGTATGATGTTCCTGTTTACTTCAACCGCGATGGCCAGATGTGCTATAACGACGCGGCCGGACAGACTGAGGGCTGGGATACGAATAGCGAGCCAGGGGTCTGCTGTACTAAGTGCGGAAAATTGTACGCCATAGCCAGGACTGGAGATGCTATGGACACAGCCTATCTAGAGGAGGTATAGCTAATGACAAAGGTTAAGCGAGAGATATCTAAGACCATACACCCAGTCGAGTGTGGCAAATACGATTGGACTGTCGTTTATGTGATTGACGTACCTGGCAAGACGCCGCTAGAGGCAGCCAAGGCAGCACAGAACATAATGCGAAACCCTGAGTTTGGGGAGTTCTATCACGTACTGCACCACAAGAAGGGCGTGTTTGAAGTGGACCTAGACGACAATAGCGTAGAAGATGTGACTGACAAACCGGAGGTGGACTAATGGGACGAGATCAGATACCGATGGGGCTGTTTGTAGCCGGTGCACATTGTATGGACCCGAACTGTGGTCATGTCTTCTCTGCTGAGGATAGCAAAGAATATATGCTCGACTACCAGGACGATGACTTCGAAACGCCACAAGACCCTCAGCCGAGTACCTGCCCGTTGTGCGGGGGCCGGCTGGAAACTATGGAGAAATATAGAAATGGCAAAAAGAAATAAGAAATACCGAGTGGTGGTTAACGAAACTGAATCAGTTGAGTACGAGGTCGAGGCTAAAGACGAAATGTCCGCCAAGGTTCTGGCAGTTGATTATGCTGACGGAGTAGAGATACGCAGGGATTATATTAAAGGTTCTTGCGAATTTGTTAGTATCGAGGAGGTCAATAATGCCAAAGTATAAAATTCGGGTGTACCAACCCAGGATACTTACCTACCTTGTTGACGCGGCTGATGAGCAGACGGCGCGCGATGAGGCAGTCTACGGTACTGAGAAGACCCTGACCGGTACTGACTACATAGAAGACGATACTAGCGCTATCAGCGCGGTGGAGGTGAAATGAAAACACCAACAATAAAACAACTCGAGAAGTACCTGGAGTACCCAGTCAAGTGCGCGCTGTGCGGGTCAGATAACCTGGAGAGCGACCCGCCAGACTTCAATAGCGCTACGGAGATAGGTGTTCACACGAAGTGTCTTGATTGCGGAGCTGAGCTCGATGAGGCGTATATCATTCACAAAGTATGGTGTGGGACAACTATGGTAGGGAGGGGCGTATGAGCAAGCCTAAGTTAACCACGATGGAGCTAACCTGGGGTGAGCTAGCCGGAGTATTGCGTACTGCTATCTACAGAGAGGATGACGCCGAGGCAATGGCCCTCTTCGCTGACACGATACTGTGCGCCGGCAACGGTGGGTCTAGCTACTATGTAAACGAAAATCAGGACATCAGGTTCACGCTACCGGTATGCCCGGAAGACGCGGCAACCATACGAAGACTAATGAGAGAGGAGAAATAAGATGAGCACTCGCGGAGTTGTTGGCTTCAGGCACAACGGGCAGGATAAGGTGATGTACAATCACAGCGACTCATACCCGGACTACCTGGGTTTAACGGTACTAGAGGCAGTGCGGAAGTATAGCGATGAGCAGCTGATCGCTGCACACAAGAAGATAACGCTAGTTGACCCGGACGAGAAGCCGTCTGAAGAACTGCAAGCGCAGTATACCAAATACCATTGCGGTGGGGTAAGCACTGGTAAGAAGTCGGAATGGTACTCGCTGCTACGGGAGGCCCAGGGAAACATAGACGCGTATGTGACGGACGATAAGCTAGCACATATGATTAACGGGCGTAGGAGTATGTTCGATAGCTTGTTCAGCGAATATGCCTATATCATAAACCTAGATGACAAGACGCTAGAGTTCTATGTAGGGTTCAACAAGGACAAGAACGCGGCTGGACGCTACGCTAGTTTCACTGAAGATCCGAAGGAGGCGTACTATGGTGTTCGCTTAGTCAAGGCGTATACCTTCGAACAAGTCAGGTCAGCCAAGAGTGTTTCCGCGATAGTAAAGGATATGAATAAAAAATCAGAGGAGGAAGACGATGCCTAATCACGTATTCAATTCCCTTAATGTTTCTGGGGACGACAAGGTGTTAAAGCGGTTCATCAAGATGGCCGCGGAGACAGAGTCCGGAGAGAAAGAGGACTTTGCAACTGGGAAGATGGAGAAATATTCCGCTCATAGGCATATCTCGTTCAACAAGTTTATCCCTATGCCGAAAGAGCTAGATATCACCAGTGATGGTATGGTCAACTACTTGTCTAACCCGTTCTCCGGAAAGACGCCGATAGAACAAATAGTTGACTCTATCAAGAAGGCAGATGCGAAGACCGTGAAGAACTTCGTGCAAGCCATCCTGAACCTTAACAAGTACGGGCATTGCAGCTGGTACGAGTGGAATGTCGCTCACTGGGGAACGAAATGGAATGCTTACGATATCAACGAGCCGGAGATAGTGAAAGGCAGCGCGACATACCACTTCAACACAGCTTGGTCTCCGCCCATCCCAGTAGTTAAGCGTATGGCTGAGATCTTCCCAGCGCTCAGGTTCGAGCTAGTGTACGAAGAAGAGTCGGACTTCTATGGCAAGCTCGTGTGCCAGGACGGGGCTGTAATAGAGGACACATCAGGAGAGTACACCGGCGCCTATGCCTGCAAGGACTGCGGCTACGAGGGCGGCAAGTTCCACCAGGACGGAAAGTGCCCGCAGTGCGGCAGCACCTCTACCCCGCTTACCTATGACGAGTGGGAAAAGGGGCAGAGCGGGAAGACTGAAGAGAACAAACCAAAGAAGGAGAAGACTAAATGACCAAGAAACAAACAAAGATGGTCACGAAGCTAACCAACGAAGTATTGGACTTGCTGGACAGCCAGATATACGATCTGGTCGACAATGCCTTAGATGCTGCTAGAGAAACTTCAAGTGTCTCCGATGAGGAGTTTGATAAGTTATCAGAAGAGGTGGACGTGGTTGACGAGATCGTTGGCAGGTTGAACTTTAGCAAACCAGGGGCGAGATAACATGACCGAAGAACAAAGGAAGACCGTGGTGAGAGAAATTATAGCATCAGTAGCCGAGCGTCTTGATGACGATATGTCTGACCACTTCTCTCGTGTGTACTGCTGGAGCGATGGGTATAGCGACACCGTAGAGGAGACAGTTAAGTTTGTATGCAAGGATCAGCTAGACGATGCGACCTATGCAGCGCTGATGAAGGAAGAGGACGCGGACGAGAACATGGAGGATATTATGGATATGGTCCAACAGGGCCTGGAGATTAATTATCCGAGCGTGAAGGTAGCCCAATGACCAAAGCAGAGATAGTTGGCTTAGTGGATTATTCCATAGACGAAGTCGTGGCGGATATAAACAGGCAGTATAGCGAAGACTTGCAGATGGACATAGGCCAAGGTACTTGGCTTAGCGTGGTGGACGAGAGCCTTTCGGATGTACTAGCCTACGCGGGCGTGTCTAAAAAGGACTATGCAAAAATGTTAGCATTGGTTATGAAACGCATAAAGATAAGCCCTAGAAAGGTGGAGGTAAAATGACCGACGAACAGAGAGTGAAGATGGCAAAGAAGATAGCCGAGCATATTGCTCCTGAAATGACAGAGATGTTTATAGATATGTTTCAGATCAAGGTAGATGATCACTACAACGACCTAGTAGACGAGCTCAGTGATGGTTACCTCAAGGATAAACTAAGTGTCGATGCATATGAAAAAGCGGATATGTCTGGAAACTTGTCTGAGCTTATTGACGAGGTCTACGCTTACCTGACGCTAACCTACCCAAAGGTATCGGCAAAGGTCGGCAAACCGAGGAAGAGATGAAATACGACGATAAAACAATACTAGAATGGTGTCCCTACTGCAATACTGAGGTAGAGCTGGATAACTGTATGCAGATGCAGAAATGTCCTAACTGTGAAAAAGACATAGCTCCGTGCAATACTTGCTTCGACGAAGATATCAGGGACTTGTCCGACAACTGCGACGAATGCCCCATCGGCTGCAACGACGCTGACAAGACTTGCAATAGGTATTTAGTATCTGCTAATGTATATGTCTATGCCAAAGGCCAGACCCAGGCTATAGATGCAGCCAAGAGGTTGATAGCCGCGGACGGGTACAGGAGCCTTAGCATAATACAAACAGGGAGGAAAAATGCCAAGCGTAAAAATATCAAAAACCGTATTCGTTGAACCAAAGACATATGTGTCTGCCTACTACGCGAATATGTGGGAGAACGACCCGGTGCAGGCGGCTATGAATATGGCTATGGCTCTGGTTCAGGAAGCAGAGAACGGAACATACCATCTAGTGGACGACAAAGGCAGAGAGCTAGAAGTAGACCTAGGCGCTTGGGTTATTCGGAAGAAGAACAAAGCAGGTGAGATAGTAGCTACCCCAATACCAGGAGGAGACAATGCACAAGCCGCTTTCCAGAAAGCAGTTGCTGAAAATCGTTAACGACGCGTACCCAGATGGGAAGGTAGCAGATGCGGCTAAGGCAGACTACTACGATAAAAATAGCTCGGAGGATAGTAGCACGGTGCTTAACATAGGCGATACTCTAGCCGTGTTTCTGTACTACGAGCTCGTACACGATGGTGGCCCCGACGCTGCTGGGGATGGCACCGCCGAGGGGCAGTTGGAGGAACTGATGGGCCGCTGTGAGATGGCCATTCGTGAACTGGACGGGGTGAGGTCAGCTTTGTAAACCAAGAAATGGGAGATAGAGAATGGCAAAAACAAAAAATGAAAATTGCCTGATGGGAATGCAATGCCCTAAGTGTAAGTCCTTGGAGCCGTTTGAGATAGCAACAGGATGTATGAGCACCGTGTATGATGAGGGTACTGAGGAAGAATACGACTTCGAGTGGGACGACGACTCTTACTGTGAGTGTCATACTTGCGGGCATAGCGGAAAGGTAAGGGACTTTAGGACAAAGGAGGCATAATGGCAAAGCCAAAGAAAACGATACAAGTACAGGAGTTGAAGGAAATGCTTAACGAGGTTTTGTTAAATACCTTAGACGATAACCAAAAAGGTAGAGATGCCTTGTTGCATTTCGTAGAAGTTATTCTGTTAAAGACGCGCAACTACCGCGGGTTCAGATACTTGTACGAGGATGATATGGAAAAGAGTATGTTAGGCACCACGGTGGGTATGCACTCCGGTAAGACAGGTAAGGATGCGTTCGAAAACACCGACTACACGCGGGTGAGGTATCTATGATAGAGCAAGGCATAAGCAGGTGGTATGAGATCTTCATAGACCAAGGTAAGACACTAGGAACTATGACGATAGCTAAATCGCCGGACCTGGAAAAGCTTGGCAAAATTTTCAACGGACTAAGCCAGGCTAGCCATCACCGGATGCGTATAGACGCCTGGTCTTGCCGGTCGGAGAACTCAGTACCGCGCAACCGTAGGCTGAACAAGAAGGAGCAGGCCATAATTACTAAGATCTTAGGGTTCAACCCTAACAAGGAGAAAAAATGAAACCAATAGAAGATACAACCAAGCACTGGACGGCAGTAGCTAGCAAGCTGTTGGTTGGTAGGAAGATAACCAAGGCTAGGTATATGACTGACAAAGAGTGCGAGGCGTTTGGCTGGGATCGAAAAGCAGTTGTTCTCCAGCTGGACGATGGGAATATTATCTATCCTTCCCAAGACGACGAAGGCAACGGCGCTGGCGCTATGTTCACGAATGATGACAAGACTCCTATACTTCCGGTGCTGCGATGATAGCCGACTTGGTTAAGTGCTGCTGGTGTTCTTGGACTGGGACGGTTGGCGTAGGAGACGAGTTCTGCCCCTGCTGTGGCAGGAAGGGGTTCTTAGCCTGGCAGGACGATAACAAACAGGAGGTAGAAATATAATGGGTTGCGATATACATTGCTACGCGGAAATACATAAAGCCTTCGGAGACGAACCAAAGAAGTGGTACAAGCTTGGCTATATGTTCAAGTATCCGTATGTCGAGAAGGACGATATAGTGATCGACCACGGAGACGGAGATATCCACTGCGTGCTAACAGACAGATGCTACTCTGGCAGGAACTATGGATTATTCGGGATCCTGGCCGGAGTTAGAGGAGAAGCCACGCCAATAGCTGAGCCGAGAGGTGTGCCGACGGATGCTAGCGAGGGGTACAAGAAGGTCCTGGCAGACTGGGGCGTAAACGCACATACCCCGTCGTGGTATACCTTGTTTGAGCTATTAAAGCCCAAGACCTACGCCAAGCTATCTGTTAGCCCTGAGTTCCAAAAGGCTATGCTTAACCTGCGCAAGAAGCTAAAAGAATATAACACAAAAGATATCAGAATAGTGTTCTTCTTTGACAACTAGGGGGTATAATGCCAGGCACACAAACACGCTGGACAAAGTCGGAGATCAACAAGCTGGTAGCGATGCGCAAGTCGGGCAAGTACACGCTGGAAGATCTAGGAAAGCAGTACGGAGTTTGCCGGGAACGAATGCGGCAGATACTGGAACGAGGAGGTCAGACTGGCCTGGTCACGGAAGCTAGGCACAATCTCATAAAGCCGCTAGTCGTAAAGGACTATATGGTTAATGATATGGGTCTGATAGCCTTGTCTAGGAAGTATCATCTGAAGGGCTCTGTCATTAGGAAAATGATAGGCAAAAACTACTCCAAGTACAAGTATAGCACAGACTTCAATTACTTCAAGGTAATTGATAGCCATACCAAGGCGTACCTATACGGAGTGTTCTACGCAGTTGCCCATGTTGCTAAAGTCAGCGTCGACTTCCAGCGCAATCCAGACTCTAGGGCGGTGTTGGATCTCATCACCTCAGAGATATGCGATAGCCCTTGCCATGCTTATACCGTTAATGGCAAGGCCGCTATCCGAAAGGTCGTAAATGGAAAGGCGTTTGCTCAGCTGTTGCTAGGCCGCGGATTCGTTGCTGGACGCATCGGGAACGATAAGTCTAAGTTCCCTGCCGTGCCAGACGAGTATGTGTGTTCGTTCCTGCTAGGCTATTGGGAGATGCGCGGTGGTGTTGCTAAAAAGAAGTACCCAACACAGATAGCTAAGGACCTGCACTTCTACGGCGGCAAGGCGTTGATGCAGCAGGTCTTAGAGGCAATGCCAGAAACAGTAAGAGCCGGGGCGCACTACTATGCGCCGGATGGAACTAGAGAGTGTGGCGGGCTGTATTGGTTTATGGAGAAGGACATAGTTAGCATCCTGAAGTTCTTGACGCAGCACAGGCCGGCACTCCGGCTTAGCAAAGTCGTAGCGATCAGCAAATACATATAAAAATAAAGGAGACATATGGCACACGAACTGGAAATTACGAAGAATGGTGCAGCGATGGCGTATACGGGTGAGACGCCCTGGCATAACCTGGGCCGCAAAGTAGACCACGCGATGACAGCAGCGGAAGCAATCGTAGCAGCTCAGATGGACTGGGAAGTGGGTTTGAGGCCCGTGTATTCGCCGGTCGCACACGAGACTGGGCTTATCACCTATCAGGCTATACCCGGCAAGAAATCAGTTGTTCGGAACAACGACCAGAAGGCTCTGGGAGTGGTCGGCAATAAGTATATGCCGCTGCAGAACAGAGAGGCCTTTAGCTTCTTCGATGCAGTCGTTGGAGAGAAGCTAGCAATGTACCATACTGTTGGCTCGCTGTTCGGCGGGAGAAAGATATGGCTGCTGGCCAAGGTTCCTAGAGAGTTCTTCGTTAAGGGTCTGGAGCAGGAGAAGATAGATGAGTATATGCTCTTGCAGAATTCCCACGATGGTTCGTCAGCTGTCAAGATTCTCTTGACAAGTGTGAGGGTAGTTTGCAATAATACCCTTACCCAGGCCATCTCAGACGGGAGCGGTATGTACAAGCTGCGCCACACTAGCAGCATAGGTGACAAGGTCTCAGCAGTCCGGGACGCTATGGGCATAGTGGACTATAAGTTCAAGCTCTTCGAAGACCTGAGCAACAGGCTGGCGAATGCGCCTATCAACTCAGCAAAGGTTGATGAGTTCTTCGAGAAGATGGGTCTGAAAGTGATGCCAGGTGATAGCGATGTAGCCCGGTCCCGCACTACCACGCAGCGCTTGTCTATCCTTGAGAAGATAGAGAACGGAAAGGGCAACACGCACCCGGCCATCAAGGGAACGGCCTGGGCGTTGCTGAACGGCTACACCGAGTATGTGGACCACGTCCGCAAGATAAAAGGAAAGGACGATGTGGCAGATCGTAGGATGGATAGCGTGCTGTTCGGAACCGGTAGCGAGCAGAAGCGGAAGGCGATGGATGTAGCGCTTAGCTTGATATAGGAGACATAATGCTATACAATTACACGGCTCAGCGGTTGGACAAAGGCTGGCTGGTATCTTATGGCCCCGAGGCAGTTGCCTCGGGGCTTAGGACCAGTGAAGAAGTATACAGGGCCATAACGGAGTACGGAGTTAAGAAAGAATCAGAGAGGCTGGAGAAGGTCTATAACACAATGTTGGGCAAGGACGCCATAGCCTACCTAGCCAGGTTGGTGATGACGGAGATGTTAAAATCGGTTAAATTCAGCGGAGGCGACAAATGACAGACATAAAAATATCTAGCCTAAAGCTAGGTGCGTCGTTGCGGAAGTCGGTGAAGGCAGAACACCAGGGGCACTGGCGGGTGGATAAGTTCCTGAAGATAAACGGGGTCACGAACGCGCTGATAACCAGGATAGCCCGGCCGGAGCAGAAAGACATCGTGACAGAAGATTGTTTAAACGGAGGTCCGATAAAATGGGAAGTAATAGACAACCCGAACTAAAGCATACAGCGCTGCCGTGGACGCTAGGCAAAGGGATTAAAACCATACGGGAAGCTAAGGTATCCGGGTGGCAGGGGTTTGTAGCTACAGTTAGGTCAACCCACGGGAAGCGGCCTGAAGCTGAGGAGATAGCCAACGCTGAGTTTGTCGTCCGGGCCTGCAATGCGCACGAGGACTTACTGGAAATAGTTAAGATACTGAAGGAGTATGTTGACGCCGGAGAGCCATTAATCTACTTCGGCAAGCTATCCCCGCACTCAGATGATGTCACGCTCGGAGATATGGTGGTAGCAGCTATGAAAAAGGTGGAGGGATAATGAAAACTAAAATGAAGCATATGCCTGGTCCGTGGCGGACATCTGAAGCTAATGCCGCAGACATTGATATAGTGTCGCACAAAGGCGAGCTAATCGCAACCGTGCATTGTGAGGGTCGGCCTAAGCAGGCACCGTACAACGCAGCGTTAATATCTAGCGCGCCGGAAATGTTAGAAGCACTGAAGTACGCTAAGGAAATCGTGCAAGAGAACTGCCCTGACGATGTGTACGATGACCCGAAGTATTCGCCCGAGGCCGAGTGCCTGGTTAAAATCAAAGCAGCTATCGCGAAAGCGGAGGCAAGCAATGCCAAATATAAAATATGAGGGCGGGGTGTATAAGGCAATCCGGGCAGCAACGGGGGCCCGCTTGGTTCTAGTTCCTAATAAGGGGATGTTGATGTCGGCAGTCTTAGCCAAGCTTATTAAGTATAGCGCAGTAGACTTTGATAGCTTGTCTAGGCTTATAGATGATGTTTCTTGTGAGCTAGACTGGAGCTATGACTCTGACTCACGGCGAAGCACAGTAGAAGGCGAAGTTGTTGCGGCATTCAATAAAATTCTACACCCGGGGTTCAAATGACCACAGAACAACAGACCACAGTGCAGCAGGATAAAACGCAGATGATCAAGGCAGAGATGAGCCGCGGATTGAACATAGTTAATGATAAGCACCTGGACTTCTTTGTTAACCTGTACTCGCGCTGGCAGGACGAGCAGGAGTACGAGGACTTCGCGGATTACGAGAAGGTTATAAAGGAGAAGATCACGGAGCTCCCGATCAAGGTAGCTACCAAGCGTCCGTTCGGTATCAAGTACGACTACGAGGGGTTCGAGATACATATCAGGATAGCTAGCGGATATCTTAAGGCTTCGGCTAAGAGAATAAAATGATACCAAAGCAAGCCCCTAGCTATAGGCAGCTTAAGAAGAGCAACGCGGCGCTGTGCACAGCTATATATAAGTTCCTTATCGTACTAGAAGACGCATTCGAGGACGAGCCTAGGCTTGACCGCGCTGCTATCAGGCTGTACAGGACATATAAAAAACACGAGGAGGCATATGATAATAAAACTCGGTAAGACTAGCAAGTTAGGTAAAGATGTTGTGACATTCGGATTGCCTGCTGGAAAGACTTGCCCTGGGGCTATCGAAAATGGTAAGATGTCTCAGGTCTGCCAGGGTTGTTACGCGAAGGGCGGGCATTATAGGTTCGGTGTGGTGAAGCAGGCCAGAGAGAGGAACTTGAAGCAGACGAAGGCGCCGAAGTTCATTAGCTCTATGGTTCAAGCCATAGATAAGTCTGGTGCTAAGTATATGCGGTGGTTTGATAGCGGAGATATATATGACAAGACCTTCGCGTACATAGTGGAGTGCGTTTGCAAAGACACACCGAATGTTAAACACTGGATTGCTAGCCGGGCACTGGCGCTGCCCTGCTGGCAGGAAGTTAGGAAGCGGTTTGACAAGCTGCCGAATGTTATGGTCCGTGCGAGCTATGGCAGCCTGGACGCCAAGTATGATAAGAAGGTACATACTGCCATAGTCGTCCCTCACGATGTGAAGCTCCCGAAGGGCGCGCATCTGTGTATGGCTACAGAGACGCACGGGCAGTGCGGGGAGTGCAAGAAATGTTGGGAAAAATCTTGCAAGATGGTGTGCTACAGACCCCACGGACAAAGGATGTCTAAGATCGTAAAGGAGAGAGTGAAATGACCAAAGAACATTTCGTTGAAAAGCTTGGCAGTATGGCAAGGGCTGGAGCCCCTCTCTGGGCAATTAACCTAGCCGAAATAGTCTACTACAGTGCCCACCCACCCAAAGGTCCTACAGAGATAGGTACAGGTCAGTTCACTATCGGGTCCGAACCAAAGTCCGATCTGTATGCTACTATGGTCGTGGAGCGCTGTCCTAAGTGCAGTAATATACTGCGCCTGTACCACCCCAATGCTAAGGATATGTCCCCGACACCGGCCTGCCCTAACTGCAAGGCAGAACCGATCGCCAAGCCGGAGGGGTGTGGCAAGAGCCTGGGAGGTATATGATGTCAAAGCCGTCGGACTATGCGTTCTTCTTCGAGAAGAAGTACGAGGCGTACGATAACGAGGTGCATAAGGTTCACCTGTGCGGGAGTGGCAAGGATGTCTACTTGTGGGCTACTACGGATGTTGGCTATCCGTTAGGCCACATAGCTATAATGACCGGCAGGGCTAACTTGCGCAGGCTAGCCAGAGCCATACTCAAGGAGGTTGGAAATGGAAAACGATGACGAAGCTGACGATTGGATAATCAAAAAAATGACCTTGAACTTGTCAGGCCACCAATTACTCACCGCGATACTATCGATATCCGACATACAGTTAGGCAAGGCCGATTGTTATGTTGATTCTGTCACGTGTAAGCCCGACGGGGATTGGACCATAGAGCTACTGGGGATGGAATGACAGCGGAAGAGCGGGTGCTTAGGAAGCTGTATAACTACACTGCCTGGATGTCTAAGTGGAAAGAAGGTCCGTGGGACTACACATCTCCTAGCGGAAAGCGAATGACTTGGAGCCAGGCTTGTGTTGAGCAGGGCAAACGACGGAACAAGTTGGTAGTGGTCATAATACAAATAGCAAGGGAGGGATATGCGCGTGTTCAATAATAAGCCAGTCGAGGAGTGTCCTAACTGCGGCAACAAGCTAGTCTATTGTGTAGGCGGACAGCAGCTAAAGTGCTTGTACTGTTGCAACAGGTACGAGCTAAAACTAGCTTCTGAAAACTGTGCTAAGATAACCGCAGAGAAGTACCCCGGACTACGCCAGTGGGCGGAGCTATTTGCGGCAGAACAGCACAAGGGACAAAAGTACGGAGACGGTGAGTTTATAAACCACCCGGAAGAGGTAGCTAGGATATTGCTAGACACATTCAACCCGGAGCTCGGCGAGAACCAGCGCATCCTGGTAATCGCTGCCTGGTTGCACGATGTTCTAGAAGATACTGATACCACTATGGAAACTCTGGTAAAGGAGTTCGGAGAGGATGTGGCTAACCTGGTCTTTGCTGTGACGAATGAGCCCGGCAAGAACCGCAAGGAGCGCTGGGTTAACACAGCTAAGAAGATACGCAGCCATCCGCTTGGCATCCACCTAAAGCTAGCGGATCGTATAGCCAATGTCTCAGCTAGCATCAGGCAACGGAGCGACTTGCTAGGAATGTACCTGAAAGAGGACGAGATGTTCTACGCTGAGCTGAACGGGCAGCTATCACCGCTGTGGTCGTTGTACGGAGAAACGATGATAGCAGCGAGGGAAGAGATGAAGAAGATGCAGGAGACAAAATGAGCAAATATCCATCAGTTCGTATTACTTGGTTGGACGGTGCGTCCCACGATGCCTGGCAGGATGTGTCTGAGCTGGATGTTGAACCGGTTGTTTGTATTACCAGAGGAGTGTTGTGCCGGGAAACTGAGACAGATATTTTTGTGGCGGGGTCTGAGAGGCCGGACGGGCAGGTATCTTGCGTTATGCAAATACCGAAGCGCGCAATACTGGAGAAGGTGGTGAAGGGAGAGATAGAATGAGATATCTGCTGCGGCTATTTCACGATATCAGGATGCTGCCTAAGTACAAGAAAGCTATTAATAGCATGTATCCAGCCCTATCTGCTTGGCTATTGTTTCACAAGGAGTACGATAACAAAATATGCCCTGACGCTGGGTATAGAAAGACGCTAGAAATCCACGCGCTAAAACTAACAAAGCAAGGCTTGCTTAGCTGTGTTGGCCTGATGGAGGATTACGATGAAAAACCGTAAAATAGAGAATGCAAGTGTGCAGACCGGGTGCATACGCAGCGACGTACCTAACTTGTCCGTGCTGCCTAAGCAGGAAAAGCAATGTACTTGCCGCTTCTGCCTAATGAACGTCGTGATCGACAAAGTCAGGAAGCACCTGACTCCCGAAGAAATAAGGATACTTGATGATGGCTTAGATGCTTTGCTATGCCAGGCGGAAGACGGGTGCTATTACAAGTGCATTATGGACGGCTCCTGGCCTACAGCTGTGGAGATACTGGAAGTGGTCCTGGCTAACGCTAAGGAGAAAAGAGCAAAGGGGGAGGCCGAGCATGGAAAATAAACTGAAGCCGTGTCCTACTTGCGGAACTAAAAATAGACCCAATATGTTTTCGTGGCTACTTGGATTTTTAACCTACGACTATAGCTGTAGGTGCGGCAGAAAATATCAGGACAGGAGGGCGAAATGAAAAGAGTGTTTGAGCAATTAATACATGATGTGGACCACGCTAATAGAGCATTTGAATGGTTAACAGATGATGCGAAAGATATTTTACTGACCCAAAGGGGCGGGTTAAAGCCTATAAAACTACGGACGGCCCTAGAATATCAGTCCAAACATCTCCTAAGCGTTTTGAATAAACTTAAAGACCTGCCGGAGAGCAAGCCGGAGAAGAACTGCGGGAGTTGCAAAAACATAACCAGCGAGGGATTCCCCATTATTTCTCACGGTCCATGTAACGAATGTTACGAGCACGGAAACTGGCAACCCAAATCCGCCGAGCCGCAGTCGTGGGAGCAGAGGTTATGTGAAGTGTGTCGCAAAGACCTAATTACTCCGTGTAGGGCAACCGCAGTTGACAGAAATAACTGCGATAGGATATGCCTTATCCGCGCCGAGATTGAGCGCAGGGTTGAGGAGGAGAAACAGAAGATACTAACGAGGATTGAGGATGTACGACAGTCTTGCTACGGCAGGGGGGCATTGAATCCAAGCCCAAGCACATTTATTTTTAGTGTGATGGAAGACATAAAGCAGAACAAGCATAGGAGCGATAAATGAAACGCAAAGTCCAAATATCGTGGGAGGAGTGAGTATGAAATTAAACGCTGAAATACAAAAAAAAAAGTTTGACACACAATTTTGCGATAGTAGTATATTCGACCATGACCAGTTGCCAGATATTTTGTCGTTCTTTGCAAAAGTGTACGACGAAGTTTATGAAGACGCTTGGAAAAGCTGTAAAAATTGTAGAGTTACTGGAGATTAAAATGGAATTACCAAAAAACAAATATGGAATTATCTATGCCGACCCTCCTTGGCGTTATGCGGATAAAGGGGGTAGTGGCAACGCTGAAAGTCATTATAATACAATGTCACAGAAAGACATTTGTGCTTTACCTGTATCTGAATTAGCACTTCCTGATTGTGTTCTATTTATGTGGGCCACATACCCTATGTTGCCAGAAGCATTGGAAACTATAAAGGCTTGGGGATTTCAATATAAATCAATAGGCTTTCAATGGGTTAAGCTGAATAAAAAGAATGGCAAGCCTTTCTATGGACTTGGCAGGTGGACTAGGGGAAATACAGAACCTTGTCTTATAGCGGTTAGGGGAAAGCCAAAACGAATAAACAATTCTGTTTTTCAAATTATTCAAACTCCGATTGAGGGCCACAGCAAAAAGCCTGATATTGTGCGACAGAAAATAGTTGAACTCGTCGGATATTTGCCACGCATAGAATTGTTTGCAAGACAAAAAACAGAGGGTTGGGACGTGTGGGGAAATGAGGTTAATATATGAACCTAGAAATCAAACTTCCAGACCCGGAGTACTGCAACGGCTGTCCGTTGTGTTGGTATGACGAAACCGATGAGGCATACTGCCGACATCGTTTGGAAAATATCAGGATACCGAATGAGCCTTTGCTCACTAAAGGTGCGCTAATAATACGCCCACAAATATGCAAGGATAAGAACGGAGAGTGATTATGACACCTCTATCTACCAAAGAAGTTTCCGCTAGGAAGGAGTACAGGTGCGTGTGGTGTGGGGAGAAGATACTGAAGGAAGAGAAGCACACGAAGAGGGCTTATGTAATGTACCGGGAATTTATACACGACAGAGCGCACCTGGAATGCTATGCGGCTATGCTGGATTACGACTGGTCGGACGATGATGAGTTTAGTGCCTATATGTTTAAACGAGGATCTACGGAGGAGAAATGACAGAAATGCTTACCAGTTTACCAGGAGACATAGACCAACCAGCAGGCAAGTGGCAGTGGTTGATGGGCAAGTACTGGAACCTATCGCTTAATTCTTGGAAACGCATATCTGCCGAACAGCCGTACGCAGGCTTTTGTTTCGGGGAGCCGGGCGTGTTTCTATACTCGGGGTTTGGAATGGGCCTGTACTTGGCCAAATCGGGTTTAGCGAAATGGTGCTGGACAACTGAGGCGGTTAGGTTAGCTAAAGAAGAGGGCCTTACATATAGGTATATAGATACCTTCGATATCCGGGAGGAGAGATGAATGTTCATAAGTTAAATAGACATTGCGCTACTTGTAGTAAGCCTATAGTAGACCACAGCAAGTCGGGTATGTGCAACAAACACCGAGACAGGTCTGGGGCTAGCAATCCTTTCTATGGCAAAAGCCATAGTGCTATCTCCGTGGCTAAGATGAAGGAGAGAACTAGTGCAGCATCAAAATTGTTGTGGCAGAATCCAGAATACCGAGCCAAGGTTATCGCTGGCACCTCTAAGCCTCGTAGGCAGTCATTTAAGCAAGAACAAAGTAAAAGAACTACTGAATGGTACAGAGCTAATCCGGACCAACGACAATTGCGAGCCGATAAGATGAAGGAGAGCTGGAGATTAGGTAAGCTAGTAAAAGGGACGATAGCATCAAGTAACAAGAGCAAAATGCAGGAGAAATTTTTCAGCGATCTCAAGGATGTTTATTCAGGTGTTGTGGAAGACCATGTTGTAAAAACTCAAGACAACAAGTGGAAATTTCCCGATGCGATAGAGCTACGAGATGGGGTTATCATAGAGTTTTACGGTGACTATTGGCACGCAAATCCTAAGAAGTATAGTGCTGAAGACATCGCGCATCACAAGATTATGGCCAAGCAAATATGGGAAAATGATAGGAAAAGAGTAGACGAGTTAACTCGCTGTGGTTTTACTGTTTTAGTAATTTGGGAGTCTGACTACAAGTACGATAAAGGCCAGGTTATGAAGAAAATAGACAGCTATGTTAATTGGGAAAGTTGCTCTATATAACAGGAGATAATATGACTACTGCAGAATTCAACGAAGTGGTGGCTAGAAACCACACAGCGTTAGGTAGTTGTGGGGCTCCGCCGTGGGCGCAAATACTGCACTTAGCTATAGTAGAAACCATGGCCGCTCAGGTTGCTACTATGCAGCACATAGAAAGAGAATCACTGGCCGAAGCGCTAGGCATGCTACAGGATAAACCTACAGCCAAATGACCTCTATGACAAACAAGTTGACAGGTCGGTCCAGAAATGCTATTATAGCCGAGGCCAAGCAGCTTAAAACGGCTATGGATATGGCGGATTATCTCAATCGTAAAAAGCTGATAACCAGCGTGGGCCCGAAAGAGATAGCCAGGTATTGCAAACCAGAGGAGTGGCACCACGTAGCTAACAAGACGCGCGTGTTCCTACGCCAGTACTATAGCTTGTTCGAGATATTCAAGCACCGGGTAGAGATACGCGGGGACATAGCTAATCGCAGGGTTGAGAACAACCCTAGCCCTATAGGCATCTTGAGAGAAGGGCGCATCAAGATAACGATTAGCGGAAATACCAGGGAGTTCAAGGGCCGGGTTGTGCTAGATTCCGGTGCTGACAAGGTGACGGTCTTCGACCTGGAACGAAATAGGAAGTATAGGTACGATGTGGCTATAGCACACATCCTGATACAGAACGAGACCGGCTGGGAAAAGCTGGTATAGCGAGGAGATATATGCCTAAAGTTGGAAAAACTCAGTTTATGTGGAAGTTGGGAGATAGAGAATCATACCCGATTAACTTCCTAACCAAGTCTGGTGAGTTTATGTTTGTCATCCCAGAGAAGTATGTCTTGCTAGCCGGGGTGAATAACCTGAAAGACAAAACCATAGACGGGTTAAACAAGCAAATAGGGGAACTGCAGATAGCAATACTAGCCAAGAAGACAGCTACTAGAAAGGTGATTGTGTACGAGTTGGAGGCTAGTGGCGGAGATGACGGTTTTGGGAAGCACACAGTGACAACGCTATACTGCGGGCATAGCGGCGCGACTGGTGTTAAGCTAAACTACCGAGTTTGCGAAGAGGAATCTGTCGATGGTCGGAAAAACTATAGTGCAGGTGGCAGGAGCTATGATGACTTCCTGTCCCTAGTAGACACTGACCCTGGCAAGCGCGTAGTGGACTGGACCGAAGAGCGCGAGAAGTTCTTCTCCGACCTGTACGAGAGCCTTAGCGCTGCTGCTGTCAGGGCTCACGAGTTCTTGTGCGGAGACGGTGATAGGGTTGTAGCTATAGATGATGCTATAGCTCGCAAGGCGGGAAACCTGTTAACTTACGCACCAGAGAAAGCCAAACCGGAGGTTAAGAATGGAAAATAAAGAAGTTCCGACAGAGGAGATCTCTAAAGAAACAGAAGCGGCGTTCTATGCTAAGCAGACACATCGTTCCGTTGACGCCAACGAAACGATGTCAGACAAGGATATCATCATCGAGTTTCTTGATGAGATGTCTAAGCAAGACAATCGCTGTACTGCCTGGCCGTTCTTTTACGTTATTAGGACTAGCAAGCTAGTACCGACTGAGGAAGGCTGCGGGGATGAAAGCCACACAGTCTATTATTCTACTGAAGACGATAGCGAGCTAACCCCAGAAGAATACGACGAGCTGCCGGAAGACGAGAAAGAGAATTATCACGAGCACGCTATGCAACAGGTGTGGGAAGAGCGCGGTATGTTCTTGACGGAGAAGGATGCAGAGCTACATCTCAAGAATAATCATTACCATTATTCTAGTGATGCGCATACTTACCTGAAACATATCTGGCGCGCGCCGTATACAGAGCGGTTCATCAAGGCATTGTTTGACTACTTTGAAGTCAGGCCAAATCAGTACGGAGAGATAAAATATGCAGAATATGTCGAGAAGCGCAAAGCAGAAGAAGCCGAAAAAGCCAAGCAATAATCTATATGTTTTCGGTTATGATAAAAATAGCTTGTATGGTACTGCGTTTGACGTTAACTATTGTGCCCCGTTCAGCGCATACACCGAACAAGAGCTTTTGCTGCTGAAGATAAATAGAGAGGATATTAAGGCGTACAAGTTAGTGGAAGTAAAAAACTTCTTCAAGAGGAAGCCTAATGACCAAACCAAACTATAAGTCACAAGTCAAGTACCTGGTTAATGTGCTCGAGGATATAGCAACCGCTATGGACGAACTGTGCGGTGATACTGACCCGGACTGCGCTGTTAGCCTGTGGAAGGAAGAATACCCTATGCTGTGGGTTTGTTATCGGGCCAACAAGGCGATAATGCATGTCAAGCCGAGGTACTCTAAAAATGCCTGATATAACAATGTGTGCAAACACGGCGTGTCTTGCTAGAAAGCATTGTGAGAGGGCTACTGCAGTCCCGGACAAGTACCAATCGTATGCTATGTTCGCAGAGATCCAATGCTTTTCTCCGAACAATGCAGCGCTGGCTAAGTTGAAGAAAACAAAGAAAGGCTGGATGATAGGCAAATTCAAGATAACCCAGTGGGAGAAATGATATGAAACTAAAGGACTTACTCAGAAAACACCCCCGCATCAGCTTAGGCCAGCTGGTTGCTACTAAGACATTCCCGGCAGCGCAGGCAACGGCCGAGTTTGAAAAGTACGCCAAGCTGTTTCGGGGCTTCCCCAAGACAGCTAAGTTAATGCTCAAAGACATACAAGAAATGTACGACATCTGCGAGGCTGGAATCAAAGTAGAGACCTGGGGCGATATCGGCGATATGGTATTACGCCAGTTTCCCAAGTTGGGTAGCGGGTGTTTCTACTCGCTGTCGCTGTACGGCAAAAACCTGGTGATGGTGGTATCCACTCCGGCCGATATGGAAGCAGACTTGCGTAAGTTGAAGTTCGATATAGTGCGCGTCTCGTCGTACAAAGATCTGTTCATATCTAACACAGATCTAGCCGAACTGATGACAGCTACCAAGAAAGCATTGTATGCAAAAGACGCCTCGCTAGAGTACTTAGCAGAAGATGAACTGAACGCAGTACCAAAAGATGAGCAGATAGACCTACGCTTATAGGAGACAATATGAAAAAGACCGCATATGGCGACGATGGGAATGAGTCTACTAAGCCGGAGAACAAAACCCCGAAGACGAAGGACGATGCCCGCGAGCTATTGGCGAAGACGGATGTGGTTCGCAAAATGTTCAAGGCGCTGAGAGAGAAGTATGGCGCGTATGCCGCACTGGGCGAGGAAATAGCTAACGACCATAGAAAGCTAGGCGAGGTTATGGACGACCTGGGCCTGGACAACTACGTGGATAACGAGCATTCGGCGGTTGTGACTATCGAGGATGGCGAGGAACTGCAGTATAATAAAAAAGGCATAGCGGCATGTCTGCCGTTGGACGAGTTGCTGAACATAGTGGATATTAACCCAGCAGGGTTTGAGATGCTAGCTGTCTCTGTTCCGGCTATCAAGCGCCACTGCAAGTTGATACCTATTGAAGAGCCCAGGCTGAAGATAAGGTACTTCCCCAAGAAAGGATAACCATATGTACAGACCAACATCGCTAGCTGAGTATACCGGCGCCGCCGGGGTTAAGACCCTGGCGGAAACGGTAGCTATAACAGCTAGAACAGACCTGATGGCTACGCCGCATGTGTTGCTAACCGGGCTGCCAGGCACCGGCAAGACAACGCTAGCTAGGATTATCGCCAACGAGTCTAGGCTGCCCTTAGCTGAGTTTATCGGAGAGGCGGTAGAGTACCCTGATATACTGGCAAAAATAGACCATATAGGTCCTCCTGGGTGCATCGTGTTCCTGGACGAGATACACTCAGCTAACCCTAAGTTGTTAGAGCGGCTGTACGTGCTGATGGAAGACAACCAGGTTATACGAGACAACACGCCTAGTCATTGCGATGGAAAGGTGGTGGTAATAGGAGCGACTACCGAAAAGCAGGAGCTAGCTGGGCCGTTGGTGGATAGGTTCGGGGTTAGGATAGAGGTACCCCCGTATACTGAGGACGGTATTGCGGAGATATTATTAAGAGCCATAGGCTCTTGCTGCGACAATAACCCCCCCGATACCAACCTGGCCTTGCTAGAAACATATCGCACAGTGGCGAAGCGATGCAAGAACATACCTCGTAGGGCGATTAGCGCAATTGGCTTGCTGTCTACATTTCTAAACACGCACCATATTAAAAATGCAGAACAGCTATGCTTACTATTGCCATACTTCGGGGTGTACATCAATGGTTTAGATGATGTGGACCTGCGCATCCTCAACCTATTGGACAAGGCTAGCCAGCCGGTAGGCTTGTCTATGATGTCATTGTGTATAAACGAAGATCCTAAGTACATTGCCAAATCGTACGAGCCGTACTTGTTCGCCAAGGGCTACGCTCGCAAATCAGTCTGCGGTCGGTCTATAACCGAGCAAGGCAGAGCAATACTCAGAGAAATTGCTGAAGAAAAGAAACAGGCCGAGATGCTGGCCTATGTGTCCAAAACTACGGAGGTACCTATATGGGAGTAAAGGCAGCACACAGAAAGAAGCGATCGTATATGCCGAAGGTGGTATGCCCGGTATGCGGACACCCAGACCACGCTTACCGACACACTGGATTCGAGCAGTGCGAGAATTGTGGTGCGGAGTTTGATACAGACACTGGCGCTGTGTATCGTAAGCCGACAGACTATAACAAAGGCAAGGGGGAGACAGAGCCGATATGAAAGAAATAAACGGAAAGGCGTATCTGTATGTGTTGTTTGGCCTGCTCGCAGAGAATTACGAAGGTCAAGAAGTTCCAGAAGCGCTAGCGGTTTGCGATGAGTTTACTATGTCTGACGGTGGTGGCATAGAATACATGGCCGAGAAGAAAGAAAAGTATTCAAAAGCAGGGTATGAATACTTAGACACCGTACTGATAGAAATAGACTTTGACCAGGTACGAGCTGCGTTAAAGCCTAAAGAGGTAGTGATTCCCGGCAAAGTCATAGTAGAGGAGAAAGCCAATGGCGTTCATCCAGAAAACAAAAGTTAAGAAGTACGTGAATGATAGAGGCAAGCGCTGCGGTGCTGGGTTCCTGCCGTGGGTTGACCAGAGAATTCAGGTATTGCTAGACGAACAAATCAGAGCAGCCGGCAGCCGGGCAACGCTAACAATGGAGAATGCGGAGGCAGCCGAAGCACTGAAGCGCATAGGTAAACGTTGACACAGGTACCTAAAACTTAGTAGAATAGGAGCAGCTATGGAAAACAAAGATGCGAAAGCAACAAATTCGGCAGGGCCAGCGCAGCCAATACCCGGCACGAGCAATTGCTATATACAGCCCCAACCGCCAGTATACGAACAATGTACCTGTCCGTGCTGCGGGGGTACAGGGACGCAGACGCGACTAGATGGCATTAAGGTTATATGTCCCGGTTGCAGCGGAGTCGGAACGATAGCAATACCGTATATTCAACAGCCGTATGTTTGGCCGCAGCCGTACTACCCGCAGCCTTGGCAGGGACCGTGGGTCATAACATCTACATCGCTGCCGGAAAAGAAGAAGTAAACAAAAAAAAACTAGGAGAAAGCAATGAACTTAATTGAATACAAAGTAAAGATCACAATGACGGAAGATATGCTGGGAACAGTTCCCAAGAACAAGGACATCTTCGGGACCCACATTCAGAAAGAAGCAGTAGACAAGGGGATCATCACTCAGGAACAGGCCGACCAGGAGATCGAGTCAGTGGAGCAGCTGGAAGAAAAGGGCTGGACTGGGTTTATGAAGGACGATAAGGGCGTGTTCCTTTTCGACTATGTCTTCCGCGGCTTCTTGAAGGCATCTGCAAAAGCCTTGTCAGAGATGATTGGTATGAAGGCAGTGAAGTCCAAGGTTGATATGTACCTCTTCGTTAACCCGCGCAAGCTGTATCTGACCCGTGATGGCAAGAACATCAAAGAAGCGGATGGCACTATGTCTCGCTCGCTTCGTTCTGAAGGGCCGAGGGGTCCCCGGGTGTTCCTGGCCAAGTCGGATGTGGTTAAGGCCGGCGCTGAGATAGACTTGATGCTCCGTGTGCTGCCTAGTAAGGATAAGGACTTCTCTCTGGATACCATCAAGGAACTGCTGGACTATGGAGAACTGCAGGGATTGGGACAGTTCCGTAATGGTTCCTACGGTAGGTTCACCTATACGATAGAAGAAATGCCTAACAATGCCAAGATTAGAAAACTCTACGGCACTCGTCTTGAGAAAATGGCAAAAGAGGCGGCTGCAATGAAGGAAGCGAAGGGCAAGAAATAGAGGTCGAGCGAGAGCGCAAAGTGATAGTATGGTCCCGTACACTAACGTCCCGCGGCAGTAAAGCACCGTATCCTCGGGTATGGCAGAGGTAGCGTACCTCACTGTATGTTTAGGCGCTGTTGCGGTAATGCACGGCCGCGCTGTGTCGCGTAGTGGTGTAGTCATGCGTAGTGGTCTTTTGTGGGGCGCAGTATTAGTAAGGTGACGAAGTGCAAATCACAGTATCGTAATTGTATGGTTTCGTAAGCTAGGGTAAGGGTATGGCGCGGTTGTTCATCGTAGTGGTGAGGCATAGCATCGCCAAGTATCGGCATAGTTAAGCTATGAGATGCATTGGTATGGTATTGCAATGTCACATATAGCAATAGTAGCGTATCGTGAACCGTGGCCAGGTTTGGCCCTGCAATGGCAAGGTAGCGCAACGCAAGTCGAAGTATCGTGATAGTATCACAAGACGACACATGGCAGAGTATGGTTGCAGCATAGCTGCGCGCCGAGCTGTACAGTTGCGGTATAGTAGCCTGAAGTATGGTATCGTGATGGTGAATATCAGCCGGCCGGGGGATGGCCTCCGGCCGGCAAAATAAAGAGGAGATATGGCAGAACTACTTACATACATAAAAAGCGGGGTAGCTGAGAGCGCTGGCAAGCATTACCAGCTAGTGCATAGCGGAGCAGAGTGCCGGTGCTGGAGAAACCCAAATCTGTTGTGCTCTAGCAACTGCGCGGCGTTTGCAATAATTTACGAGCAGGCGGATGGCAGCACCACTGGCAAAGTAACTGACAAAGTGCATGCAGTTATGTTAAAGTGTTGCCTGGACGGGATTAGGCTAGTAGACAAAGTAATAGATACCAAGACGACTAGGAGCTAATATGTATGTTAAAAACTATATAGTGGTAGCAGGGCTCATCGGAGCCGGCAAGTCTAGCCTGGCTAAGCGGCTGGGAGAGGCGCTGGGCTGGGAGGTAGCGTACGAAGCAGTGGCTGGCAACCCATACTTAGCGGACTTCTACAAAGATATGAAAAAGTATGGGGCCATTATGCAAATGTGGCTGCTTAATCACCGGTTCCGTCAGCATAAAGAGCTGATTACCCGGATAGCTAATGGGTCTATTCCTGGAGCAATAGGAGATCGCGGCATCACAGAAGATTGTATTTTTGCGAGAATGCTGCACGAAGCCGGGCACATAACGGATAGGGATTTGAATACCTACCTGGATATGTTTGATGCTCTGGCGTTACGCGACCTGGCTTACCCGGAGATAATGATATACCTAGATTGCTCTGCGGAAACGGCGTTGAAGCGCATACAGAGCCGCGGCAGAGAGTCAGAGAAGAACATACCACTATCTTACTTGCAGGACCTGCGCGCGCATTATCTTGACTTTTTGTCTGAATACAAGAAGACTGGTGTTAACATACTCAGCATTCCGTACGAGACATTCCCATCGGTTGAGTACATCGTAGATCTGATAAAGAGAAACCAGATAAGCGAGTGCAAGTATACAAAGTGGATACGACCCCCTCGGGTGCTGGAAAATAAGAAAGAAGTGAAGGAGGTAAAGTGAAACTGTGGGAATTAATAGGGTGCCTGGAGTCGATTAACCACGCCCATCCTGAATCTACATCAGACGAGTTCGCTATTGTGCTTCAGAATGACCGCGGAGGCGTTACAATAACGCCTAAAAGCATCTGGGGCGTTCAGTTTATAGAGTCCAAACCTCCAGTAGCTAAACCTGCTGTGGTAGAGCTATGGAACAAGTTCAAAAAGGCCAGCAAAGAGCATACTGCTGCAATGAAGAAATCGGACGGGTTTTCTACTATGCAGCCGTTCGCAGACATGGAGGAGATAGTAACAAAGCTAGTTGAAATAGGTGGTCTTCCAAAAACACTAGACCATGTTGATTTTTGGAAGACATGCAGGAAGAGCCCAATAGGTCGCTGCGTGTTTGACAGCGAGCGAGGACATGACGGAGAAGAGTGCATTTATTGCGGAAGGCCAGATTACAAGGAGGCATAGTAATGGATACTAATACTGAAAAACAGCTGCACGAGGTGTTCGACGAACCGAAGTTCAAGATGCAAAAATCATCAGGCCCATCCCGGGTGGCTTTGTACGCATTCGACCAGAAGGTGGCTCTGGATGTTTGCAATATCTTTATCTCCAAAGGTCATAGATCTTTGTGCATGAAGTCGAGGAGAAAGATAAAGGGCAAGAAGTTCTACCAGGTTATTACTACGGCGCCGGAGACTGATGAGTCGTGGGCGATAGCCCGAGAGTACCTTAACGACAGAGGGCTGCTAGATGTGAAAGAAACACCTGAGGGAAGTGAAGATTTGAAAGAGAACGCGTATACTGGCCAGACTCAGCTGGACCAGTCTGAACTGAATAAGTCTGAGGAGGCAAAATGACGGAAAAGGAGTGGGAGTCGGATGTTAAAAATACGCTGCACCCGTGGAATAACTATGCTGACTATAGCACGGTTTGTTTTGGGGACACCGAGCTGACAAAACTAGAACAAACTCGCCGCATAGTCAGCCAAGCCATAATGGACCCAGCCAAGCTGTCAATATTCGCCACTATAGTGGCGGATATTGTCGTAAGCGATGCCGATAAAGGCATACCAATCGGAGTACAAAGAGCTGCAGCTATTGTATCTCCTAATACTTGGAAAGAATTCCGGTATGCCGTTATGTGGAAAATCATAGACGCAAAAGGTAAGAGGATAGGCGACATACCCAACATTCGCGATATCAAAGACACTTGTTGTGTATTTCTTCCAATAGACAATGAGGAGATATACAACAAGTACACAATCGAGGCAGAAAAATTAGCCAGGAACACAAAGGACAAAATATGAATAAAACAATAGTTGGATTGTTGTGCGTTAGTCTGTTGGGGTTGGCCGCTTGTACTAGCGTGCCGGTTGGAAGCCGCAAAGTTGTAGCCTCGTTCCCGGGCGGTTCAATACCTTCCTGGGCCAAGGCGCCGTACTTCGAGAAGGATAAGAAGATGTTCTATCGTGGCATTGTTAGTGATAGGCTGGATATGGCACTAGGCATTCGCGAAGCCAAGGCAGAAGCAGAGAAAGAGTTGGTTGAGCAAATAAAGCAGAAGATCCGGGTTGAGTTCGGGAGTGCTATGGTTGGTAATAATGTCACGGACCGTGGTGGGTCAAACGTGCGTAGCGCTATTGTGAAGGTGTCCGAGAACATAGATGTCTCTGGTATCCGTCTGGAAGACACCTACTACGAGCAGCAGGAAGAGAAGCTCGAAGATGGGGTTAAGTATGCGTACAATTGCTATGCGTTGGTTAGTATTAGCAATGCAGACTATGCTGAAGCCAGGGCCCGGGTGTACGAGTCGGCTATTACTGTGCTGAGAAAAGCTCAGGACGCGAAAGCAGAGATAGTATTGGAAAAGGCGTGGGCCAACCTAAACAAAACAGCGGCTGCGCCTAGCGCACCTGCTGCTAAACAGGAATAGTATGATAAACAGATGGCTAGCTATCTTATTGTTGGG
>Ga0116171_10000733_pt1 | contig 34383 bp, 26 predicted proteins | sample AD_JPNHW2_MetaG_FD_89798 | JGI IMG/M metagenome (GOLD analysis project Ga0116171, IMG submission 89798) | Active sludge microbial communities of municipal wastewater-treating anaerobic digesters from Japan - AD_JPNHW2_MetaG | ecosystem: Engineered > Bioreactor > Anaerobic > Digestate | place... | reverse complement strand
CTTCTGTGCGTCGTTGAAGCCCTTCTTGTCACGCCGCTTGTCCATGATGCCGCGCACCACGCCGCCGACGAAGATGGCGAAGGTGGTCTCGAGCGGCAGGTACATGCCCACCGAGAACAGCATGGGCGAGCGGACCTTGATGAGGATGAGGGAAATCCCCATGGCGATGCCGACCAGGACGAGCGGCCACGCCATCTCGCCGCCGACGATGCCCTGGGAGAGGGCGGCCATGAGGCCGGCCTGGGGCGCCGGGTAGGTACGGCCTCCGAAGCCGCCGGCGGCGCCGAACTGGGCCACGTCGGCGGAGTACATCATGTAGAGCGGGAAGAACATCAACAGGCCGGCCGCGACCACGCCGATGATGTCGCCGACCTGCATCTTCCAGGGGGTACCGCCGAGGATGTGCCCGACCTTGAGGTCCTGCAGCATCTCGCCGGCCACTGCCGCCGAGACGCACCCGATCGCCGCGACCGCCAGCACCGCCGCAACTCCCTGCTGGCCCTTCGCACCGACGATGACCATGGTCAAAGCGGCCACGATCGTGGTGGCCAGGGTCAGACCCGACAGCGGGTTGTTGGAGGAGCCGATGGTGCCCACCAGGTTGCCGGACACCGCCGCGAAGAAAAAGCCGGTGATGAGCATGACGACAGCGGCAAAGATCGCTGGCACGATCGCGTTGGTAAACAAGAAGTAGAGCGCCACCATGGCGCAGACGATGGCCATGATGCCGAGCAGCACGACCTTGAAGGACAGGTCCTGCTCGGTGCGCTCGGTGGCGGCCGAGGCGGTCGCCGCCTTCCTGACGTCGGCGATCGAGCGCTTGAGCCCTTCGGCGAGCCGCGCACGCATCTTGTAGAGGGTGTAGCAGGCGCCCACCAGCATGCCGCCGACGGCAATCGGCCGGACGATGAACCGGTAGAGGTGGGCTACCAGGCCGGGCCAGTTCTGTACGCCGTCCAGCGTGTACTGGTCGATCATGGTCGGGCCGAGGAAGAAGACCAGCAGCGGGACGAACAGGCCCCACGCCAGCAACCCGCCGGCGAAGTTCAGCGCGCCCAGCTCGGGGCCGATGATGAAACCGACGCCCAGGTAGGCAGGCGTGACGGCCGGCGCCGAGAACGTCGAAACGCCGCCCACCGTGATCTTCTTGGCATCGCCGGTCAGTCCAAGCCGCACGAAGCCGTCCTTCAGCTTCCCGACGGCGATCTGGAAGTCATTCGAGGAGCGGAAGATCCCCAGGGCATCCATGCACCGCACGACAGCGCCAACACCCATCGCCCGGAAGAGCTGCATGGCCGCGTCGGCGCCCTTCTGGCCAGCCTTGTGGATTTCCGAGGCGGCGACGGACTCGGGGAACGGCAGGGTCGGGTCCTCGACCATGACGCGGCGCAGGATGGTCACGAACATGATGCCCAGGATGCCGCCCAGGATCATCAGCGCCGAGGCGAAGAGGTACTCCCTGAACATGTGCTCGCGGTCGAAGTGCCAGATCTGGAGGATGACGAACGCCGGGATCGTGAAGATCGCTCCGGCCGCCACCGACTCGCCGATCGAGCCGACGGTCCGGGCGAAGTTCTCCTCGAGCAGCGAGCCCTTGCCGATGCGCAGCAGCGCCATGCCGATAACCGCCGCCGGGTAGGTCGCGGCGATCGTCATGCCGGCGCGCAGACCCAGGTAGGCGTTGGCCGCCCCAAGGACCACGCACATGCCGAGGCCAATGAGAAGTGCCCGCAGCGTGAACTCCGACTGGGTCACGTTGGCGGGCACAAAGGGGGTGAACTTCTTCTCACTCATGAACGCCACCTCCTGCCTTTTCTTGCCGTCGCCGCAAGCTACTGCGACGGTGGGTCGTGGCCGGCATTGTGCGGCCCAGCCATCGCAGGGTCAAGGGGAGTAGCGGGGTCACGGCCGGAATGCCGCTCCCACAAGACGCTCCTGGCCTGAAACGAACTGGGGGCGGAGACGTGAATCCTGGTCGATAATCTGCGTATAGAATGCTAATATGTTGTGACGATGCCAGCGATGCAGACTTGACATTATGATGCGCAGATTCTAGATTGAGCTCGTCGGCAGCGCGCTGCTGACAGGGAGACACTCATGGCCGCCAATACCAACTACACCGTCAAGGCCAGCGAGGCGCTGCAGGCCGCCGTGCAGGGCGCCACCGCTCGTGGCAATCCCGAGATCTCTCCCTCACATCTGTTGCTGGCGTTGCTCGAGCAGGAGGAGGGACTTGCTCCCAAGCTTCTGGCCAAGGTCGGGGCGCCGGCCGGCCGGGTTGGCGAGGAGCTGCGGAGCGACCTGGACCGGTTGCCGCGGGCCCAGGGGGCCGCCGAGCCGGTGCCCGGACGCGACCTCCGCAAGGTGCTGGAGGCGGCCACCAAGCTCGCACCGCAGTTCCAGGACGACTACATCTCGGTCGAGCACCTCCTGCTCGCCGTCACCCAGGTGGCGGGGTGCAGTGCCGCCCAGATCCTGGCCCGCTTCGGCGTCGGCAAGGACACGCTGCTGCGCGCTATCCAGGAGCTGCGCGGCTCCCATCGCGTCACCGACGAGAATCCAGAAGGCAAGCTCGAGGCGCTCAAGAAGTACGGCCGCGACCTCACGGAGCTGGCGCGTGCCTCCAAGCTCGACCCGGTGATCGGTCGCGACGACGAGATCCGCCGCGTCATGCAGGTGCTCACACGCCGCACCAAGAACAACCCGGTGCTGATCGGGGAGCCCGGCGTGGGCAAGACCGCCGTCGTCGAGGGCCTCGCCCAGCGCATTGCGTCCGGCGACGTGCCGGAGCTGCTGCGCAAGCGGCGAATCATCGCCCTCGACATGGGGGCGCTGATTGCCGGCACCAAGTACAGGGGCGAGTTCGAGGACCGCCTCAAGGCGGTGATCAAGGAGGTCGTGGACTCGGAGGGCGAGGTCGTCCTGTTCATCGACGAGATGCACACCCTGGTGGGCGCGGGAGCCGCCGAGGGTGCCATGGACGCCGCCAACCTCCTCAAGCCGGCCCTGGCCCGCGGCGAGCTGCGCTGCGTCGGCGCCACCACCCTCACCGAATACCGCAAGCACATCGAGAAGGACGCCGCCCTCGAACGGCGCTTCCAGCCGGTCATGGTGGGTGAGCCCTCGGTGGAGGAGACCATCGCCATCCTGCGCGGCCTCAAGGAGCGCTACGAGGTGCACCACGGCGTGCGCATCACCGACGCGGCCGTCGTTGCGGCCGCGACCCTGGGAGCACGCTACATCACCGACCGCTTCCTCCCCGACAAGGCCATCGACCTGGTGGACGAGGCGGCCTCCCGACTGCGCATCGAGATCGATTCCCTGCCCGTCGAGATCGACACCCAGGAGCGCACCGCGGTGCGGCTGGAGATCGAAAAGCGCGCCCTCGCCAAGGAGCCTGACCCGGTATCCAGGCAGCGCCTCGCCGAGATCGACGAGGAGCTCGCCAACCTCAAGGAGGAGGTCGCCGCGGCCAAGGCCTCCTGGCAGACCGAGAAGCAGCTCATTGCCCGGATCCGCGGCAGCAAGGAGGAGATCGAGCACACCCGCGAGGCAGCCACACGGGCCGAGCGGGACGGTGACCTGGAGCGCGCCGCGCAGCTCCGCTACGGCGAGCTGGTGCGCCTGAACCGGGAGCTCGAGCTGGCCACGGCTGCGCTCAAGGCCCATCAGGACGAGCACGGCGTCGTCCTCGCCGAGGAGGTCACCGAGGAGGCGATCGCCGAGACGGTCGGCCGCTGGACCGGCATCCCGGTCTCGAAGCTGCTGGAGGGCGAGAAGGGCAAGCTACTCCGCATGGAGGAGCGCCTGCGCGAGCGTGTCGTGGGTCAGGACGAGGCTGTCGAGGCGATCTCCACCGCCGTCCGTCGCGCCCGGGCCGGCCTCAAGGACCCCAACCGTCCGGTCGGCTCGTTCCTCTTCCTCGGCCCGACCGGCGTCGGCAAGACCGAGCTCGCAAGGGCGCTCGCCGAGTTCCTGTTCGACGACGAGCGCGCCATGGTGCGCCTCGACATGTCCGAGTACATGGAGAAGCACGCCGTGTCGCGCATGATCGGCGCGCCTCCGGGGTACGTCGGCTACGACGAGGGCGGGCAGCTCACCGAGGCGGTGCGCCGCCGGCCGTATTGCGTGGTCCTCCTCGACGAGATCGAGAAGGCGCACCCGGACGTCTTCAACGTGCTGTTGCAGATCCTCGAGGACGGACGTCTGACCGACGGCAAGGGTCGCACCGTGGATTTCCGCAACTCGGTGATCATCATGACCTCCAACATCGGCTCCCAGATCATCCAGGAGCTTGGTGAGGGCGAGCGCTCCCGCATGTTGGAGCTGGTGGCCAGGGAGCTCAAGACTCACTTCCGGCCGGAGTTCCTCAACCGCGTCGACGAGACCCTGGTCTTCCACCGGCTGGGGATGGAGCACATGCGCGCCATCGTCGGCATCCAGCTCGGCCGGCTCAATGCGATGCTTTCGACCCGGGGCCTGCGGATCGAGACCACTCCCGAAGCCGAGGAGATGTTGGCCCGCGACGGATTCGACCCCGACTTCGGCGCTCGTCCCCTCAGGCGCACGATCCAGCGCCTCGTGCAGGACCCTCTGGCACGCCTCGTCCTGGAGGGACAGGTGGCCGACGGCACCACCGTCCGGCTGAAGGTGGCGGACGGCGAGCTGCGGCTCGTGCCCCTCCCGGCGACTCCGCCGGACAGGTAGGGGATTTCGCGTCGAGACACCGCCACCACTCGAGGACGGGGTGTCGCCCCTGAGTCACACCCCGGGGCCGCTACTCCTCGTCGGGTCGCGTGCGGCGGAGGGCCTTGCGGCGGGCGGCCATTGTCTTCTCCGCCAGGCGACGCTCGCGGGCTGCGCGGCTCGGCCGGGTCGGGACCCTGGGAGCGTCCTCGGCCAGCGCCTCACGCAGAAGATCGCGAAGTCGGCGCACGGCCTCCTCGCGGTTGGCGGACTGGGAGCGGTGAACCTGACACACGACCCGCAGCACACCAGCCTTGCTGATGCGGGTGTGCAGTCGCTCCCGCACCCGCTGCCTCTGCTGGGCGCCCAATGCCGGGCTCGCGTCGACGTTCAGACAGACGGCGACCCGCGTCTCCACCTTGTTGACGTTCTGTCCCCCGGGGCCACCGCTGCGGCTCACCTCGAAGCTCAGCTCCTCATCGGCGATCGCAACCCCGGGCGTGATCTCCAGCATGGCACCCTCCAGATTCCGCAGCCGCTTGCCGCCGCCGGTTGCCGAAAGCGCAAGGATAATCCATACTGTGTGTTACTGGGAGGAAGTCGCATGACCAGCATCAACATGATCGGTGAGGCTGCAGGCAAGGTCTGGCACTTCCTGGACGAGCACGGCCGATCGAGCCTCGCGACGCTCGAGAACGGCATCGAGGCGCCCCGAGGTATGGTCCTGATGGCGGTTGGATGGCTGGCCCGCGAGGGCAAGGTCGAGCTGGCCCAGGAAGGCCGCACCACCATCGCCTGGTTGCGCGGCGACTGACGCTGCCTGGCCATCCGCCCGAGTCACCGTCCAAAGTCAACAGTCAGCGGTTCCCTCACCCTCGTCGCTGGGAGGTCGAGCGAAGGCGTATCCCCGCGGTGGACGGGCGAGACCGTGAGCGGTCGACCGTCGACTGTTGTTATCCGCGCCGGTGATGGGGTCAGGGTTGGCGCTCGATCTTGCCAGTCATGGGAACGAACCGCACCGGCAGGACATCCTTCTCGGAATATCCCCCCGCCTCCCGGGTCACCACCTTGAGCTGCTGGTAGTAGGCACCCACCGGGATGACAAGCTTGCCCCCCACCGCGAGCTGGGAAAGGAGCGGCTGAGGGATCCGCTCGGGCGCCGCGGTGACGATGATGCCTCCAAACGGCGCCGCGTCCGGCCATCCGGCGTAGCCGTCACCCGAGCGCACGTGAATCCTCGTGAAGCCAAGCCCCTGCAACCGCTTCTCGGCCTCGGCCGCGAGGCTGGCACGGATCTCGATGGTGTAGACCTCGCACCCCATGGCCACGAGGACCGCCGCCTGGTACCCGGAGCCGGTGCCGATCTCCAGCACCCGGTCCCCTGCCTTGACCTCGAGCAGCTCCGACATGAGACCAACGATGTACGGCTGGGAGATCGTCTGCCCCTCGCCAATCGGCAGCGGGTGGTCGGCGTAGGCCTCGGCTCGCAGGTCCTCGGGCACGAAGAGGTGGCGAGGCACCGACCGCATGGCCGACAAGACCCTTTCGTTCCGCACGCCCCTGGCCGCGATCTGCTGGGTGACCATGGCCTCCCGCAGCCGCACCAGCTCGGTGTCCTCGGCGACCTGGCCCCCACCTCCACACCCCCACAGGCATCCGCCGGCCAAGGACATGGTGAGAAGACCCTCCAGCACCCTCAATTCGAGCTCCCTGCAACGAACATATCACGCCCGGCAACCACCGTCCGCACCACCTTCGCTTGCAAGATGGCTGCCGGCTCACGACCCTCCAGCGCCCGATCAAGGACCGTTAAATCGGCGGCGAACCCCGGCTGGATCTGACCTCGCCACCCGTCCTCCCCGGCCGCGTAGGCTGCCCAGGCCGTGTAACCGGCGATCGCCTCCGTGACCGAAAGGGCCTCGGGGGAGTTCCACCCTTCCGGGGGCCGTCCCTCGACGGTGCGACGCGTCACCGCTGCCCACATCCCGAGCCGCGGGTCGGCGCTCTCGATTGGAGCGTCCGAACCCAGCGAGAGGTGGGCACCGGCGGTCAGGAGGGAGCGCCAACGGTACGCCCAGAGGGTGCGCTCGCGCCCCAGCCGCAAGGGCGCCCAGGGCATGTCGGAGGTGCAGTGCGTGGGCTGCACCGCGGCGATCACGCCCAGCTTGGCGAAACGCGGGACGTCGGCGGGGGCCACGATCTGGGCGTGCTCGATGCGAGGACGCAGCCCGAGGTGATCGGCGAGCGCTTCGGCGTACACGTCGAGCGCTCGCGTCACGGCGGCGTCGCCGATGGCGTGGATGCACGGCACGAACCCCGCCTTGGCCGCCTGGCGCACGACCGCCAGCAGCCGCTCACGGGTCGTCACCTCGAGCCCACGGGTGCCTGGCTCGTCACTGTAGGGAGCGCTCAGCCAGGCGCCGCGCGAGCCCAGCGCCCCGTCGGCGTAGAGCTTGACACCCTTGACCGCCAGCATGCCGTCAGTGGTCACCGAGGGGCCGCTTTCGAGCTCGTTGCGCAGCAGCTCGTCGTCGTCCCCGTTCAGCATCACCCAGACGCGCACTCCGAGCCGACCCTCGTGTTGCAGGCGGCGCAGCTCCCGGAGCTCGCTGCGACCGGTGCCCGCATCGTGGATTTCGGTCACGCCGAGGCTCGTCAGATGGCGGCCGGCCGCCTCGATCCGGCGCGCGACGTCGGTGTTGGTAGGATCCGGAACGACCCGATCAAGCAACGCCTCGGCGCCGTCCACGAGCACCCCCGTGGGCACTCCCGAAGCATCGCGCAGGATGCGTCCCCCAGGCGGGTCGAGGGTCGCCCTGGTGATGCCGGCGAGGGCCATTCCGCGGGCGTTGGTGAGGACCGCGTGCCCATCGACGCGGCGCAGCGCCACGGGGTGGTCGGGAACCGCCTCCGACAGCGCCGCATGGTGCGGGAACGCCTTTACAGGCCAGAGGTTCTGGTCCCACCCACGCCCCGCCACCCAGCTTCCGGCCGGCAGCTTTGCGGCCGCGGCGGCGACCCTGGCCACGACGACCTCGAAGGAGGTGGCCCCCTTGAGATCCACCTGCTCGAGTGCCGCGCCAAGGCCGGTCAGGTGTGCATGGTCCTCCGTGAAGCCGGGATAGACGTGGGCACCAGCGAGATCGACGACCTCCCTCGCCCGCCGGCACCACGCGCCGGACTCGGAGGGCGGCACCAGTGCGACGATCCGGCCGCCCTCGATCGCCACGTCGAGGGGCCTGGCGCCATCGGGCAGGTGCACGGTCCCGCCGCGCAGGACGCGGTCAGAGGACGGGGCCTGGCTGCACGCAGCAATGGCCAGCGGGAGAAGCACGACCAGGGACAAGAACCAGGGCCTCATGGGGCTCACTTTACCCGTGGACTGCAACAGCGGCAACGCCAGCCACGGTCCGCGCTATCCTGGCCGACGACTGGAGGGCTTTCGAATGTCCACCTCCGACCTGACACGCCGGGATCTTCTGGGCACCGTGGCGGCCGTGGGCGCGGTGGGGCTCGCCGGCGGGGCGGTGGCGCAGCCGGTGGCACGCCCCGTCGCCGTGGGATCGAGCAACGCCCTGGCGGCCGTGAAGCAGGCTGTGGAACGGATGGCCGCCGGCGATAGCCCTGTGGACGCCGCCGTCGCCGGGGTGGGGCTCGCGGAAGCCGACCCGGAGGAGATCGGTGTCGGGTACGGCGGCCTGCCGAACGAGGAGGGCGTGGTCCAGCTCGATGCCGCTGTCATGGACGGGGTGTCGATGCGGGCCGGCGCGGTCGCGGCCATCGAGCGAATCAAGCACCCCGCCCAGGTGGCCCTCGCCGTGATGCGGCGCACGACCCGGGTCCTCCTCGTCGGCGAGGGAGCGCTACGGTTCGCCCGCGCCCACGGCTTCCCGGAGGAGACCCTCCTCACCGAGCGGGCGCGCAAGATCTGGCTCTACTGGAAGGAGAACGCGGCGCCCGACGACGACTGGTTGCCGTTGCCGGCCGAGGCGGAGGACCCGGATCTCCAGTGGTTCATCACGAAGTACGGCAGCTCCTACTTCCGGCCCCAGGGCACGATCCATGTCTCGGCGGTGGACGCCAGGGGACAGATCGGTTGCGCGACCACCACCTCGGGGCTCTTCTTCAAGTTGCCGGGCCGCGTCGGCGACTCGCCCCTGGTCGGCTGCGGGCTCTACTGCGACGGCGAGGTGGGCTCGGCCGGTGCCACAGGACACGGCGAAAGCTGCATCATCTCCAACGGCGCAGCCACCGTCGTGGAGCTCATGCGGGGGGGCAAGACGCCCGAGGCGGCGTGCCTGGCAGCTCTCGAGCGCGTGGTGCGGAACACCCGGGCCGCCTTCCTCAAGGACACCGACGGGCGTCCGCGCTACAACCTCAGCCTGTATGCCGTGAACCGTCAGGGCGACGCAGGCGGGGCCTCCACCTGGTCGGAATCGCATTACACCGTGTGTCGGGCCGGGAGCGGGCCCCAGCTCCTCGACTCAGCCTATCTGTTCAAGCGTCCGCCGGCTCCACGCTGAAGGACCCTGAGGCGGTCCTCGACCTCGTCGACTACCGAGTCGGGGGTCGAAGCGCCGGCCGTGATCCCGACCCCCCGCATCCGATCGAGCCATGCAGGGTCGATGTCCTGCGCCCCCTGGATGAGGTGGCTGGGCTTGCGGCGTGCGCAGATGTCGAAGAGATGCCTGGTGTTGGCCGAGTGACGGCCACCCACGACCAGGACCAGGTCGATCTCGGGATCTTCCGCCAACCGCCTCGCCGCGTCCTGGTTCTCCTTGGTGGCGTAACAGACGGTGTCGGCGCGTTGGGTCAGCGGGTTGACCCGCTCGATGGCCCGCACCACGTCCTCGTAGTCCTCGGCGTTGAGCGTCGTCTGGTAGAAGATCGTGATGCCGGGGTAGATGCTCCAGTCCACCGCCTCGGCCTCTCCAGGGGTGTGGACCACGTGGTAGGTGCCAGGGTCGAGGTCGTGGGTGTAGCCGATCACCTCGGGATGCCCGGGATTCCCGATGAAGACGACGTGCGAGCCGGTGGCCAGGGCGACCTGTGAGGCCCTGTGGATTTCGTGCACGAACCGGCAGGTGGTATCGAGGATCTGAAGCCCCTTCTCGCGAGCCTGCCAGTGCCGGGACGGGGGCACGCCGTGGGCCGCGAACACCACCACGGGCTCCCACACCTCGTCCAGGGACCGCACCGTGCGCATTCCCAACTGCTCCAACTCCTCCACCACCCGCTCGTTGTGCACCACCTGCCCGAGGACAGCGCCGCGGCCGCCTCCGGCGACGAACCGCCGCACCTTGATGTCGGCGGCCCGCACCCCGGAGCAGAACCCGTAGTGGGCTGCACGTTTGATCGTGAAAGCCATGCCGACCCTCCGCCCCCTATCTCGACACCGATCGGACCGTGGCTATTCCAGAGGCGTGGATCTCCATTCCTGAGGGCTCATCGCCACTCTCGCAGATGTCCTCTCCCGGTTGCGTCAGGTATCGGGGCGGCGCCCTCGATCCTCAACCGGCCCCAAGGCGGCGCGGCCTACTTGGTGCGGTCGACGGCCCGGGTGCCACCCCAGCGACCCTGGATCTCGTCGTCGAACTTGTCGGCCGTGGAGAGCACCGCCATGACGCACGACTTGAGCTCCGGCTTGTCGCAGGTCGAGCCGACAATCGAATGCTCGAAGAAGACGTCGTCGTCCTTGTCGAGGCCAAAGGCGCCGAAGCGGAAGTCGTCGTTCTTGCGCAGCAGGAAGTGCATGAGCTCCGGCTTGATCTCCGCCCCGCAGATGACCCACGAGCGGGCGTTGACAAAGGCGTCGTCGTCCCCCCACGGAAAGACCGCGACACGGACGAACGCGGAGCCCATGTCCAGCAGAAACACCGGGGCATCCTCCCTGAACCTCGCCATCTCGCCCCATACCTCCCGCGCCTGTTGGGCGATCTTCTCGTAGATCCTCTTGTGGGCGTCGTGCTGGAACTCGATTGGCATTGTCCTCTCCCTTCCTCAGTGAATGGCCGGACCCTCGGACCCGGTCCCACCCTCGCTTGGCTCGACCCGCAAAGCGTCGTCCTGCAGGCCCAGATGCACGCCACGGACCGACTCCTTGTCGCCGACCGCGGTCACGACCATCGGGACGACCTCGTTCTCGAACCACATCTCGATCTGCCGGGGGTCGCTTCCGGCCTTGCCGCCATGCTCCGCCAGCCAGGCCGGCACGGCCTCGTCCCAGCTCACCAGAACGTTGCATTCGCGCCGGTAGTGCTCTGCCATCGGCTGGAGCAGCCGATCGACCACCCACCCGGGCTCGAACCCGGCCACCCTGGTGACGTGGCAGACCACGTCGACAAAAGCAGCCAGCTCATCTTCCAGGTCGGACCGCTCGCTGCCACCCGGGCCGCTCGTCGGCTCGCTGGTGACGAACCCGATCGTCCGGCCGCGGGCCGCCTCCCGCCCCGCCACTGTCAGCACACAGATGGTGTCCGAGAGATAGACCTTCTTGCCCGAGGAAGCGAGCAGATAGCCCTTCTGGATCGCCTGGGCGAGCACCGTCTGCACCGCCGGGTGGGCGAGGTCGGCACCCCGAAAGATGACCACCGACCAGGGCCGCTGCCCGAGCTCCAGGTGGAGCTGCAGCGGCTCGTCGTAGCCCACGTAGCCGGGCGCCGTGCCGACCAACCGGCTGACATCGGACGGGTGCTGGAGGATCGACATGTCCTGCTCGATGAGCGGGGCGTCGGCACCGAAGACATGCTCCGAGATGAGGCGAGCCAGCGCCACCGGCCCTTCCCCGGTCCCGGTTGCGACCACCACCAGGTTGGGCCGGGCCGGGTGGAGGTCCATGCTCCGCATGGTGACCCGCAGGCGCTGGGCGAGCTGGTGGGCGGACGCGGCGTCGACCCCACCGCGCCGGCACAGGGCCTCCTCCAGCCGTTCCAGTCGGGCCGTCAGCTCGTGACCGTCCACTGGCACGCTGACCATGCGGCGCACCACGTCGTGCACGTGCTGCACGCCGATGGAGGGCTGCTCCGCGACGCGCGCCCTGGCGAGGGCGTGCTGGAAGACGTCGATGGCCTTGTCGGGCAGGTAACGGTTACGCATGAAGCGCACGGAGAGGCTCACGGCCGCCTCGAGGGCCGCCTCCTCGACGAGGATGTTGTCCTTGTCTCGGACCTTGGCGCTCATCCCCTGCAGGATCTCGAGCGTCGCCTCGCGCCCCAGCTCGTTGACCCGCAGAGGCTGGAAGCGGCGCTCGAACGCGGCGTCCCCGGCCAGGTAGCGGCTGTACTCACCGTCGGTCGTGGCACCGATGCACGCCATGGCGCCGCGAGCCAGGGCCGGTTTGAGGATGTTGGCGACATCGTTGGAGGACTTGCCCCCGGCGCCCGCGCCCACCACGGCGTGGATCTCATCCAGAAAGAGCACCAGGCCCGGCTGCTCGGCCTCGGTGATCAGCTTCTTCATGCGCTCCTCGAGGGCGCCGACGAGCCCCATGCCCTGCACCAGATCGGTGGCCTGAAGGGCGAAGATCCGCACGTTGCGCAGGCTCTTCGGCACCTCGCCGCGCACCACGCGCTGCGCCAGCCCCTCGATGATCGCGGTCTTGCCCACCCCGGCGGGCCCGAGCAGCAGCGGGTTGCGCTTGAAGTCGCGACACAGGGTCTCGATGACGAGCTGGGTTTCCTCGTCGCGCCCGACAACCCGCCCGAGGCGCCCCGTGGCGGCCTCGGCCGTAAGGTCCCGGCCCAGGGTCTCGAGGGTCGGCGCGGCGGCGTAGGGCGTCCACCCGCTGCCCCTTCCGGCCACCGCCGGGGTCGCCTCCGGTGCGGGCCCGTCGGCGGCCTTGGCGGTCGAGTTCGGGACCACGGCCGGGCCGGTCGCGGGCTGCCACCGGTCGGCGATCGGCCGCACGGGGACCCCCGCAAAGGTGGCGGCCGCCGCCACCAGATCGCGCTCGAAGACCCGGCTCTGGCCGCGCTCGACGGCCAATTTCCGGGCCAGCTCCACCAGCTCGTTCGGGGCCACCACCGCCCCCGACTCGCCGCGCGCCGCCTTCCCGGCCACCTCGCGCCGAAACGCCTGTACGTCCGGCACCAGGGCCACCTCGCCGAAGAGCTGCGAATACGAGCCGATGATGACGTCGAGGGCGAGGTTCAGGGGGACACCGGTCTCATCCTTGCCGGACGCCCGGATCTTCTCCCATAGCACCGTGGCACCCGCCGACATCTGCACGTCGCTCACGCGTCCCCCCTCGTCAGGAAGCTCGTTGGCAGCCTAGAAGGGGCGATGCGGCGGTGTCAAGGAAGAAGCGTGATCGGAGATCGCAGACCGGCGCTGGGGGCTCGCAGGGCTCCATTGCAGGTCACCGACCACCGGTCGCCCTCCGCCGATCACCCAACACCAGTCGGACGGGCGGGGACGACCTGAACGAGCCCAGGAATGCTGGCCAGCCGCTCGGACACCTCGGCGGCGGAGATGAGCTCGGGCAGCTCGAGCCAGATCTCGCCCTCGGCGCTGCCGTCGGAAAGGGCGGCGAGCTGCACCGATTGAGCATCCAGCTTCATCCGCACCAGGGCCTCGGCGATGGCCTGCAGCAGGCCGCGCCGATCGCGGCCTCGGAGGTACAGGTGTGCGAGCTGGCGTCGGGGCGGGTTCTTCCAGCTCGCTCGCGCCAGGCGGGGGGCGCTCTGCTGCACCAGCGGGCGCACATCCCGGCAGCTCCATCGGTGAATGGTGGCGCCACGCTCGGGCGCCGTGAGCGCGACGATGTCGTCGCCGAACTCGGGACGACAGCACTCCGCCAGGCGCACCGGCAGGGAATGCCAGAGGCCGGAGATCGCCACCGGCGCCTCGGGGAAGGCCTTTCGTTGCAGACGGTCGAGAAGCGTCCTCGCGATCCACAACCGGGTGGCGCCCTCGTCGGCGAGCACCTGACGGACCTCGATCTGGGAGGTGTCGACCACCCCTTCCCGGGCCAGCTCGGCGAGCAGGGCGTCGAGGGCGGGGCGCGGCAGGGAAGCGGCGAGGTGAGCGAAGAGAAAGTCGTAGGCCACGCGGCCGGCGTAGATCTCACGGCCAAGCGCCTCCTCGTCCGACAGGCCCAGCGCCTCGAGAAGGCCGACCACCTCGGGTGCGCCGGCGTCGAGTGGGAAGTCCAGCCGACGCTGGCAGAAGCCGAAGAAGGCGTGGGCCTCGGCCAGGAAAGCGCCCCGCTCGGTGCGGCGGATGGCCCGGCGAAGCGCGAGCGCTGCCCGGGAGGTCTTGACCCAGTCCAGGCGCTCGTAGGTCGGGCGCACGTCGTCGGCGGTCAGGATCTCGACCCGCTGACCCGACCGCAGCACGCTGCGCAGCGGCCGCACCTCGCCGTCGATGATGGCCCCGGCCGCCCTCTCTCCCAGCCCGGTGTGGATGGCGTAGGCGTAGTCCAGCGCGGTGGCCCCCTGGGGCACCTTGTGCACCTGGCCCTGGGGTGTGATGACCTCCGCTTCCGCGTAAGTGAGCTGGGAGGTCAGCTCCAGCACCTCGCCGCCGTCTCCCTCCAGAAAGTCCAGCAGCTCGTCCAGCCACTGGTGGTCCTGCAGACGCCCGCCGCGGAGCTGCGAGACGACGCCAATGTGCCCGTCGACGTCCATCTCATGGGTGCGGATGAGGACCTGTACCCGCGGCAGGGTCGGTCCCGTGCAGATGGAGTGCAACGACTGGTAGCCATTGACCTTCGGCGAGTTGATGAAGTCCTTGACCGAGTCCCTGAGGTGGGCGAGCTTGCGGTGCACGACATTGAGCGCCCGGAAGCAGGCCTCGACGTCGCCGACGACCAGGCAGAGGTTGTAGTTGCATCCGTCATTGAGGCGTTCCAGGCTGGGCCTCTCGACTCCGCTCGCCTGATGGATCGAGAACACCCCCTTGTGGTAGACCCGATAGCTACAGGCGACGCGCATGCCGTGCAGGTGCTCCGAGATCTCGCGCGCCTTCTCCCCGAGCTCCCGTTCGACGCGCTTGCCCTCCCGCGCCAGCCACCCGCTGACCGACGCGAAGGCCTCGGGCTGCAACACCCGCATGACGTCGTCCTCCATCAGCCGCGCCTGCTTGTAGAACCCAAGACGGGCCGCGATCGGGATGTAGAACTTCCTCGTCTCCAATGCGATTCGCTGGAGCTTCTCGTCGGAGAAGACCTCCAGCGAGCGCACGTTGTCGCAGCGGTCGAAGACCTTGATGATGATGGTTCGGAGATCGGCGGTGGCGGTCGAACGCAGGAGCTTGACCAGGGTGGCGAGCTTGGGATCAGTCGACGGTGCCACCTCCTGGCGCTGCAGCTTGGTGAGACCCTCCACGATGGCCGCGACCTCGGAGCCGAAGTTGGAGGCCAGCATCGGCTCCGTGACCCTCAAGCCGTCGCGAGAGTCCTCGATGCAGTCGTGGAGCAACGCAGCGGCCACCGAGACGTCGTCCATGCGATGCTCGGCGCAGGTGCCGGCCACCGCGAGGGGATGCACGATGTACGGCTCGTTGGCTCCCATGCGGCGCTGAAAGCGGTGAACCTCACTCGCCAGGGTATAGGCACGTCTGATGAGCTCGAGATCCGGGGTCGGGTTGGCCTCGGCGACCTGGCCCAGGATGACCTCGAGCTGCCCGGCCAGATCGCGTGCCGGTGCATCCGGGCTCGTATGGTCGTCGTCGTCCATTGGCGTCTCCCGGCTGCGACCAGGGTTTCGCAGCCGGAGTTCATCGATGATACCCCACAGCCGTGCGGCAGTCAGGGCGAGCCAGGAGCCTGTCGGAGAAAGCGGAAGGTCGGCGTTGCGGGCGCAGGGGGGTTACCGGACGTATGCGGCGTGACTCGTCGGCCACGATGCTCCTGCATCGCCTGCCCCCGGGCCAGCGCCTGGCGCGCGGACCTTCCTATCGCTCCGACAGGCTTCTAGGCTCCGGGTGGCCCGAGGCGCGGGTCGGTGCGGCGGATGATGTCGCTCACCCGCTCCTGGTTGAAGCCACCGAACCCCTGGTTCCGCTCGATGTCCTCGAGGTGCGAGCCGAGCGCCCCCGAGGCAGCGAACCGGCCAAGCGCCACGTCGTCCACGCCGTCGCGCCCGCGCAGGGTCGCGAGGCGCTGCGGCGTCACTCCCCAGCGCTCCCCCTCGGTGAACGCCTGGCGCAGGAAGGGCAGGCTCGAGAACGGCGCCATCATGGCGACACCGTGACGGGCGAGGCCGGCGGACGCCGCCTCGAACGCCAGGCGCGCCGCCACGTGGTGCAGGCCGGCGGCCAGCATCGACTCACCGTGGAGCGCACACCAGAGCCCGATGGTGCCCAGCTCGCCGCGGGGCTCGAGCCCCCGGTGACCGAAGTCGCCCTCGATTTCCTCGGACGACAGGTCGACGTCCGCGAACACCACCAGCTCGCAGGCCGGCTGCGCCATGACCTGCGCCCCCCAGCCCGCCTCGCCGCCGGCGTAGAAACGCTCGCGGGGCTGGAAGCCCAACGCCTCGAGAATGGCGATGAGGACGGGAAAGTGCTCGCGCGAGGAGCGAAAGGTGTGATGGTCGTGGTTCGCCCAGCCGAACCCGAGCTGGTCCTGGCGCGCCCGCTGCACCCGGGCGGCACGGTTGCGCCGTGCCCAGTTGGCTCGCTCGACGGCAAACACCGCCCATGCCGCGCGGTCCACCCCCAGCTCGCCAGCCAACCGGCGCGCCAGCCCCAGCATCTCGGCCATCGCCCCACCTGGGTCGGTGCCCCAGCGCCATCGGGCCTGCCAACGCTCCATACCGGCCAGCAACTCCACGGCGCGTTCCGGCGCCTCGGTCACCGGGACGAAGCCCGTGCTCCCACGGCGCTCCACCGCCGTGATCTCGACGTCCTCCCCTGCCCACACCCGTGCCACGCGCAGCGGCGCCAGCGGCGAGCCAGCCGTCTCGGCGGCGATCTCCTGTGCGGCCAGGAACGCCGCGATACGCTCGACCTTGAGAGCGACGCCCAGCACCCGGCCCGCAGGGGCGTTGCCCTGACGCAACAACACGGCCGGCAGGATCGTGCCTGGGTGCCGGAACGCCGTGTCGCCTTCGGCCGTCTCGTCCCCACTCGCCTCGAAGCCCGCGGCGAGCAGGCGCTGGCGAGGCACGGCGCCGTCCGCGACAACCAGGTGGTCCGCCAGATCCGGAAGGCGGAGCCAGGCCGACTCGCACGCCGACAGCTCCAGCGCAACCAGGGGCGGCGCCGCCGCCAGGAGCTCCTCCCACCAACCGGCCACCAGGGCTTCCGCCACCGGCTGGCACTCCCACTCGAATGTGATGCGTCTGCTCATGTCGCGTCCCCCTGCTTGTGACGACGGTAGCACCGCCCTCCCGCGGTCCGCAAACGGGTCCGCCACCGCGGGGAATGTGGCACACTGGCCCATCATGCGACCCCGGGTGCTGATCATCGAGGACGAGCGCGCGGTGGCCGACGGGATCGTCTACGCCCTGCGCACCGACGGCTGCGAGCCACTGTGGGTGCCCACCGGCGGCCAGGGTCTGGCGTTGCTCAGCGATAGCGACATCGCACTGGTGGTGCTGGATGTCGGCCTCCCCGACTGCAACGGCTTCGACCTCTGTCGCCAGATCCGGCGCGACCACGACGTGCCGATCATCTTCCTCACGGCCCGGAGCGAGGAGATGGACCGCGTCGTCGGGCTCGAGATCGGGGCCGACGACTACGTGACCAAGCCCTTCTCGCCACGCGAGCTGTCGGCCCGGGTCCGGGCGGTGCTGCGCCGCGCCCGCAATCACGCCCCCGAAGGCCCGGCCGCCCCCCCAGCAGCCGTCCCCTTCGAGGTGGACGAGAAACGCCGGGCCATTGCTTTCTTCGGACATCCCCTCGAGCTCACCCGCACCGAGCACCGCCTCCTCGAGGTGCTGCTCGGCCACCCCGGCTGGGTGTACTCCCGCGAGCAGCTCATGGAGCTCGTGTGGGAGGACCCCGGCAGTGCCGTGGACCGCACCGTAGACAGCCATGTCAAGGCGCTGCGCGCCAAGCTGCGGGCGATCCGCCCCGGGTCGGAGGCGATCCTCACCCATCGCGGGCAGGGCTACTCCCTGCAGGAGCGCTGGTGAGCATCAAGCTGCGCATCTTTCTGGGATTCTTCATCTTCCTCGCGATCGGCCTGACCTTGTTGACCTACTGGCTGCTCAAGGACATCCGCCCGCAGCCGCTCAAGACCATTGAGGAGTCGCTGGTGGAAACCTCGACGCTCCTCGCCAGCCTGGTGGAGCAGGGGTCGACCGCCGGCAGCCTCAACCTGCAGCCCCTGCGCGCCGCCGTCGAGGGCGCGCTCGGACGGGAGCTGGACGCCCGCATCTATGAGCTCGACAAGGTGGGGCTCAGCCTCCGCGTGCTGGCCACGGACGGGCGCGGGATCGTGGTCTACGACTCCGAGGGTGACCGCGCCATGGGCGAGGACTTCTCGAAGTGGAACGACATCGCGCGGACGCTCAAGGGCCGCTATGGCGCCCGTGCGACGCGTTCCGACCCGGGCGATTTCTACTCGACCGTGCTCTTCGTGGCCGCGCCGGTACGGGTCGGCCGGGAGATCGTCGGGGTCGTTTCAGTCGGTAAGCCGGTGACATCCCTCAAGCTCTTCATGACCAACGCCAGCCGACAGGTCATCGCCGCCACCCTGGTGGCGCTCCTGGTCGCCGCCGTCGCCAGCCTCGCCATCGCCACCTGGATCACCATTCCGCTGCGACGACTGGGGGCCTATGCCGAGGCCGTGGGCCGCGATCAGCGCTCGCCCATGCCGGCGCTCGGACACGGCGAGATCGCCACCCTTGGCCGCACCTTCGAGGGGATGCGCGACGCGCTCGAGGGCAAGCGCTACGTGGAGAGCTACGTGCGCGCTCTCACCCACGAGATCAAGGGTCCGCTCTCGGCGATCCGCGCCGCCGGCGAGCTGCTCGAGGAAGAGGGCATGCCGCCCGCCGATCGCCGCCGTTTCGTCGCCAACATCAAGAGCGAGTGCATGCGGCTGCAGACCCTCATCGACCGCCTGCTCGAGCTCGCGGCCGTCGAGGCGCGCAAGACCCTGGGCGCCGCCGGGCCGGTCGACATGACCGTGCTCCTCCAGGAGGTGGTGGGCTCCGCGACGCCAGTGGCCCACCGCAAGGGGGTCCGGCTGGAGAGCACGGCCCAGACCCTGCCGGCGGTGGTCGGTGACAGCCTGCTGCTGCGACAGGCGCTTTACAACCTCGTCCAGAACGCCATCAACGCCACCCCCTCCGGCGGCCAGGTCACTCTCGACGCCCAGGACGACGCGCGCGGTGTCACCCTCACCGTCACCGACACCGGGCCTGGCGTGCCTGCGTATGCCCTTCCCCGGGTCTTCGACCGCTTCTACTCCCTCACCCCCACCCCCACCGGCACACCCGGCAGCGGGCTCGGCCTGCCGTTCGTGCGTGAGGTGGCGCTGCTGCACGGCGGCGAGGCGCGCCTCGAAAACCGCTCCGGGGGCGGTGCGCGTGCCACCCTCCGCCTCGCGCTCCAGCCTGCCCGCCGCCGCACCCGGCAGCGTCCGTCCCCGACGTCCAGCCCGCTGTGACGGCCGCTTGCGATGGTCGTGGGCGCGCCGTACCATGGCCGGGTGTCTCTTGGAACCATCCCCACCCACCTATCCCCACCCCAAAGGAGCAACAGATGATCCTCGACGAGCTGGAGGCCCGGCTGCGCCCACCCGCCAGGCCGATGCCTCCATACCCCCCCAAGTACATCGTCCTGGCCTCGGGCCAGCCCCTGGTGATCCGCCAGGCGCGGCGCGACGACTTCCCGATCCTGCTCGAGACCGTGGAGCCACTTGCCCGCGTGCGCAAGGACTTCTACGACATCGTCGCCTCGCGCATGTACGCCGAGCTGCTCGGGCAGTACATCCACCGCCTCCTCGACCCCTACTGCCTGGTGGGGACGATCAATGGCGTGGTGGCGAGCATCGTCAACGGCCGCATGATCGACGCCAAGCGCGGCATGAGCTACCACACCCTCACGGTGCACCGCGGGCTGCGCTGCGGCGCCCACATGTTCGCGGCCAAGATGGAGTACCACATGGAGCACCTCGGCCAGGACGAGGTCTTCATCGTCGCCGAGAGCTTCATCGGCTTCAAGCGTTGGATGATCGAGTACCAGCTCGAGTCCCGCCCCGAGTTCCAGCACGAGCTGGGTGGGGTGCCGTCCTACTGCCTGACCCGCGCGCTGTACGACACCTACAAGCCACGCCTGGTGGCCGGCACCCGCCCGGTGCCGCCCGAGATTCTCGCAACCGCGGACACCCTCATCCTGCCCGATGAGTACCCGCAGATTCCGGGGTTCAAGCGATGAGACAGGTCGGCATCGTCGGTATCGGTCACTCCAAGTTCGGGCGCATGGACTTCGACCTCGTCGACATCCTCGCCTGGTCCTCCCTCGAGGCCATGAAGGACGCCGGGATCTCCGGCGGCATCGACCAGGTCTTCGTCGCCAACATGGGCGCCGGCGCGATCAACCACCAGACGGCGGTGGCCTCGTCGTTGGTCAGCCGCATCTTCCTCGAGCCAGCGATGGCCGAGACGGTCGAGAACGGCCCCGCCTCCGGCGCCTCGGCCGTCAAGTGCGGCTACATGGCCATTGCCTCCGGAATGGCCGACGTCGTGCTGGTCACCGGCGGCGAGCGCATGCGTGAGGTCATCCCCTGGAAGGCCACGGATTTCGTGGCCACCCTCACCCATCCCGACGCGGAGTACGCCTACGGCGTGACCTTGCCGGCATTCGGGGGGATGTACACGCGCGCCTACATGGAGCGCTACGGGCTCGAGGAGCGCCACCTCGCCATGCTGGCGGTCAAGGCGCACCGCAACGCCGAGCGCAACCCGTTCGCCCACATCGAGGAGTCGGCGTCCATGGGCGGCATCTGGGACGGCCCGCACCGCGACGTCGTCAACCCGATCATGGCCGACCCGCTGCGCCTGTACGACATGTGCCCGGTCTCCGACGGCGCCGCCTCGCTCGTCCTCTGTGCCATGGAGGTGGCCGACCGCTTCCCGAAGAAGCCGGTCCGCATCGCCGGCATCGGCCAGGCCACCGACACCCACTGCGTCCACAACCGCGAGGACATCCTGGATCTGAAGGCGGTGCGCCTGGCCGCCGAGCGCGCCTACACCATGGCCGGGCTCGGACCCGAGGACGTCTCGTGCGCCGAGCTCCACGACGCGTTCCTCATCCTCGAGGTGGCGATCTCCGAGGCGGTCGGGTTCTGGAAGCCCGGCGAGGCGAAGCTCGCCATCGAGCGCGGGGACACCGAGATCCGTGGCACGCGCCCGATCAATACATCGGGCGGGCTCAAGGCCAAGGGGCACCCGGTGGGCGCCACCGGCGTCTCGCAGATTCACGAGATCGTCAAGCAACTGCGTGGCGAGGCAGCCAGGGAAGACCGGCAGGTGAACGACCCCAAGGTCGGCCTCGCGGTCAACTTCGGCGGCTTCGGCAACAACGTCGTCGCCACGATTCTGGCGAAGGAGTAGGTCATGGTCTCGACCACCGAGCTGTATGCCGTCGACACCCACGTGTACGCCTCCCGCTGTCCGCGCTGCGGCGCCCTCTACCACCCGGCCCCGATGGTCTGCAAGACGTGCCGGACCCGCCGCGACCCCTCGGTGACAGTGTTCCCCGACTTCGACAAGGTGCCGATGGAAGGCCCCTGCAAGCTCCTGACCTGGACCCGCATCTACGCGCTGCCCGACGGCATCGACCGCCCCAGCAGCACCTTCGGGATCGTCGAGTTCCCCAACGGCCTGCGGGCGCTCGGTCAACTGATGGTGGACGAGCCCAGGTCCGGCGCAGCCCTGGTGGCGCGAAGTGGCCTGGTGCGCGAGCTCGTCGGGCGTGACTTCTACGGACTGCAGTTGTTTTCGGCGTGAGTGCAGACGGGCGCGGCGCCACCGGGCCCGAGGAGTGTGACATGCTGCTGCCCAGCTTTACCTTCTCATCCGCCCGCAGCGTCGAGGAGGCGCTCGAGCTGTGGGCGCACCTCCCCGGGGCCGCGTACCTTGCCGGCGGCACCGACCTGCTGCCCCAGCTCCGGATGGGCAAACGTACGCATCGAAACCTCATCGACATCAAGCGTATCGCCAGCCTCTCCGAGATCCGCGAGACCGATGCCGGCCTGGCGATCGGCGCCGCGGTCCCCCTGGCCGACATCGCCCGTCACCGGACGGTGCGGCAGCACTACCCCCTCCTCGCGGAGTGCTGCCGCCGCGTCGGCGCCTGGCCACTCCAGAACCGCGCCACCCTTGCCGGCAACATCTGCAATGCCTCCCCGGCCGCCGACACCGCAGTGGCGCTGCTCGCCCTCGAAGCCGACATCATCGTGGTGCGGCCAGGGGACGAGCGCACGCTGCCGGTCACCGGGCTGTTCCGCGGCCCTGGGCAGACCTGCCTCGAGCCTGGCGACCTGGTGGCCGAGGTGGTGCTCCCTCGCGCCTCGGCCGGGTGGCACGGGAGCTACGAGCGCCTCTCCCGACGCCAGGGGATGGACCTGGCCACGGTAGGGGTGCTCGTGGCGTGCTCCAACGGCGGCTCCCCGCCGCGCCACCGGGTGGCGCTGGCCGCGGTGGCGCCGACGCCACTGAGGGTGGCCGATGTCGAGGCACTCCTGGATCGCGAGGGTCCGCGAGCGGCCCGCCGGGCAGGTGAGCTGGCCCGGGATTGCTGCCGCCCGATCACCGACCTGCGCGGCAGCGCCGAGTACCGGCGGGAAATGGTCGGCGTCCTGGTAGCCCGCGCCGTTGTCGCCCTGAACGGAGGGCCAAAGTGACGACCCTGACGATCTCCCTCCGCGTCAACGGCATCGAGGAAACCCACGAGATCCCGGTCAACCAGACCCTGCTGTCGTTCCTGCGCGACACCCTCGACCTCACCGGCGCCAAGGAAGGCTGCAACGAGGGGGAGTGCGGCGCCTGCCTGGTGCTGCTGGACGGGCGCGCGGTCAACGCCTGCCTCACCCTGGCGGTGGAGGCGAACGGCCGCGAGGTGACGACCATCGAGGGGCTCGGCCATGCCGGCGACTTGCACCCGCTGCAGGCGGCGTTCCTCAAGCACGCCGCGGTGCAGTGCGGGTTCTGCACCCCGGGCATGATCATCGCCGCCCTCGGCCTGCTCCGGGACAACCCCGACCCCAGCGAGGAGGAGGTGCGCTGGGCGATGTCCGGCAACCTCTGCCGGTGCACCGGCTACCGGCAGATCCTCGACGCCGTGCAGGAGGCCGCCGCCGTGATGCGCGGCGACCCGGCCCCGGAGGCTGCGCCATGAGCGAGCCCAGGTGGATCGGTCAGGATGTCCCGCGGATCGACGGGCTCGAAAAAGTCACCGGGGCCGCCCGCTACACCGCCGACCTCAAGTTCCCGCGCCTGCTCCACGCCCACGTCGTGCGCTCGCCCCACGCCCATGCACGAGTGCTGGACGTGCGGGTGGAGAAGGCGCTGCGCGTGCCCGGGGTGCGGGCCACCGCCACCGGTCGCGAGTTCCCGTTCCACACCGGCATCTACCTCAAGGACCAGACGGTCTTCGCCACCGATCGCGTGCGCTACTGGGGCGACGCGGTGGCGGCGGTGGCGGCCGAGACCCCCGAGGCGGCGGCCGAGGCCGCGGCGCTCGTCGAGGTGGAGTACGAGCCGCTGCCCGCCATCTTCGAGGTGGAGGAGGGGCTGGCGCCCGGCGCGGCGCTCGTCCACCCCGACCTCGGCCGCTACGAGTGCGTGCCATGGGTCACCCCCAGGCCAGGCACCAACGTCTGCAACCATCTCAAGATGCGCAAGGGCGACTACGAGGGAGCGCTGGCCTCCTGCGCCCACGTCTTCGAGAACACGTTCCAGGTCCCACAGGTGCAGCACGTGCCGCTCGAATCCCACGTCGCGGTGGCGCGGGCCGACCTCGCCGGCAAGGTCGAGGTCTTCACCTCGGCACAGAGCCCGTTCACGGTCCGGCACCTGCTCTGCACCTGCTTTTCCCTCCCCCACGGCGACGTGCGGGTCACCGTGCCGGCAGTGGGCGGCGGGTTTGGCGGCAAGGCCGGGATCGGCATCGAGCCGATCGTCGTCGCCCTCGCCACCAAGACGCGCGGACGCTGGGTGCGGCTGTGGATCGAGCGCGCCGAGGAGTTCTACGCCACCGTGGTGCGCCAGGGCCTCACCGCGACGCTGGTGAGCGGCGTTGACCAGAAAGGGAAGGTCCAGGCGCAGAAGCTGCACTTCCTGTGGAACTGTGGCGCCTACGGTGGCTACGGCGTCAACGTGGTTCGGGCCGCCGGCTACACCTGCGGCGGCGCCTACGAGTTCCCCCACGTCTGGGGGGACTCGATCGGCGTCTACACCAACCGCCCGGTGGGCAGCGCCTACCGCGGCTTCGGGATGAGCGAGATCCACTGGGCGCTCGAGCAGCAGATGGAGATGGTGGCGCGCGAGCTGGGGATCGACCCGGTGGAGTTCCGACTTCGCAACTGTCTGGGTCCCGGCAAGTCGACGGTCACCGGCCAAGTGCTGGACGAGCACTCGGGGCGCGTCGACCGCTGCATCGAGCGGGTCGCCGAGATGCTCGACCTGCGCCCGGATCGCCCCCGCACGCCGTACCGCGGCAAGGGTATGGCCTGCGCCGTCAAGGCCCCGGCGATGCCCAATGACGCGTCGTCATCGGTGGTCCTCAAGTTCGCCGAAGACGGCGTCCTTGAAGTCCTGATCTCGGGCATCGACTACGGCCAGGGGCTCAAGACCGTGGCGGCGCAGTACGCCGCCGAGGCCCTCGACCTGCCGATGGAGTCGATCCGGGTGCGCGGCAACCCCGACACCGACCTTTCGCCCTACGATTGGCAAACCGTGGCATCCCGCCAGACCTGGGCCACCGGGAACGCCGTGCTGCGCGGCGCCGAGGAGCTCAAGACACAGCTTTTCGCCATGGCCGCCCAGGCACTGGCGGTGCCGGCCACCGAGCTCCGCTGTCAGAACGGCAGCGTCGTGCATGACGCGAGCGGCCGCGCCCTGCCGATCACCCGCCTGGCCATGGGTTACCAGTATCCGGACGGCCACACGATCGGCGGTCCGGTCGCCGCCGCAGCCAGCTTCGTCCCCGAGGGCCTCATCTTCCTGGACCCCGAGACCGGCCAGAGCCCAAAACCCGTCGCCAAGTGGACGTTCGGCGCCCAGGCGATTGAGGTTGTCGTGGACCCCGAGACCGGCCAGTACCGGGTCGAGCGGGTGGCGGCCTGCTACGACGTCGGCAAGGTCGTCAACCCCGGGATGATCCGCGGCCAGACCTACGGCGGCGTCATGCAGGGGCTGGGCACCGGCATGATGGAGGAGCTGATCGTCGAGAAACCCTCCGGCCGCGTCGCCAATGCCTCGCTCATGGACTACAAGATCCCCTCCACCGAGGACTTGCCGCCGGAGATCCTGGTGGACTACGTGGAGACTCCCCAGGCCGACGGGCCGCTGGGCGCCCGCGGCATCGGCGAGCACACCATGATCCCCACCGCCGCGGCCCTTGCCAACGCCATCTTCGACGCCTGTGGCGTGCGGATCCTCGAGATGCCAATCACGGCGGAGAAGGTGTTGGCAGGGCTCAAGAAGGTGCGCTCTGACCCCGGGTCGGGGTCCGGCTCCCACCCGCCCGAATCCGAGGCGAGTGAGGAGAGGTGAGCGCGGAGCCGGCTCGCGAGGTGGCGGGGGAGGCGAGGTCGGAGCGTTGCGCCATGCTCCGCCGTCAGCTCTCCTCGTTGGCGGTGCCGGCGAGAACTGTGGCGCTTCTCACCGGACGGGCGCCGGGACCAGGGCTCCTGGATGCAGCGTGTGCCGGCGCCCAGGTCCTCCTCGGCCAACTGGTCGAGGCGATCGCTCACGGCGAGGCCGAGCCGACCGGGTACGAGGAGGCCGTTGCGGCGCTGAGCGGGCTCGGGCCCGGGCTCACGCCGACCGGTGACGACCTGCTCGTGGCAGTCCTGGTTGCCAGCCGGCACCTCGCTGACCTGGGTCTCCTGCCTGACCAGGGACGACACGCGCTCGTTCGGGCAGTGGCGGCCTCGCCATCCGGAAGGACCACACCCGTTGCCGAGCGGTTCTTGCGGGAGGCGTGTGCAGGGAAGGCACCCGCCCCGCTTGCTGCGTTCGTCCAGGCGCTCGGGACCACCCAGGTTGGAGAGGGCGAGCTGGCCGAGCGGTGCGCTCGCCTGGTCGACACCGGCGCCCATTCCGGCGCCGACTGGCTGGCCGGCGTCCTCGCCCTCTCTCGCCGCTGCTGCCGACCTCTGGAAACCCCGCCCCGGCCTGCATCTCCTGCCGACCGCGGACGACACCCGCATGGAGCCTCCCGTGACTGATCTTCTCGTCGTGCGCCACAACTCCTACCATGACTCGGCCCGACTGATGGCGATCTCGCGCCGGCTCCAGGCCCTCCCCGGGATTCGCGAGGCCGAGGTGATGATGGGGACTCCCCTCAACCTCGAGCTCCTGCGCAGCGCCGGCTGGTCCCCGACGTCGGCCACACCCCTCGACCTGGTGGTGGCCCTGCGCGGCGAGCAGGAGAATGACCTCCACGCAGCCGAGGCCGCGCTCACGGGGCTGCTCGCCGGCGGTGAGACTGCCACGAGCCGGCATGAGCAGCGTCCCGGCACCGTCGCCGAGGCAGTAGCGCTTCATCCCGGCACCAACCTGGTGTCGATCGCCGTGCCAGGACCGTATGCAGCGTTCGTCGCCCACCGTGCCCTCGATGCCGGGCGCCACGTCTTCCTGTTCTCCGACAACGTGCCCCTCGCCGACGAGATCGCCCTCAAGCGGCGAGGCATCGAGGCCGGCCTGCTGGTCATGGGTCCGGACTGTGGCACGGCGATCGTTGCGGGCGTGGGGCTCGGGTTCGCGAATCGGGTGCGGCGCGGTCCGGTTGGCATTGTCGGCGCCTCCGGGACCGGCATTCAGGAGGTCTGCTGCCACCTCGACGCCCTCGGGGTCGGTGTCTCCCATGCCATCGGCACCGGCAGCCGCGACCTGGGGGCCGCGGTGGGCGGCTGCATGACCGGGCTGGGGCTGGCGGTGCTGGCCGCCGACCCAGCCACAGCGGTCATCGTCCTGGTGGCCAAGCACCCCGACCCTGGCGTCGCGGCCCGCATCCACGGCCTACTTGCCGGCCTCGGCAAGCCCGCCGTGGTGCGCTACCTGGGCGAGGCCCCACCCCCTTCGCGGGACGGCGTGCGGTATGCCGGCTCACTGGACGAGGCGGCGACCGTGGCGGCAAAGGTGGCGTCTGGAGATGGACTCTCCTCCGAAGGTTCGGGTCTCGGGGCCCAGGGCCTGGCCTCGGAGAGCAGAGCGAAACGGCTATCCGGGCGGCTCGTGGGATTGTTCGGGGGCGGGTCGCTGGCCGCAGAGGCCCGGTTGGAGCTCGCGCAAGCCGGAATCGAAGTCACGGTCCCCGAGGACATGCTGCGACCGGGCGCGCCGATCCCCGGAGCCGCTCACATCGTGGTGGACACGGGTGACGACGCCTACACGGTGGGGCGACCTCACCCGATGGTCGACCAGGCCGTGCGGTGCGGGCTGATCCGCACGGCCGGTGCTGATCCCACCGTGGATCTTGTGCTCCTCGATCTCGTCCTGGGCGACGGCGCTCATCCCGACCCGGCGCCGGAGCTGGCGGCGGCGGTGCGCGACGCCCGCCGGCTGCGGGGAGATCGACCTCTCGCCGTGGTGGCGTCGGTGTGTGGTGCTGCCGCCGACCCCCAGGATCCGGCACGGCAGCGAGCGGTGCTGGAGGAGGCAGGAGTGCGCGTCGAAGGCAGTGCCGTTCGGGCGGCGTGGCTTGCGGCGACGCTGCTCGGCGCCACAGGGAGGTCGTGATGGACATCGCCAAGGCATTGCAGCTCCTGGCCGGTCCGCTGGAGGTCGTGCACCTGGGGATCGAGAACGTGGCCGCGGCGGCAGCGGCGACAGGTGCGCCCGTCCACACCGTCGACTTCGTGCCCCCGGCTGGAGGTGACCCGGCCCGCGTCGCAGCACTGCAGGCGCTGACCGCGGGCACCTTCGGCAGGACCGTCGATGCGGCCAACCGGCGGGCCTTCGAGCGCATGCTCGCGAGTCGACCGCATCTGGTGGGAATCGGCGTCGCACGGGACGTCATCCCAGGCATGGCCGACGGGCTCTTCCTGCACGCCGGCCCGCCGATCACCTGGGAGCGCATGTGCGGTCCCCTGCGTGGTGCCGTGATGGGCGGCATGCTCTACGAGGGCATGGCGGCCACGTCCGACGAGGCCGCCCGCCTCGCCGCAGCCGGTGCGGTGCGCTTCGACCCCTGCCACCACCACCGGGCGGTGGGACCGATGGCCGGCCTCGTCACGCCCTCGATGCCGGTGTGGATCCTCGAGGACTCCGACGGCCCCGGCAAGGGCAACCGGACGTTCTGCACCCTCAACGAGGGGCTCGGCAAGGTGCTGCGCTACGGCGCCTTCAGCGACGAGGTGCTACGGCGCCTCCGCTTCATGGCCGACGAGCTGGCACCGACCCTGGCCGACGCCGTGGCGCTGCACGGCCCGGTCGACCTCCGCCTGCTCATGGCCCAGGCGCTGCAAATGGGCGACGAGGGGCACAACCGCAACCGCGCCGGCACCTCGCTGCTGCTGCGGGAGCTCGCCCCCGCCGTGGTGCGCGCCACCGCCGACCGCGAGCGCGCCGCGGCCGCCCTTGATTTCATTCACTCGAACGACCACTTCTTTCTCAACCTCTCCATGCCGATGGCCAAGTGCATGTTGCTGGCCGCCGAGGGCGAACCGCTCTCCACCCTCGTGACGGTGATGGCCCGCAACGGCACCGACTTCGGCATCCAGGTGGCAGGCCTCCCCGGCCGCTGGTTCACAGGTCCGGCCCAGGAGGTGAAGGGGCTGTACTTCCCTGGCTTCGGCGCCGCCGACGCCAACCCCGACATCGGCGACTCGGCGATCACCGAGACCGCTGGCATTGGCGGCTTTGCCATGGCCGCGGCGCCGGCCATCGTGCAGTTCGTGGGCGGCAGCGCCGCCGACGCCCTCGCCACGACCCGCGCCATGGGCCGCATCACCAGCGGCCCCAACCCGGGCTGGGCGATCCCCGCCCTCGGCTTCGCTGGCACCCCCACCGGTATCGACGTCCGCAAGGCCGAGGAGCTCAACCTCCTCCCGACCATCAACACCGGGATCGCCCACCGTGACCCCGGCGTCGGCCAGGTCGGCGCCGGCCTCGTGAGCCCGCCGTGGGAGTGTTTCCATGAGGCGCTCGCGGCGCTCGCCAGGGAGGCTCAAGGCTCAAGGCTCAAGGCTCAAGATCCCCCACCCACCCGGGAGGGAGGGGAATGAGTCGGGATCCGAAGCGTCTCAAGGTGTTCGGGCTCGCGGACGATCTGGTCGTCGAGCTGTACCGGGTCACTCGCGGTTTCCCGGCTGAGGAACAGTTCGGACTGCAATCACAGCTTCGCCGCGCGGCCGTCTCGGTGCCGACCAACATCGTCGAGGGCTGTGCCCGCCGGTCGACCCGTGACTACCTTCACTTCCTGACCCTGGCGCTCGGCTCGGCCGCAGAGGCCCACTACCTCCTTCGGCTGGCTGCCCGCCTCGGCTTCCTTTCAGACAACGAGCAGATCGCAACCCGCTACCTCGATTTGATCCGCGCACTCCAGAGCCTGGTAACCGCCATTGCGCGGACTCTCGACAAGGAGGAGTATCGACGCCACCAACCACCAACTCCCGAACCATGAGACCCGAAACACAGGCTGCACTCCTTGGCGCCTTTCCTTGAGCCTTGAGCCTGTAGCCTTGAGCCTCCCCAAGAAAGGATCGTCATGAAACCCATCGACCTGTCCATCCCGATCGGCATCGCCACCCCGCCGTGGCCGACCTACGAGCCGCTGCAGATGAAGTACTTCAAGCGGCTCGCCCCCAACGGCGCCAACGGCCAGCTCCTCACCCATTCCAACCACGTCGGCACGCACCTCGACGGGGAGATCCACTTCTACACCCCGGGCAAGGACATCGCCTCGCTCGACCTCGACTTCCTCATGCACGAGGGGGTGATCGTCGATCTCTCCGACGCCGCCGGAGACTACGACGTCTACACCTCCAAGATGATCGAGGAGCGCGTCGAGGTGAAGGACGGGGACATCCTCATCATCCACACCGGCTACCACCACTACGGCTGGGACCAGCCCACCGCCGACGAGATCCGCTACATGGTCAAGCACCCCGGCCCCGACCGCGAGTTCGCCGAGTGGAGCCGCAGGAAGCACTTGCGCTGGATCGGCGTCGACTGCGGCAGCGCCGACCACCCGATGAACACGATCATCCGCACCTGGATGCCTCGTCAGGCGAAGGAGGCGGACGCGCACTTCCGCGCCAAGTACGGCATGCCCCTCGACGAGTTCTTCTCCGACGACAAGTACCAGCTCATGCACATCGAGCTGTTCAACCACGGCATCATCCACGCCGAGTGCCTGGGCGGCGACATCGACCTGCTGCTCAACCGCCGCTGCACGATCGGCGCCTTTCCGTGGCGCCTGGTGGACGGCGAGTCGTGCATCTGCCGCATCCTCGCCTTCGTCCCCGACGACGAGCACGCGGCGCTCATGGCGACCAAGCAGAAGGCACAGTTGACGCGCTTCGGCGACACTGCCGGCGCACCCAATACCTGGCTGCACGAGCGGGCCCACAAGCTGCGCTGACCAGCCGCCGACGGCCGGCAAGAGGACAAGGAGGCACCATGGAGCGCAGGACGATCCGCGTCGATGAGAAGGTCCCCTTCCTGCAGGGTCTGCCTCTCAGCCTCCAGCACCTCTTCGCGATGTTCGGCGCGACGGTGCTGGTGCCGTTCCTGTTCAAGGTCAACCCGGCCACCTCGCTGCTCCTCAACGGGATCGGCACCCTCGTCTACCTCGTGGTGGCGAGGGGCCGCATCCCCGCGTACCTGGGGTCGAGCTTCGCCTTCATCGCCCCGGTGATGGCGGTGCTCGCTCGCCCCGAGCTGGGGGGCTATGCCGCCGCCCAGGGCGGGTTCGTGGTCTTCGGCCTGTTCTTCATCGTCGTCTCCCAGGTGGTGCGGGTGGCCGGCACGCGCTGGGTCGACGTCATCTTCCCGCCCGCCGCCATGGGGGCGATCGTCGCCATCATCGGCCTCGAGCTCGCCCCCGTGGCCACCGACATGGCCGGCCTCACCGGCACCACCGTGGCCGGCCTCGGGATCCCGGCCGGCAAGGCGATCCTGGTTTCGATGTGCACCCTCGGCGTGACCATCCTCGCCTCGGTGCTGCTGCGCGGCTTCCTGGCCGCCATCCCGGTACTCATCGGCGTCATCTTCGGGTACGTCCTGGCAGCGTTTGTCGGCATCGTGGATTTCACAGCCGTGGCCGCGGCGCCGTGGTTCGAGGCTCCAACCTTCTATACACCGCGCTTCGAGCTCACGGCGATCCTCATGATCACCCCGGCCTTCCTGGTGGTGCTGGCCGAGCACATCGGCCACCTCGTGGTGACCGGCAACATCGTCGAGCGCGACCTGCTGCGCGACCCGGGACTCCATCGCTCCCTGCTCGGCGACGGCATCTCCAACGTCCTCTCGGGCTTCACCGGCGCCACCCCCAACACCACCTACGGCGAGAACATCGGCGTCATGGCGATCACCCGGGTCTTCTCGGTGTGGGTGATCGGCGGCGCCGCGGTGATCGCCGTTCTGATCGCCTTCGTCGGCAAGCTGGCCGCCCTCATCCGCTCGATCCCGGTGCCGGTGATGGGCGGCGTCTGCATCCTGCTCTTCGGGGTCATCGCCGCCGCCGGCATTCGCATGCTCATCGAGAAGCGCGTCGACTACACCCTCCCCCGCAACCTCATCCTCACCTCGGTAGTGCTGGTGACCGGCATCAGCGGTGCCGCGATCAGAATCGGCGCCGTGCAGCTCAAGGGCATGGCGTTGGGCACCCTCGTCGCCATCACGCTGTCCCTCCTCTTCTCCCTGTTTGACGTGCTCGGACGGACAGCGGAGACGACATAGGGGACCCTTCATGTCGCGGGACGATCGACGGCTTGGCGACCTCGCCCACTGTCGTCACGGCAGGACGGATTGTCACCGGGTGGCGACGTCGCCTGAAGACCCGCCCGGACGCCAGAACCCTGATCGCCGACTCGGGAAGGCTCGGCGAGCGTGCACGGCCGCGGTCTTCGACAGGACCGAGCCCGCGGCGGGCTCCACGGTTGGCCGACGCGACACGCATGGCACGAATGATGCTCGGTCGGGTCCCAGGAGAGTCCCCATGACTACTCGCCGCCTCGTCCCGCTGGTGCTGTCCATCACACTCGTCGGAACGGCTGCACTCGCCGGTCCGGTCAAGACGCCACCGCCGGCCGGCTCGGTCGTCGCCTCGGTGCAGGTCAACGTGGTCAACGTCGACGTGCTCGTGACCGACCGCGCGGGCCAGCCGGTGACCGGCCTGACCGCCGCCGACTTCAATTTATTCGAGGACGGCAAGCCGATGGTGATCACGAATTTCTACGTGAGCGAGCCGGGCCCGCGGGCGCCGGCCGTCGAGAACGCGGCCTCCATCGAGACCTCGCGCCCCGAGGTTCCTCTCGACGAGGAGAGGGTTCTGCACCTGGTCGTGGTGGTGGACGGGCTCAACCTGGACATGGCAGGCGCCCACCTCGCGCTCGAGGCGCTCGCCAAGGTCGTCGAGACGCGCCTGCGTCCCGGCGACGACGTGATGGTCACGTCGTTCGACCGTGCCCTCAAGATCGACGAGCCATTCACCACCGACTTCCGCACGGCCGCCGCGAGGATCCGGGCGCTCAAGCGCCTCGGAGCCCAGACGGCGGTTCGCCGCGGCGCGGCATCCATGATCCGGGGGCGGATGGGTTCCGGCTCGGGGATGTCAGAGGACATGAACGGAGTTGCCGCCGGGAACCTCCTCAACGACATCGTGAGCGCGGCCGAGGAGGAGAGGTCCCTGCAGTGGTGCTTGCTGGACAGCACGGGCCGGCTCGTCGACTCCCTCGCCGGGCTGCCCGGGCGGAAGGTGCTCGTCCTGGTCAGCAATGGCATGCCCGATGAGGTCGGTTCCAACCTGCTCAACGAGTACAACGTGCGCTACCCCGGCCGTGTCTCCCCGATCGACACCCGGACCCGGTTCGGAATGACGAGCTTCTACAGCATCCTGGCGGCGCGAGCCAACGCCGGGCGCGTCACGTTCTACCCGATCTGCGCCCAGGCCTTCCCGGGGCTTGAGGCCTACGACGCCTCCGAGCTCGATCTCCAGGCAGACCCCGGCGGAGCCTCATTCGGCGCCGCGAAGCTGCAGTTCTCGCTGCTCAGAATCGCCTCCGCGACGGGGGGCAAGATGCTTGCGAACTCCGGCCTGCTCGCGAGCAAGCTCGTCGAGACCGTGGACAACGTCGACGCGGCATACTCGCTTGGGTACAGCCCGTCGCACGTCGGGGACGGCCAGTACCACCGCTTCAAGGTCGAGGTGAAGCGCGACGGGGTCAAGCTCCGCCACCGGGAGGGGTATCTCGACAAACCGGCCGAGGAGCGCGCGGCCGATCGCACCGCCGCGGCGTTGCTACGGGTTGGCCGCACGAACCGCTTCGGGCTGCAGGCTGCCGCGGCGCCCGCGGTGCGCACGCGAGGCAAGGTGTTCACGGTTCCTCTCACCGTCACGCTGCCAGGCTCGACGGTGACCCTGCTTCCCACCCGCAAGGGCCTGGAGGGCAAGGTCTCGGTGCTGATCGCCGCACGCGACCCCCAGGGCCGCTCGGCCGAGGTCTTCCGCAAGTCGTTCCCCATTCCCGTGCCGGAGGCGGATGTGGAGCGGCTCAAGGCACAGAGCCTGGTCTTCACCTTCGACGTCCTCGTGCGGCAAGGCACGAGCACCCTGGCCGTGACCGCCCGCGACGAGGCCGGCGGTGGCGAGTCCACCGTCACCCTCGTGGTCGAGGCGTTGCGCCGGACGTAGCCCGACAGCGCTCGTCGGGTTATCTCGGAACTGCCCCAAGCCAACGGTCACGGCTTGAAGCTGCGGCGACGCTCGAAGAGCAGCACATTCGCCACCAGCAGTGCCGCCGCCACGGCCCAGACCACGGCCAGGCGAGCCCAGATCGCCGCCACGCCGAGCACGCCGACGGCCGCCAGGGAAAGCAGCAAGACCAAGATTGCGCCAATGGTCCACGCCTGGCCCAAGCGCCCGCTCTGCCGGCGCTCGCTCACCTCGCGGGCGGCCAGCGGAAGCTGGGCGAAGAAGAGCAACTGCCCGGTGATGAAGATGCTGACGAGAGCACGCTTGCCGGTCAACGCGACAGGGATGAGCAACGAGGTGAAAGCCAGCACGACGGCGCCAACGACGAGGCCAAGCAGGACCGTGACCACTGGCAGGGCGGCGCGGGCGAGGGCCATCTGGCGGCGGGGCACCGGCAAGGAGCCCAGGAGCAGGAGGCGCTTCTCCTCCCGCTCGACGCCTCCGATGATGAATGTCGCGATCATCGCCGCAAAGAGCATTCCCTGGGCCGCGACCTCCCCGGCAACGAACGGTTGGGTCATGCTCAGACTGTCCTCTCCAAGGACCTCCACCGTGCCGCCAAGCGCCACCAGAGTGGCGACCAGGACACCGACGACGGCGGCGATGGCCATGCTGATCGCCAGCACCGCCTTGTGGTAGCGCAATGTCAGCCTAACG
>Ga0116171_10000729_pt1 | contig 34436 bp, 49 predicted proteins | sample AD_JPNHW2_MetaG_FD_89798 | JGI IMG/M metagenome (GOLD analysis project Ga0116171, IMG submission 89798) | Active sludge microbial communities of municipal wastewater-treating anaerobic digesters from Japan - AD_JPNHW2_MetaG | ecosystem: Engineered > Bioreactor > Anaerobic > Digestate | place... | reverse complement strand
TGTGTAATATATCTATATACCATGAATATGGTGATTATAGTAATTGGAAGAAATGTAGGTTCAAGTCCTATTATTACACACTAATTTCTTTTAAAACTTAAAGATTATGAAAGATAACAATGAATTACTAAAAGAAATAATTGAGATTGTTATTAAAAGAAATCAATCATACGAAACTATTAAAGGTATTATTGAAATTACTATTACAAAAGAACAATCTTATAGACTTAATAATGACTTTAAATCTGATGATATTGAAGATTATGATTGGTTTATGGATAAAATAGCAACATATCTTATTAATAATAAATAAAACTTAAAACAAACTCTTTCTCTTTAAAACAGATAGAGAATAATAGATGTCAGTCCTGATATGTAGCTGACTATAAACTATTAGTAACATCTAAATGTTAAATCATTTACAACTAAGTTTGATTAATACAATATACCAGTAATGCTGATATTACCTTTAATAGAAATATTAATGTGATTAGTGTCTATGTAATCCTGAAATGGATAGTACATGGAGTAAAAAGCGGTAGAGTAATCTTGCGGAGGTTAGAAACTTCCACCACAAGCACTAATATTAAGTTGTATTTAATCAAACTACTAAGATAGTTGTTATTTTAAAGAGATAGTGATAAATATACTCAAAAATCAGCTTGAACTGTGAGAGTTGTAATTTGAGCCTCAGTTTATTTAATAAACCAAGTCAAATAATTGTTTATCACTACTACCTTATCTTAGAAGGTAGAAGAGTTTATTTTTTAATTTAAAAATACTCCAATTCAACAAGCAATTGGTTGGGGTTCAATAGGTATAATTGCTATTCTTTGTATAATCTATTTGATTACTAACAAAGATAATATCAAAATGTAAAATTATAATAGAGTTATAAACTGAAATATGTTTCAATGGAGGAACTTATCTCTTGAATTAACAGGTGTATATGCCTATAATAACTCTATTTTTATTTTTAAACTATGAGAATACTATTTGGAAAATACAAGAATAAACTTGTAACAGATATTATTAAAATAGACCCAAAATATATAAAGTGGGCTGTTAAAAAGAAATTAATACAGTTACCTAAAAATATAAAACTATGAGTACAAATTATTATTTAAAACCTAATGTTCAACAAGAACAAGAAATTGACATTATGGTAGAAGCTAAATTTCCTTTTATTAAAAAGATTTCTGAAATACACTTAGGACAATATGCTAATGGTTGGGTGTTTATTTGTAATCATAATAATTGGGAATATTTTAAAGACTTAAAAACTTTTAAAGAATTTACAAAATTAGGAATTATCTATGATGAATATGGTAGAGAGATTCTGTATGAAGAATTTTGGGAAATGGCTTTAAATGAAATAACTTGTTTAACTAAACAGAAAAGAGGAGATTTTATTCATTCTCTTTATTTTTCTGAAAGTACAAATTTTTGTTAAAATCAATTTCTGCCCAATGTGTGGTAGAAAATTAAATGAAATTTATTTAATTGTAGAATAAAAATAACTAAGATTTAGTGTGTAATATCAATATTAAAACAATACCAGATAGTCTAGTCTATTGTTACACAATATTTCTTTTAAAACTTAAAAATTATGAAAAAAATTACATTTAACGGTAAGTCTAATCTAAGAGATATGACTATTAACAAAGAATATGTAGTAATCAATGAAGAATTTAATGGTTATATTATCTTAGATGATAGTAATCATAATAGATTTATTCATAAAGATTATTGCAAGTAAAACATTAAACAATAAAAATAAAAATAAAGAAAAAATGAAAATTAAAAAAAACATAATCATTATAACATTAATTATTATAATGATAATTTCTGCTTCTTCTTTTTCGTATGAAATACGATATAAGAAGAATGTAAAAAACGTAGAAAACTTATATAAAAGTTTTTCTTCAAGGAAAGAAGCATCTATTCAATTTAAAACATGGATTATCCCAGCTTTAAAAAGATATAAATATGATACTTTATTTCCAAATTTAAAAGTAAAAGAATTAGCAATAGTTCTTAACATATTATTTATTACCGAAACTTCTACAAAAGAAGCTGATGGTAATTGGTATGTAGCTCATTCTGATTTATTTGCTTTAAATTCTTTATTTGGTGTTAAAAATCCAAATGGTGTTTTAAAAAACACATGGGAAGATTATGGTAAAAATGTTAGAATTAAAGATAAATTTGCAGCATACAACACAATTGATGATTGTTTAATACAATGGTTAAAATTTGTATCTACACCAAGATATAAATTATTCGTTAATTCATCAACATGGGAAGAAGCTATATTGCAATTAAAATATGCAGGATATATGACAGATGATAAGTATCCAACAAAAGCAATAAAGATTTACAATAATACATTAAAATATATATATTAGTTTTAATAATATATTATTATTATTTTTGTAAACTTTATTTATTAATTAAAAACAATAAAAATGAAATTAATCAAAATTACAACCATAATAATAATATATATTATAAGCTCATCATTAAGTTATAATATAAAATTACTTTTAAAACCAATTGAAAGTAATTATAATATTATTAATTTAAAAGAAACAAAGAATGATAAATTTATTAAAGACTTATATCTTACTGATAGTATAAAAACTAAAATTAATGATATTTGTCAAAAACTAAATATTTCATATAATGATTTAATAATAGTCATATATCATGAAAGTAAATTTAATCCCAATGCAATATGTAAATCTACAAATGCAAAGGGATTAATTGGTTTTATGCCACAAACATTAAAATGGTTAAAAATATCAAGTTTGCCTTTAAATATAATAGATCAACTTGATATTGTGTATTTATATTTAAATAAATATAATATACCAAATAATATATATAGTATTTGGTTAAGTATTTTTTATCCGTATGCAATTAACCAAACAAATAATAATAATTATATATTTGGTGAAGAATTAAATATAAAAAGAGCAAATAAAATTGCTAAATATAATAAAGGATTTGATTACAATAATGATGGATTTATTCAAATGAATGAATTTAAATTATATGTAGATAATTATATTAAATCCTTATAGATATATGCGGAGTAGAGCAGTGGTAGTTCGTCAGGCTCATAACCTGAAAGTCGTAGGTTCAAATCCTACCTCCGCAACAAGTTTTTTCATGGTTTTTTTTTCAAAAGGTGTATATATTTATATATGCCTTTTGTTTTTAAAAATAATAACAATTAAAATTAAATAAAATGAAAGAAAAAAATGTTTTATTAAAAGATCTAAAAAAGAAAGGTCTTTTCCATATTATGTCAATAGATATATTATTAAGTGAATATTGGAATATAATTAGTAATAATACTAATGATTTCAATCTTAGTTTTATTGATATTGATTTTGATAATAAAAATATTAATAAAATAAAACCTGAAAAATGGTTTTATCCAATTGATATTGAAGTTGAAGCTGAAATAAATGATTGGTCAATAAAAGAAGCAATCTTAACTTTAATGTTAGATTATGAAATATTAGATCAATTATGAAAAATACAACAATTACTATAAATCCTAAGATATTTATTTTAGGATTTATTATTTTAATTATAACTTTTGTTACTTATAAAAGTTATATTAAATATAAAGAATTAAAAGGATATGGAAATAATAGTGTTCTTTTATATTCAGTTATTAATGAAAAAACTGATAAGGATAAACTTATTGCTGTTTATTCTGGTGAAAATTTACCACCAGATACAAATAATAAAGGTAATGTTAAATATACAAAAGTTAATTATAGGGTAGGTACTTCAAAATATGGTGATATTCATATAGAAGAACAACATTCACCTGTAAGTTATTTAACAAAACCAAAACCTAATAACAAAACTTGTTTTTTAAGACCTGAACGATGGTATAGACAAGAATTATTAAATAGATTTTTGAAATCAAAAGACATTAAATTACTAAAAAGTAATTATGTTGATAAAAAATATAGTGTTTATGAAACAACACTAGAGTTAGAAAAAAATATTACAAGAACATATAGATTAATAATTCAAAAAGATAATGGAAATGTTACAACATTTTATCCTATTAATGATGTACCACATTCATTTAGTTCAAGTAAACAAGAATATCTAATCTATGATAAAGTAATATATAAATAAACAAATTAAAATGGAAAATAAAATACAAATAATATTAATTATTTTATCTATTTGTATAGGTATTATAATTGGTATATGGCAAGAATTAAAACATAAAAAATAAATTATATAAATCCTTCAATAGCATAATTTATTATGTTTACTATGACTTTTAAAATAGTACACAGAAGGATTTATTTTTTGAGAATTTTTATCTATTTATTTATTAAAAAATTAAAAAATGTACATTAAAAAATGGTGTGAAGAACAATTAAGTAACATTAAAAATGAACAAGCTAAGTTTATCGAAAGATATTCTAAATTTTTAAAAGTAGAACCAAACTACTTAAAAAATAGTGAAGTATTAAATAAAATTGGTAATGTAACAATTACTAATAGTAATAAACAAGTAAATCAAATTTTTGAGCATCAAGTAATTATTCCATCTCTATTTTATAATGGAAAACCTAATATAGGTCCAAGTTATATAAAAGATGAGATTATTAAAAATCAAAAATTAGGATGGGATAATATACATGGATATACCCATACTGAAAAAACTTATTTAACAGATACATTATATATTCATTATAATGTATGTGAAGAAAAAGATTTTGGAAAAATCCAAAAAATAAATGTAATCGGTATAAAAGGTATTCAAATTATTTTTAATGCTTATATTGATTATTTAACTAAATTTCTTAAAAATTTGGATAATCCAATTATTAATTATGAAACATTAACATTAATAAATAGTGGACTTACAAATAATGTAATAATAACTAATAAAGATATTATAATTGATAAAGCAAAGCAAAATAATAAAATTGAAAAAAAAGTAGAAAAAGAACAAAAATTAAATTGTTCTTATATGTATTTAGCACATTTGTATAATAAAAATCCAAATGATGAAAGAATACAAATTATCGAAAATATTTTAAAAAATAAACAAAATGTATAAATTCAAAACAATTTTATTTATTCTAATCTTGTTGTCCACAACATTAATCGGGCAAAGTCAAGGAATAAGATTAGGTAGTACAGAAACTCAAATTAAATCAGAGTTTTATACTTGGACATTTAATTCAAATCATACAACTGATGGAATTTATTATATTTATTCCAATAATTACGTTAGAGGAACAATTACATATTATTTTAATGCAAATAATGTAGTTAATGTATGTAAAGTATATCCTTATACACAAGGTGATTTAAATTATTTTGCAGAAGAATATACTAAACATTATGTAGTAATTTCAGATACACAATGGAAGGCATATACATCAGAAGGTATATTTAATATAGAATTAATATTTAAAGATAATTTAAGTTATTTTATTTATTATTAAAATTAAATATCATGTATAAGGTTAAAACAATTTTATTTACATTAATGTTATTAATAACATTAATTGGAAAAACCCAACCACCAATAGAAATAGGTGGTACAGAAGCTGAAATAAGAGCAGAACTTTATAATTGGGTATTCTATTCAAGAATAACAGATGATAATACTTATTGTATTTATTCACCTTCTTATGTAAGAGGTAAAGTTGTATATTTTTTTGATGAATATGGCATAAATGATTATTCTGGGTTTATTCCAGATCGTAGAATTGATTTAAAATTTGTCAAAAAACAATATAATGATAAATATGTAAAACTTTCACATAATAAATGGTATGTTGATTTACCATATAAAAAAGTAATCATAAAATTAAAAACAAAAATAAAAAAATCATTCTTTGTTTATTATGAACAATTAGAACCAAACAATTAAAAATAAGAAAATGTACGAATTTAAAACTATAATTACTGAAGAAAAAGAAAACTTAAAAGATACTTTAATTGTATCTTTTAAAAAATTACCATTAAAAAAGGTAATAGATAATATTACAACAGAAAGTATTATTCAAAATAGTATTCTTACATCATTTAGACGATTTATTCGACAAATAATGTATTGGGATGATAAAACCGGTATTTCTAATTTAAATAATGTAACTCTTGAAATTATATATGAAGGAGTTAAAACTCATTTATGTAAATTAATGGGAGATATTGCTAATATAGAAATACAAAAAGAAAATGAATATCTTTTTGTAGAAACTATTGCGGCATTATGTATGTCAAGAATTACTGAAAAAAAGATAAACAAGGAAAGTTTATCTGTAAAACTTATGAATATTAGTAATAGTAAAATTATTACTATTATTAATTATAATAAGTTTATATCGAAAATAATAGAAAAAGAAAATTACAAAAATTATAAATGTTATTATAAAAATGAAGAAATATCAGTTGATAATTTTTCTACATTTTTTAAAACATTAAAAACTGATGATTTTGATGATTTAATAATCAGAGAAATCGAATAAAACTAAATAGATAGTATGTATAAAAATAATAAATTTTATTTATTATACATACTATTTTCTAATTTATTGTATAAAATTAAAAAATAAATATTATGAAAGATGAATACGATTTGTATATAAAAAATGGTAGTAATTGGCAAAAAACTACTAGTGGTTCAAAAGGATATTGTGATTATGCTGCCGGAAAATATAGACTAAAAAATATATTAGTTAAAATAGTAATATCAGGTACTATTTTAACAGTATTAGGATTATTAATTTTTTAAAATGACAATAGACGAATTTAATCAAATTAAAACTATTACTAATAGTAATAATAATTGGTGGCATCATTCGTTCGGAATAATAAAACATTATTATAAATCAGTAACTCTTATAACAAAAGATAATAATTTAATAATAAAACAAACTAATGAAATAATGAATAAATTAAGTATAAATGATGCCACTATATTAAAATCATACGGTTGGAATATAATTAATAATAAATTACAAAAACAACTAACCGATAATATTGAAATTAACAATTTACAATAATAAAAATGACAGATGAAGAAAAAGCTATTATTAATAGCGAAAGTAAATACGATACACCAATTATTAATATAAAAAATTTGGGAAATGACCAATTAATATCAATAAATGATTTATCTCATATTTATATATTACAAAATACATTTGATCCTTATACTTTAGTATCAGCAAATAATAAAATTATAGCTTTACAAGATTTAATTTTTCAATGGGTTAATACTGTACCTAAAATTAAAATGCAAGATTTTTTAATAAATTATTTTTTCAATGAATAAAGAAATTAAATATAGTTCGGAAGAAAAATTAATGCTTAAAAAATTAACTTTATTAAAAGATAAAGGATATATTAAAGAAATAGTATTTCAACCTGATAATTTTTTATTATTTGAAGGTTTAAAAAAAGTGATATATAGTATTAATGAAAAAAATGGTAAAAAGAAACTATCAAAAAAAGGATATTTATTAAACCCACATAGTTATACTACTGATTATAAAATAGTTTGGAATAATAATGCAAAAGATAAATATTTTCAAGATATAAATAACGAAGAAATTAATTTTGATATACCTTTTATTGCTAATTTAATTAAAAATGAATATATATCTTTTATTGAAATAAAAGGAACATTTGATAGATATAATACTATTAGAATGGCAAAAACTTATATAATTCCAATAATATGGGAAAAATATAAAATATATATTCAAATAATAATACCTAAATTATTAAATTTATAAGATGAGTAAAATAAAGGTAACATTTCATAGAACTTATGAAATAGATATGGAAACTATTAATGAACATTTATTTGGAGATGCTATTCAAGAAAATGAAAATCCAGAGGAAGTAATTAAAGAAACTGCTGAAAAAATAGCTATGAATTTAATGTCTGAAGAAATGATTTATTTTGAAGATAATTTAAATGATTTTGTAAGTTCAACAGTAGAAATAATACCTAATTTTAAATAAATAAGCAGACACTTCCAGACAATTATACACAAGGCGTTAGTTCAACGAGTAGATATAAAGCAATAGGAAACGGTTGGACTGTTGATGTAATTGCACATATATTAAAAAATATAAATAATGAAACAGAAAATAATTAACTTACTAAAAAAGATATTTACCAAATATCAATTTGTTGTATGTAGTAGAAATATGACTACTAATGATAAAAATAATTTATATTGGAAAATAGCTAAAAAGTATAATTTAGAACAAATACTTAAAGAAAATCCTACGTTAACTATTCAAGGAGAACAAGGTGATACTAAAGTTCAAGGTAATAAATTATGGCAACAACAAAATATAAATTATTAAAAATAGCTGCTTATGGAACAGATAAATAATATTTTCCCTCTAATAATATTAGATTATTATCCTTTAAGGATTGATATGAATGAAAATAAAAATTCTATATTTATGTGTAAAAATATACAAGAAATAAAATTGTTATTAAAATTATATCATAAAGAAATAGGAGAAATTGTTAGAAATGTTAAAATTAACACAGAAAATGAAACTATAACATTTCAAGTAGCTGATACTTATTTTAATGATAATACTGTTATAGAAGAAAGTGATTGGTATAATAGAGAAAAAAATTTTGAAACATTAAAAACATTTAATAATGATAGTATTACAACCATATAAAGATTGGTTAATGCTTACAAGAGGTAAGATAGAACCAAGAGTTGGAGATAAGATAAGAATAATAGGCTATAATCAAACAATTACTCTTAATAGCGTAGAAAATGGTAAAATCTTATTTAAAGAAAGACATACTACTGATTTATCTAATTGTTATGTAGAAGTATCTTATCCTGTAATCGAATGGAAAGAGACTGATAGTTATTCTTATATATTGCAAGCATACATTAATTCAATCAAAACAGAATTAAGAATAGTTGGTTATTTAATACATGATAAATCAATATTTGATGAGTGTTTTTTACATAAAGGAGATTTTACTATCACTAAAGGTAATTTAGAATATTTAAAACAACAAGCAAATCAATTATTATATGGAACTACAGAATAAATTTGAAAAAATAATTGGAGATAATACTGAAGTATCAACAGCAGGTAATATTATAGCAGATAAATCAGCTAAAGAATGTACTAAATTATGTTTAGAAGAACAGATTAAAGTTTTAAATTCTATATTATCATATTGTCAAGGAGCTACAGAAGATATGATATATGATTATTCAAAAGAATATAAACAAGAATTACAACAACAATTAAAAGATATAGAAAATAAGTAAAATAAAAGTAACATTTCATGAAGATAATGAAGAACTTATTTATGTCCAAATTAATATTGATAAAGAAAGTATTTTAAACATTGAAAAACCAAATATATGAAAAAATACTATCGCAAAATGTTGTAATAATAAAATTAATAATAAACGAATTAAATATTTTTTTAAATGGAAAAAATAACTTATGAGCAAGCTATAAATGCTGTTAAAAAATTAAAAGATATAGGTTATAGTAATGCAGATAACCTATTAAAAGAAATTGAACAAAAAAATATAATTTTAAAAGCTAATGAATTAGGATTTAAAATTGGAGATAAAGTGTGGAATAAACAATATAATCAATATTGTGGTGTTATAAAAACATTTTATTTAGCAAAAGATGGTAGATTATGTGTATATACAGACCATGATATTAAAAATAATTTTACATTAGAACATCTTACTAACAAAGTAGCAGTACATTGTCCTACTAAAGAAGATTTTGAGTTTATAAATAAATTATTCAATTATATACCACATTCTATAATAAATGATTATAACGATTGTGAACCTTGTATATTAGTAAATGATAAAATTTGGGATAATAAAACACATTTACGATTATTAAATTATTTAATTTTATCAATAGATGAATATTGTAAAATAAATATTGACAATTATTCGTCTAATTAATATTTTTTATATAACTTTACCGAAATAATTAAAAAAAATATTAATATGCGGAGTTATATAATTTATAAATTAATTAGTCCAAGCGGTAAATAATATATAGGACAAACTTATAACATACAAAAAAGATTTTATCATTATAAAAGAATTAATAAAATAACATTTCAAAGATTATTATCAGAAGAAATATTAAAATATGGATTTGATAATTTTAAAAAAGAAATATTATTTAGTAATTTAACAAAAGAAGAAAGTGATAAAAAAGAAATAGAATTAATTTTTGAGTTAAAGAAATACCCTGATATTTGTTTAAATATCTCAAAAGGAGGTGATTGTGGATTTCCAGATACAATAATTACATATAAAGTAGATATTAATGGTAATATATTAAAAAAATATAGTTCTACTGTTGAAGCTGCTTTAGATAATAATTGTAGTGAATTTAATATTGCTTCTGCAAATAAAAGAAAAAGTTTTTATACTAATAATATGTTTTTTATTTATAAAAAATATTATGATGCAGGATTATTTAAGAATAGGCTAATAAAAGGAGAATATTTAACAAAACCCATTATATTATTAAATGATAAAGGTGATTTTATAAAAGAATTTAAAAGTGCAAAAGAAGCTATTAAAGAAATAAATACTACTGTTGGAAATATTAGTCAGTGTGCTACAGGTAAAAGAAGAAGAGATAATGATTATATTTGGGTTTTTAAAAAAGATTATAATGTAAATAAAGATTATTCTTTAAAAAACTTGAAAGTCATTTAAGTAAAAAAGTAATACTAATAAATAGAGTTGATAATACAGAAATAATTTGTAATTCTGTATATGAAGCATCTAATATTGCTAATGTAAGTAGAATGGCTATTATAAATATGTGTAATAATAAAACTAAAAAAATTTTTAAACGATATAAATATATTGCAAAATGGATTTAAAAGAACAAAATTATAAAAATGCTTTATCTTGTGCAAAATATTTACAAGATATAAAATTAATAAATAAAATAAATAATAAGTATTTCTCAGAAAAAGGTATTAAACCATTATTTATGACGGAAGATAAAGTTAATATTTATAATCATGAACAAACTATATATTATATTTATACAGATAAAAGAATTATTATAATAAATTAAAATACGAAAAAAATTAAATGAATTAAAAGAAAAATATAATCAAAAATGAAACAGATAAAACCTGTATTAGAAGGTATATATAAAGACCTTTCTTTAAGAAAACGAGTTGTTCCTATATTTATGGGAAATCCTGGTTTAGGAAAAACATTTTTAGTTAATGAATTTGTTCAATTTGCAAATGAAAATAAAGTTAATTTTATAGATTTTTTTAATACAAATGAAATTAATCCAAAAGTAATTGAATATATTGGCTCTCAAGTTTCACCATTAGAAATAAGTGGAATTGGAATACCTGATAAAGATTTAAAAACGATGGTATATTATAATTTTGATAAACTTACTAAATTAAAAGATGGCGATATTTTATTTTTTGATGAATTACCTAATAGCAATCCTTCTGTATTTAATGCTTTATTAACATTAATTGAGAATAGAGTTATGATGTCAGGAGATAAATTACCTGATATTATGATAATAGCAGCAGGTAATTATCAAGGATTAACACCAATGACACCACAAATTAAACGTAGATTTATATGGTATGATGTTAAATTTAATAGTGATATGTGGAAAAATTTTATGCTTAAAAAATATAATATGCCTTTTGAAATATCAAATAAATTATGTGAACTAATAAAAAATGAAGAATTTACAGGATATAATTTTAATACACCAGCAGATTTAGATAAAGCTACCGAAATGATTATAAAAAATGTATATACACCTTATGAAAAAATGATAAAACCTATATTACAAACATTAATTGAAAATAAAGATGAAGATATATTATTATCTGAATGTGAAAATAGGATATGGAAATTAGGAGAAATGATAAGTTGGTTAGAATTAATAAAATATAAATTTAATATAACAAATAATAAAAAAACAGAAATAATTAATGATTTTAATATTTTAATATTAGATGAAAATAATGAAGTTATAGGAAAAATAAAAAATATAGAAATATTAAAAAAATTATATTATTTTAATGAATTAGAAATAAATGATATATTAAATGGTGTACCTCGCTTCCCCCCAGCCACCCGCTGCCTGCCATCCGATCCTTTTCGGATTTGTTTTAAATTAAATATATAAAAATTTTTTGAGTATAAAAATAAAATAAAATAAAAATTAAATGGAAAAATTAAAAAGTAAAAAATTTAAAATACCTGATATATATTTTATATCAGATAGAAATGAAATAAAAGATATTCCAATAGGATTACCTTATGTTTATGGTAATGAAAAAGATAAAATACATTTTATACAATTATTAGAATGGGAAGTACTTTATCAAAAACTTGTTAAAACAGGATTGCCATTTAACTGGGAATTAATATTAAAAGAACATGGATATAGTCCAACAAGAGCACATTGGCATAATGCTATATATTATAATTATATAACTTCTGATGAAAATTATGATAAAATTATACAAAATGAAATAAATTTATTAAATAATGTAATTCCTACTGATGATTTTAAAAAATACATTAATGATTGTTCTGCTTTAATTAATATGGATAAATTAAAAACATTAAAATTAATTCCTGATTATCAAAATATTATAGAAGAAGCAGTAAAAACAAATATTCATAATTTTATATCATTTAATCATAATATGTATAATAAAAAATTAGAAGGTATGTATGGAGGATTAGAATTTACTTCTCCTAATAGAAATGTTATTATACTTGATATTAGTGGAAGTATGACAAAAAGTATTTCTATTAATATATTATTAATGGCAAAAACTATGAGCGAAACTTATTATGCTGATATATTAATTACAGGCACAAAAAGTATATTATATCCTTATGAAGAAATACATACGTTAAATATAGAAGATATATATAACGCAATTGGTGGTGGAAATGAAGGTGAATATTTTAAAAAAATATTATCAGAACCTAAAAATTATAAAACAGCAATTGTATTTGGTGATAATGATTATCCAGGTAGCTATTCATATTATAAGATAACAGATGAAGATGGTAAAAAATTATGTAAGTGGAATATAAATGAAATTATTTCATTTCATAAAGATTATAATGATAAACTTGCAGGATATGCAAGATGGTTTACTACTAAAAATATTCAATATATTAAAAATTGGGTTAAATATTTAAATTAAAAAAACAATAAAAACAAACAAAATGGACAAAAAATTTTTAAAACAAGGTGAAGTTGTATTAATCAATGGGGGTTATCTATCAAATAAAAATAGCGAACCTATTTGTAATGCTGAATTTGTAGAAGCTCAACAAAGAATAGAATTTTTAGATAAATTTATACAAGAAGCTAAAAAACATGATTTTGAAGGAAAACAAGCAGAAAATTTTGATAACTTTAGAAGTAATTTTATTATAGATTTTTCACAAACAAAAGATGTAAGTTTTATAAATATTCCAACAAAACCTAAAAGTAAATTACAAGATGAATTATTAGCAGAAACTTTAAAATTTGTTAATTTTGAACATGAAAAAGAATTAGCAAAACGAATAAATTATCATTTGCAAAGATTTATTATAATTAAAGAATTTGAAGAGTTTGGATTATTTTTCACTAATGATATTGTTAAATTAAACAAAATTTATACATTAGAAGAAATAATTAAAATTATTTCGGAAAATGTTGAATTATTAGATAAATAGTCTTAATTTAATTAATAACAAAACTCAATAATTTAATGTTATTGAGTTTTTTACTTTTAATATATGCAAAAAATTATAAATGAAGCTATTGAATGGCTTAAAAATTCAAGTACAGAAGAAAAAAAAGTTAAAGGTTGTATTACAGGAAGTTCTTTATTAGGATATTTTGATGATGACTATCATCAAGATATAGATGTATTTATATATGATAAAAAATCATTTATTAATTTATTAGATAAAATGTATTATGACGATATGTTTCAATTATTAAATCCACTTGAAAAATGGAAATTTATGAAAGAATTTAATGAAGAAAATTATAAGCAACAATGGTTAACAACTATTAAATTTACATATAATACTTGTATTCCAATAAATATAATATTTAAAAAAGATAAAAATAATATATTTGCCGTTTTATCATCATTTGATATGGATATTGTTGCAAAAGGGTACGATATTCAAACTAAACAATGGCTTGATTTAACAGGAAATTCTACTATTACTAAAATAGCAGATTGGAATAAATGGAATACTCAATATTATTCTTCTGAATTATGGGAAAAAAATAAAATATTAAGACAATTTGTTAGAATTATAAAATATTATAAAAGAGGATACAATACTGATAAAATAGTACAAAAATATTTAGAAATTTTAGATGAAATATTAAATTATAATAATATTTTTAATTCATCTGATTTTAAAGAACAATTAGAATTAAATAAAAGTAATGCACAAACATTAAAATTAATATTTTCTACATGGTTACAAAATCATGAAATTACACAAGAAGAATTAATAAAATTAAATAATATATTAAAATAAAACATGAAGACAATAAACGATTATTTTGATGATTTAATAAAATCACCAAATAAAAAAAGTAATAAAAGTGTAGCTGAAATTTGGAATGGTATAATTGATAAAAAAAATTATGATGAGTTAGGATTTGATAGTAAAGAACACTTAGATATTTGGATTATAAATAATCCTTATTCTAATCTTTAAATTAAAAATTGAAAATTACAATTATGAATAAAATACAAGATTTTATAACTAATAATGCTCTTGATTTATCAGGACAAGGTTCAGAATTAAATGGTAATTGTTTACTTATAGCAAGTTATGCATCATATTTAAAATTTGATGAAGATGAATTAATAAAAAATATAGAAATTTTAAATTTAAATAGAAAATCTTATTTAGAAATATTAAGATTATTTGATTATGCTAATAAACATAATTATGCTAAAGTATGGAAAACTGAAGATTATAAAAAGAAATATATTTACTAATGAGATATTTAGGTGGTAAACAAAGAATAAGTAAATATTTAATTCCCTTTTTACAAAATGAAACTATACACATATTTGTAGATGGGTTTTGTGGGGGATTAAATATTATGCCTTATATAAAAGCAAATAAAAGAATTGCTTTTGATGTTAATTTACCTTTAATTTCTTTGTATAAAGCATTACAAAATAGAAGTATAGAATCACCAAACATTATTACAGAACAAGAATATAAAGAAGCTAAATTATTAGACGATATTAATCCTTTAAAAGCATTTATAGGATTTGGTTGTAGTTTTAGTGGTAAATATTTTGGTGGAATGTGTAAAGATAATACAGAAAGAAATTATACTTTAAATGCAAAAAATTCTTTATTAAAGACTTTTAAAAATATAACAATAAATGATGAATTTATATGTTGCAATTATAAAGATTTTAATATTAAAAATGCTACTATATATTTAGATCCACCTTATGAAAATACAACTAAATATAGTGAATACATTAATCACTTAGAATTTTGGGAATGGTGTAGAAATTTAGCTAAAATGAATAAAGTATTTATAAGTGAATATAATGCACCTTCTGATTTTAAATGTGTTTTAGAAATAGAAACTAAAACTGAAATTAGAACTAAATTAAATGGTAGAGAAAAAAGAATTGAAAAATTATTTACAATATGAGAACATTTTTAGTTAATGCTAACAAAAACAGTAAAAATTATAAAAAACCCCTAATTAATTGGGGTTCTTTAAATTTAAATACTGAATTTAAAGGAAATTTACCAAATGGATATAATTTAGCAATTAATCCTACACCTGGTATTATTATAGTTGATGTAGATGTAGATGATGAAAAAAATAAAAATGGTTTTAAAAATATTCCAGGATATTATCAAGGTAATAGTATCTTTGAAGAATTATGTGAAACATATCATTATCCTACTAAAAGATGTGGACAGCATTTCTGGTTAAAATATACAGGTAATAAAAATCTTCTTAATTCAGCATCTAATCAATCAATTGATTTAAGAATTGGTCCTACTATTATTAATAATGAAATTGTTAATAATGGTGGATATGCTATTTATTATCCAGCTATTAATGGAGATAATATAAATAATCATTTAAGTGAAATTAAAGAAACTTCTTTAATGTTAAACGAATGGATAGAAAAACTTTTTTGTTAAATTATAAATATTAAAATATGAAAATAAAAAGAATAAAAAAAGAAAGTATAGTTGTAATTAATAATATAATTTCAATTATAATTCCTTATTATAAATATTGGATTAGTAAAAACTTATTAACAAATGAACAAATTATAATAACAAATAAAAATTTTAAAATTGAAAAATTAAAAACTAATTTTAAAATTATAAATGATACTATAAATATTTATTTTTATTTAGAATTTAATAAGTTTATAGAAAAATTATTAAAAGAATATCCATTTGAAGAAAATGTTGAAAATTGGAATGAATTTAAAGAAATTACATCTGATATAATAATATATAAGAATAAACCTTATAAATTAATAAAAATATATAAACCTTTTGTAAAAAATTATGTATAATACACGCAATAGTTATCTTCAATATAGATATAAAATCTTTAAAAATATTAATACTGTATTACATTCTATAAAAACTTTAAATAAATATTATTCTATTCTTCCTACATATCAATTTATGTATATGTATAATGAAGAATTAACATTAGTTAAATATATAGAAGATGATTTATTTAATGGTGAATTAAAAATGATTAAACAATTTACATTAACCAATAAATTAAGAAATTCAATTTTTAAATATTTCAGTTATTCAATTTTATTAAATGCTATATTTAATAATAAATTTGAAACGTTATTAGAAAAAATATTAACTATTAATTTAAATAATATTGTAATTGATAATAAAGGAAATGAATTAATAATAAAAGGAATATGGAAAGAATATAATAAAGACAATAGATTAATAATAGTAAAGTTACATTTAAATGATATTTTATTAGAAATAGATTGTACTAATATAAAAGAATTATTAAAATTAACAAAATATTATATTAAACCATAAATGCAAACAATTGAAGTTTTTGATCTCGAAATAACTGAATTTAGTTTTATATATGGCGGATTTGATACTTTTACAAAAAAATATAATATATTTATAATCTCTATATATAGAGATGATAGAATATTATTAAAAAATCATATTGATAATTTAATAAAAGAACATTCTTACCAATGTGGATTTAATAATTTAGATTATGATTATCCTTTACTTCATTTTTTAATACTTTTAAGTAATAAAAAAAATTATTTAAATTTATCGGTATATGAAATTTTAGAAAAATTAAATGATAAAAATAGACAATTAATTCCTGATGATAAAATAAAGAAAAATAATAAATATGGAAGTAAAAATTATAATGTAATATATAAACCTTTAATTCCACAAATAGACATTTTTAAAATAAATCATTGGGATAATCCTAATCGCAAATGTTCTTTAAAAAAGGCTGAAATAAATATGCGATTTAATAATGTAGAAGAATTTGATTGGTATGATATTAATGAAGTAAATTATACAGAAGAATTAGAAAATAAATTAATTACTTATAATATAAATGATATAAATGCAACAAAAGAATTATATTATTTAACAAGAGGGCAATTAGATGAAATAACTGTTGATTTTCCAGGAATGAAAGATTTATATTCAGAAGATAGAATATTATTTAGAATACAAATGTCTAAAAAATATAATGTAAATATGATGAATTATTCTGATGTAAAGATAGGAGAAGAAATAAATAAAATTACATATTTATCTTTAACGAAAAAATCATGGAATGATATTAAAAATTATAGAACTTTTAGAGAATATATTGATATAAAAGAATTAATACCTAATTATATAAGAACTGAATTTAAAGATAAACAATTAATTGAATTATTAAATGTTTTAGATAATACAACAATAAATGTAAATACAGAGCAAAAAGAAGAAAATAGTAAAAATAAATCATTTGAATATAAATTTTTATATCATGGTAATTTAATATTTGTAAAATTAGGAGGAATACATAGCAAAGATATAGCAGGAAAAACAATTGTTTCTGATAATGAACGATTTGAAGAACATGATGTATCTTCTATGTATCCAACAGCTATTATAGCAAATAAACGATTTCCACAACATTTAGGAAAAGAATGGTTAATAGGATATACAAATATTAGAGACGAAAGAATAAAATTAAAACCTTTAAGTAAGACTGATAAACATATAAAAATGATTGTAGATACATATAAATTATCACTTAACGGAGGAGGTTATGGAAAAACAAACGATAAAAATAATTATCAATATGACCCTATTGTACAATATGCAACTACTATAAAATGTCAATTAGATATATTATTATATACACAATATTTATTTGATAAAATTCCTTATTTAAAAATAGAATCTTATAATACAGATGGTATAAATATAATATATGATACTAAATATTATAATGATGTATTGAAAGTAAAAGAAAAATGGGAAGATGTTATTAAAGGTGAATTAGAAATAACAGGATATAATAAAGTTATTAGATTATCTGTTAATGATTATATTGCTTTAAAAACTAATGGAAAAACTAAATTAAAGGGTCAATTTGAAATAGCAAAAGAAATTCATAAAGATGCTTCGTCTCATATAGTGAATATAGCATTATATGAATATTTTATTAATAATATTCCTATTGAAAAAACAATAAAAGAAAATGATAATATTTATAATTTTTTAAATACAATAAGAATACAAAATACAAAACAAGGTAGATGGGAATTATATCATACATTTATAGAAAATGGAGAAAAACGCAAAATTAAAATGCAACGTATTAATAGATATTATGTATGTAAAAATGCTAATCATACAATTATAAAAGAATTAAATGATGGAGAAAGTTTTTCTTTTATTGAAGCAGGATATAATGTAAAAGAATTAAATAAAGTTATAGATACAAATGCAAAAAATTATGATATAAATTATAATTATTATTTAAAAAAAGCAAGAGATATAATTCAAAAAATCGAAGACAAACAACAAAAATTATTTTAATATGAATTGGAGGTTATATACAGCATTATTCTATTTAAAGAATAATAATTTAGAAGCATTTTATGATTTATTATTAATAAATAATAAAATAAATAATATAAAAGAAAATAAAGATTTATTATATCTTCATGAAAATGGATATATAAAATTTATATCTTATTCTAAAATAATATTATTACAAAAATCAGAAGATGTATTAGAGAAAAAAAACAAAAAAGAAAATATAGAAAAAAAAATTGAATTAGATGACCATTTTTTAAATGATTTTAGTAAAGGATTTCCAATAGATAGATACGGACAAAAAGATGAATTAAGACGTGTATTACAATCATTTTTGAATACACATAATGAATATACAAAAGATGAAATAATTGAAGCAAAAAATAAATATATTAAAAGTAAAAGTGCTGAAAATTTCACTTATGTATTAAAAACAAATAATTTTGTATTAAAAGAATTAGAGAATTATTTACGTTTTAATAGACTTGAAAAAGAAAGACCTAATTCTAATAATATAAGTACAAACGGAACCATACTTGATTGGTAATGATAGATTATGCAAATTCAACATTTTCTTTTATTAATAATGGTCGAAAAGGTAATAATACAGGATTTAATTATTCTATTGATAAATTAAATAACCACGTTAAAATTTGGGAAGGAAGATATTATTTAATATTTGCATTATCTGGTGTAGGTAAATCAAAATTTGTTTATCATCAACATATATTTAATGTTATAGACCAACAAATAAATCAAAATATAGTTGAAAATTTACATATTGATTTATATTCATTAGAAATATCACCTGTTACTGTAATGGGAATTATGATAATATATTATTTACAGAAATATAAAAATATAATTACAGATACTAATCAATTATTTTCTTTTGAAAATAAAATCCCTGATAATTTATATCAAATTGTAAATTCAAATGAAGTAAAAGAATATGTACAAAATATTAATAAATATTTAACTATTTATACATCTTTGAATTTTCCAGGATTAATAAATAATACTGAAAAATATTTAAAATCATCAGGAACTATGATTAAATCAGATAATAATCATATTTTATCTTATACTTCAAATTATGATAAAAAATTATATGAAGTTATTATTGACCATATTAGTTTATCAAATAATATAGGTTCAAAAGGAAAGTATGAAAGTATTGGTGATTATTCACGTTATTTATTTGCTATGCGAAATTTAACAGGAATAACTCCTGTTGTAATACAACAAGTAAATCCCGATAGAAGTAGAAAAGCTGAAGATACAGTATCTCCTTCACATGAAGATTTACGTGATAATAAAGAAACTTTTAATGATTGTGATATTGGTTTAGCCATAGGTAGTCCATTTAAACATAAAATTACAGATTATAATGGATATAAAATATATCCTAATTTAGGTTCACAATATGGAGATGGCTTACAAGATAGATTTAGATTTATCGAAATACGTAAAAATAGATATGGTGGTGGTTCTAATAGAACAATACCAACTGAATTTATTGGTGAAACTTCAAGTTATTTTAATATAAATAAACCTATTGATTTAACACAAGAATATTACTTAAAAATAAATAACATTGCAAAAACATTTTAAAATAAATTATGGCAAAAATATGTGGAATTATGGGAGATACAGGATATGGAAAATCTATATCCCCCGTAGTACCTCCTGATGGAGTACTAAAAGAAGATGAATATAATGGAATTAATCCAAGTACAACATGTATATTTAATTTAGATAAGAAAGAATTACCTTACGCAAATTATATTAATAATTTTCCAGTATGGAAAAAAATATTTGGTGATTTTCTAAAGAAAAATGTACTTAAACCAAATGATGAAGAATTAATACCATGGATAGAAGCTGCTACAAAAAAACCTGAAATTAATACAATTATCATAGATACTTTTAGTTTAGGTATGTTTAGGCATAGAATGAAAACAGAAGAACAAAAAGGATATGAAAAATGGAATAATTTAAATGTTAAATTTTGGAAATTATTAGAAAATATACAAGAAAATAAACGTGATGATTTAATAGTATGGATATTTTTTCATATAGAAGAAGGTAAAGATAGAGAAGGTAATACAGTATATCATGCTAAAATGGAAGGAAATTTATTAACTAAAATTCCCGAAAAAATTATTACTAATATGTTTTTTGCTACAAAAGATGGTGATAATTATGTATTTGAAACTCAAGCAAATGGTACAACAGCAAAAAATCCACCTTTATTATTTGATAATAAAATTCCAAATTCATTAAAATTAATAGAAGATACATTAAGAGGTATTAAAAATTATAGAAATATTAAATAAAAAATTATGGCATTTATACAAAGCACAAGACAAAATCCTATGTTAGCACATAGTAAAATAAATAAAATTCAAAAAACATTTGTAAAATTTAAAAATGTTCCTTATGGTGAATGGCAAATAAATCAAGCTGTTTATCGTATTAAAAAGAAAAATGGAATATTATATAATTTATTATTTATAGGAAATCCTTATAAAATTGGATTAGCTGAATATAAAAATGATGGAATTAAAGAAGAATTAAAATCAAAAAAAGGAATTTTATTACAAAGTAATACAGATGACTTATTCTTTGTTATTAATGATGAAGGTAGAAATACTAAAATAAGTAAAACTTGGGCAACATTAGAAATTAGAACATTATTACATTATGTTCCTAAATTAAATTCATTATTAGATATAAATGAAGAAAATGAAATATTATTTAATATTGATGATAATAAACAATCATTTATGGCAATCGGATTAGGTATTGATGGGGTAATGTTTGAAGGATATAAATTACAATATGTTAAAAAACTTCATAATAATATCATAACTGAACAAAATACACAAACTGTTGAAACAAAAACAAACTTTCAAGATATAAATTTAGATGATTTAGTATAATATTTATTATTATTTTTATAAAAATTAATTAAAATTAAAAAAAAAACAAAATTATGGCATTTAATAAAGAAAACGTAACTGCAAATGTAGAAAATGTATTAGTTTATGGAATTAATTTAAAAAATCAATTATTACCATATATAAATTTATCTAACGAACAAAAAAGTAAATTAGGATTAAGAACATTTGATAATGAACCAGAATATATTTTAAATAAAAAAGATGATTCTGGTATAGAATATAAACAAGCGGTTATAGAATTATATGTAAAACCATTATATAGTGAATTATTAGTAAATAATGAAATTTATCCTATTAGATTTTATATTGATAATATACAAAGAGATATATCTCAGACAGGAAAATATCAATATATTAATAATGATGGACAAACTCAATGGTTAATGTCTCCTGAAGATACAGTAGATAATAGATTTATGACTAATACAACAGGATTACGTATAGCATATAAAGGTGAAGTTGATTTTCTTGATGCTTTAAAAAGTATGAATGGTATAAATTCAGGAATAAGTATTTCTAATTGGAATAAAATATTTAATGGTGATTTTTCAGAAATTAAAGAAACTTTAAAATCTGTACAATCATGGTATCTTGAAAAAAATAAAAAACAAAAAGAATTTAGTTTATTATTTAGTATTGCTACTAAAGAAAAAGTAGATGATCAAGGAATAAATAAAACTTATTTTGTACAAAATATATATACACAAGCATTTACTGAAAATACAATTAGAAAAAAATTACAAGGTAATGAAAAACGAGGGTATCCTTATAAAAATATATATCAAGATAATGGTATTCTTACAAATTATTTAAAAAGATTTAATCCTTCCTCAATAGATGAAGATAAAAATGATAATAATTCATTATCTGATTTTCCATTTGGTAATTAATTAAAAGGGGATAAATTCCCCTTTTTTTATTTAAAATTTAAATATGTTTATACCTCCAAAATATATCAATTTATCTGAATATATATTAGATAATATAAATGAAATTGATATATATCAATATTATCTTAATAAAAAAATAAAACATATTCCTTTTAAATCTCAATCGCCATTTCATAAAGACGAACATCCTTCATTTTCATTATTTAGTAAAGATAATCATATATTATGGAAAGATTTTACATTAGGAACAACAGGAAATGTGTTTACATTTATAATGAAATTATATAATTTAAATTATTTTGATAGTTTAAAAAAAATTAATGAAGATTTAATAATTAAACAAATTTCAAATATTATCATTAAACAAAAATGTAATACAATAAAAAATATAGAAAAAAGTAAAATAGATTTAGTATTTTATTATTTTAAAGATAAAGAAATACCAAAATCATATTGGAATTATTGGAATAAATATAAAGTAATTACAAAAGAAATATTAGATAAAAATAATGTAAGGTGTCCTAAATATGTTTATTTAAATAATAATTTACATTTTTCTTATAAAGATGATGATATATTAATTAGATATACATGGAAATTAAAAAATGATAATAAAAATTACTATAAAGTATATAAACCTTATAATAATCTTAATAAATGGATTAGTAATTTTAGAGGTGCAAGTAAATGGTTAATACATGGACTTGATTTAATAGATTATAATTGTAATTATATAATTATAACAAAATCAGTAAAAGATAAAATGGTATTAGAAGGACTTAATTATAATGCAATAAATATTCAAAATGAAGGTATATCTATTCCTAATGAAATAATGGAAAAATTACATAATGATTTTAGTAAAATATATTTATTATATGATAATGATTGGAATAAATCAGAAAATTGGGGACAACTTGCAGCAAATAATTTAATTCAAAGTTATCCATATTTAATTAATATAAAAATTAATGATAAATACGAATGTACTGATATATCTGAATTTATAGAAAAATATGATGAAATAAAAAGTAAAGATTTAATAAATAATCTTATACAAAAAATATAAATTAAAATTATAATAATGGGAAATATAGTAAAAAATACATTAGAATTTATAGATAATAATACAACAAATGGTATATTTTGTATAAATATAATGTATAATCCAATACAATTAAAGAAAATTGTTGAATTACAACAAGAAAAAGGTATTAAAAAATATGGGCATTCTATTGATAATTGCCCATTAGATAAATACGATTGGCAAAAAATGATGGGAGAAGAATTAGCAGATTTTTTAATTTATCAGCAAACATTAAAAAAACAACAATCGAATAAATAAATATGACAGAACAAGAATATTTTAATAATAATCAACTTTCATTAGATATTTGGAATAATAAATATCGTTATAATAATGAAAGTTTTGATGAATGGTTAGATAGAGTAAGTAATAAAGATAATCATTTACGAGAATGTATAAAAAATAAAAAATTTCTATTTGGTGGTAGAATATTGGCTAATAGAGGATTGAACAATGGTGCAACAATGTCAAATTGTTATTCAAGAGGTTTTGTAGAAGATAGTCTCAAAGATATACTTCAAGTAGGAAATGATATCGCTATGACATTTAAAGCACAAGGAGGACAAGGTTTATCATTAAGTAAAATAAGACCTAAAGGAACTATGATAAAAGATTTGTATACAAGTGACGGTATAGTTCCTTGGATGCATCTTTATAATACTATAACAGATTCTATAAGTCAAGGAGGTTCTCGTAAAGGTGGTCTAATTATATCATTAGATATAACACACAAAGAAGCAGAAACATTTATTATAATTAAAGATGACTTAAATAAAATCAATAAAGCAAATTTATCATTAGAAATAAATGACGAATTTATGAATTGGGTTGTAAATGGAGAGACATCTGTAAATATTCATAGAATTTATGATAGTGGAGAAATTGATTATACTATAAATCCGACAGCGTTATATAATTTACTTATCTATCAAGCATGGAAAGTTGCAGAACCAGGAGTTTTATTTATGAATAAATTTAGAAATTATAATTTAATGGAATTTATAGATGAATATCAAATTGAAACTTGCAATCTATGCGGAGAACAGCCTTTACCAAAAAATCTTAGCTGTAATTTATCTTCAATAAATTTATCAGAATATGTAATATATCCTTTTACAGATAATGCTTATTTTAATGAAGATTCTTTTATTAAAGATATTTATTATTATATAGAAGCAATGGATGACATAATTGAGGAGAATATAAATAATCATGCTTTACCCGAACAAAGAGAAATGACTTATAAATATAGAAATATAGGATTAGGAGTAATGGGCGAAGCGGATATGTTAATTAAAATGAAAATTAAATATGGACTTGAAGAATCATCATTAATTGATAAAATACACTCTATTTTATTCAAAACAGCAGTTAAAGCAAGTGTAAAATTGGCACAAGAAAGAGGTGCATTTCCAGGATACAAAGCAGAATTATTTAATTCAACAATTATTAAAAATCATTTTACACAAGAAGAAATTAATGAAATGAAATCTATTGGTATGAGAAATTCTTCATTAATATCTATTGCTCCCACAGGAAGTATTTCTACTATGCTTAATATTAGTGGAGGTATAGAACCTATATTTGCATTTTCCCACAAAAGAAGAACTGAAAATATAAATGGAGGTGAAGAATATCAAGTATATAGTAAAATTGTACAAGATTATTTTAAATTATTTTCCGATAAAACAATATTACCTGATTATTTTGTATCAGCTTATGACATAAATTGGAAAAATCGTATTGCTCTTCAATCGACTATACAATATCATACAGATTGTGGTATAAGTAGTACTATAAATTTATCAAAAGATACTAAATTAGAAGAAATATACGAACTTTATATTGAAGCATGGAAAGCAGGATTAAAAGGTTGTACAATATATGTTGATGGTAGTAGACAAGGTATACTTACAATAGATAATGATGAAAATAAATCAATTCCATTAATACATAATAGACCAAAAGAATTACCTGTTGATATTCATAATGTTAAAATTAAAGGTGAAGATTGGACCGTATTGGTAGGATTATTAAACGATAAACCTTACGAATTATTTACTTTTAAAAATAAAAATGTTCATCTTTCCGAAAAAATTCAAAATGCTAAATTAATTAAAGATGTTACAGATAAAGGTAATTTATATCATTTACAAAGTGATGAAATAATAATTCAAGATTTACCAAGTTGGTATTCAACAGGTGAAGAAGAATTTACTACAAGATTAATTAGTAGAATGATGCGAAATAATTACGATTTAAATATTATAATTAATGATGCAGAAAAAACTAATAAATCAATTGGTACTTTCGTTAATGTATTAAAACGAGTATTAAGTAAATATATCAAAAGTAAACAAATAGAAGATATTTGTCCTGAATGTGGTAATAAATTAATTAAAACTGAAGGCTGTATGAAATGTACATGCGGTTATTCAAAATGCGGATAATATGGAACAAATACAGACAATTAAAGAAGCATTTAATTATTTAGGAAAATATACAGGAATAGAACCGTATACAAAAGATAATTGTATTATAAATTTTGAGAATGGTAAATTATTATCATCTTATAATAAAATAATAGCAATTAAAATTTATATGAATTATCCTATTATTACTAACTATTATAGTTATTCAAAAACAACAGGAAAATATAGAAATAAATTTTTAAATATGGATAAAAAAATTAGAAGAAAATATTAAAAATAACCAAATTTATTTAGATGAGATATATAATTGATGCGGATACTTATTGTTATAAGTTAGCTTATTTTAACGAAAAGTTAGAAGATGATATAAAATTAAGATATAATGTTACTAATTATATTAATAAAATATTATTAGATTTGATAATCGACAAAGATAAAATAACTAATGATGATTATATATTATTATTATCTTCTAAAAATAATAATCGTAAAGAAATAACTGATAATTATAAAAGTAACAGAGTACAACATTTTAAATGGTTGAGTAAGATATATAAAATAATAAAAGAAGAATATAATACATTAACAATTGATGGTTATGAAGCTGACGATTTAGCAGCAACATTAATGAAAGAAGATAATTCTAATAATATTGTAGTACATGAAGATAAAGATTTATTACAAATACCAGGTGTTCATATTTTTAGAGGAAATCTAATTGTAATCACTCAACTCGATGCTTTTTTATTTTTAATGAAACAATTATTAATGGGAGATAATACTGATAATATTACTGCTATTAAAGGAATAGGGAAAAAAATATCAAAGAAAATAATAAATGATAATAATATAATTGATATTGTAGGTATTATTTTAGATAAATACATTGAACAATATGGAAATTTAGGATTAGAAACTTTCTATAAAAATTATAAATTATTAAATTTAAATAGTAATATTAAATGGAAAAAATAAATAGAACAACACAATTCATATTACCATTATTAATAAAAATAGAAAGTTTAGATATATTTAGAGCATATTTAGGAATTGATAAATTTGACGATTTAAATGGTATTATTTATTTAAAAATTTTAAATAATGAAATAAAATTAAATAAATTAAATTTAAAAAATCCTGAATGTTATCAAGGTTTAGTGTATATAGAAAACAATCCTATTTTTATAGTAAAATTACCTGATAGATATATATCAGATTTTCATAAATTTATTGTAGGTAATTATACAGAAATATCACTTGATACTCGTAGAGAAATATATTATTTTTGGTTTCATGCTAATAGTAATATAATTGATACAAATAAAATAACAAGTATTGTATTTGATACATTATTTGATTATGATTTAGCTAAAATTGAATTATTTACAGAATTATTAATAAATGATAAAGACTATAAAGATATAATTGAAGTAAATTCAATTATGAAATTAACAGATGAATTACTCATAGTATAATAACTTATTAAAAAATTAAAAATGAAGATAGATTTAACTTGGATTTTATTTAGTGCAATTATATTAGCATTAATATTAGTATTTATATATCCTATAATAAGTATAATTTTATTAATTATATGTACTATAATAATTATTGCAAGAATTGAAAAAATTAAAAATAATAAATAAAATAAACATGGCAAAAAAAACACAATTACCAATTGAAATTAAAGTAAAAACTTTATCAGAAAATGTAGTATTACCAACACAAGCAACTGCTTTTGCAGGAGGATTTGATATAAAAGTTACTGAAATTAGTGATAATAAAGATTATGTTATTTGTAGCACAGGATTAACAATGGAAATACCAGAAGGATATAAATTAACAATTGTACCAAGATCATCATTAACTAAATATAATTGGTATATGCCTAATAGTCCTGCTATGATTGATAGTGATTATAGAGGAGAAATTAAAATTATATTCAGATGTGTTCCTATTATAAATATAACAGAAAATAAACGTAAATTTTTACATAAAGGAAAACCAAATGTAAAAATTATTTATAATAATTTTCCATTTGCAATTGGAGATAGAATAGCACAAGCATATTTAGAACAAGTAATACCTACATCATTTGTAAAAGTAAATGAATTATCTATTACAGAAAGAGGTGAAGGTGGATTTGGTTCAACCGGTAAATAATTAATTTAAAAATTTAATAAAATTATAATGGAAAAAATAAAAATAATTAAATCACCAATATCATTTGAATTTGAAAAAGAATTTAATGAGTTTGTTGAAAATGAAGACAATGTAATAGTAAACCAAAAACTTGATACAGTAATATTTGACAATAATATATATCATGTTGCATATTTATTATATTATAATAAAATACAATATCTTGAATTAATGAAAAAACAAGAAGAATATACAAAACAAATATCAAATCCTAATAGAAAAACAAGTAATATTTATAGTTAAAATAAAAAGAGTAGATATTAATCTACTCTTTTTTTTAATTTACTGTTCGTTTAATTTTTCCATGTCTCTTTGCCATTTATAATATTCATTTAAAATAGGAACTTGTTTCATTCCTGATTTAGCCCATTGTTCTATATCATAAGTATCACTTTTATATCCTGGTATAAATAACTTTTTAGCATTATTAATCCATATTAACCATTTACCTACATATTGTATAGCAGGTGCTAAATTTTTAGTTATTGTAATTGCAGACATAGGATTTAAATAAAAATTTAAATCACCATCTAATCTTGATAATTGATTTAATAATGTTCTTAATGATCTTAATTTCCAATCATCATTATCTCTTCCTATTGATTGTATTATTAAACGTAACATTAAATGAGATAAAGCAATAACAACCATAAATCTAAATTCTACTAAATTTTGCATCATATTAGCATAATCAACAGACTTACTAAAATCATTTTCGCTTATATTTTTATTATTAAAAAATGCTTTAATATACATACCAAATGCTTTAAATAAACCTACTTCAAAATGACTAATATATCTACCTTTTCGTGTTCGGTTAAGCATATCGTCCCATTGTTCTTTTTGAAAACGTTGTGCTATTCCTTCAGGCATCCATGTTTTATATTGAGCAAGTAATCTTCCTATTTCTGTTGCTTTAGCCATTATAGGTGAACGTGGATCATAATTTCCATGTATTTCTTTATTCATTTGTTCTATATGTTGCATTAATTTAATAAAATTATTTGGATTTTTTATATCTATATTATTATTATTATAATTAGTTAAAGTTTCTTCCCACATATTAGTATTTTCATTATAATACAAATTATTATTTTTAAAATTTCCTTCTGAATTATAAGCATCCCATAAACTAATTTCACTTTCTTTATTTGTAATTTTATCTTTAACTTTTATTTTAATATGTAATAATATAGCTATCATTCCTGCATTTTGTAAATAATATTCTCCTTTACGGCTCATTCCATAAGATTTAAATAAATCTAATTTATTTGTTTTAGTTTCTTTAGTACTTTTAGAACCATAAGCAGCTTCATTCATTTCAAATACAACATTATAAATTTCACTTATATTTTTAACTTTTACTTTTGTTTGATTTTTATCAAGTAACATTGCATCATTTAATATACTAAATGCTTGATGTAATTCATGATTATCAAAATCTTGTTTTCCTGCAGCATGTATCATTAAAGATACTTTACCAAAAACTAAGTTATTAACTGCTGATTTTACATTCCATGATAATCCTGTAATACCTGCTATTTGAATTACTGTATCAACTATTTTATCAGTAGTTCTAACTTTTGGTGTTTCTATTTCAAATAAACTTTTAATTTCTTTTTCTATATTATATTCATTATTTAAATATTCAAAATAACCTACTTTTTTTAAAACATAATCTTGTTTATTTTTCTTTAATTTAACATATAATAAATCATATTCTTTTTTAATATCATTATCTTTAAATATTAATTTATTTCCTATCATTCTATGTTCTTTTTTTTGTTGATACATTAATGCTTTAATTGTATAATCAGTTTGTTTTTTAAGTAATTCTGCACCTTTTTCATCAATTTTTGTAGTTTTATTATATGATGAATTATTATTTAAAATTTTTATATTATCTAATATATTTTTAGCTGCTAAAATACTATCTTCTATTTTAGAATAAGCATTATAATTTTCAGCCATAATACTAAATTGTTTTAACATAACAACTACATCAGTTGTATAATTATTTTGACTTTGTTCTCTTAATTTTGTTAATTTAATTAATTGTTTATTGAAACCCTCAATAGGAAAAATTTTATTACTTTCTATTAATTTTTTAATTTGATAATCTAATTCTGATGTTGATTGTTTTATATATCGAATTGGGATTTCAGCAATTTCTTTACCCATAGCATTAGTATGTTCAATTATTGTATTTAAAGATACTGTACTATTTTCTATAAATTGTTGTTTTAATTCTTTACCAATATCACCTAATCCTTTTATACCTTCTAATAATTCTTTTTGTATTTTTGGTATGTAATTTTCAAATATTTTGTCAGTAACATTAAATGGTAATACTTCTATTAATCGTTTTAAATTATCTTTATAAAAATTATAAAATTCAGATAATATTGGTGTATTTTCAATTTTTTTAAAATCTTTATTTATATAATCATCTTTTGGCAATTCTGTTAAATATTTATATGATTGTCCATCTAAGATAGAACTACTATTATTTCTACGTTGTATATAAGTATAAGGATTAGTTCTTGAATAAAAATTATTATATTTTTCATTAATAACCATTTCAATTCTTGTATTTACATCTTCATCTGTTTCAGCAGTTGATTTTTTTCTAATATTTTCATATTCTTTATCAATCATAATTCTATTACGTAAATGTTCTTTATAAATTAAACTATCTTCTATAAAAGATTCATGTTTATCTTTAATGTCTTGTATTATATTATCAACAAGAGATGGTGAATATTGTTTTAATAATTGTGTTTTTAAATCAATTAGTTTATTTTTAAGTAACATTTTATTATCATCAACTAATTCATTTATATCTACATAAGTAAATAATTTATCTTCTAATTTTCTAATTTCATCTGATAAACTAGATTTATTTTTTTTAATTCTATTAATTTTCTTATATAAATTGTGAAGATCTTTGCGTTCATTATAATAATCACTTTTAATATTACTAATTAATGTACCTAAATTTATACCGTTTTCATGTTCAAAAAATAATTCTTGCACATCTTTTTTAGTTAAATCATAACCATTATCATTCATTTTTTTAATAAGTTTATCAAATTGTTGTGAAAATTTATTAAAGTTTAATGTTTTGATTTGTTCTGCTGTATTTAACATTTTAAAAATAGATTGTGTTATCATATTTTCATTTCTTGAAAGATCTAACGTTTGTTGAGTTACTTTATTAATTTCATTAACAGAATTTAAATCATTACGTTGTAATGCTTTATTCATATATTTATTAGCAGTTTGAATAGTAACTGTTTTATTAATATCTAATAATTGAGATTTTAATTCTTGGATTATACCATTATATTTTATAGCAGACATTTGAAAATTAATATTATCTTTTAAATACTTATAAAATTTAGAAGATGTATTTTCACGCCAATCTAATAAGATTATATCCCATAAATCTAATATATTATTATAATAATTTAAATTATTTTCTGTAATAGTTTTATTTTTTAATTTATTATTTAAATCATTTATATCATTTTCTAAATAATTTAAAATTGTCCATATATTCATATTTTCTTTTGGTGTAGATTTTATTAATTCATCTAATTCTTGTAATTCTAAAAATAAATTTTTCTTTTCACTTTTATTAGCATTATCATATTTCTTTTGTAATAATCGTTTTCTTTCAGTTAATTTAATAATAAAATCATCAAATAATGTATATAATGACTCTTTTATATTTTTGTCTTGTACTTTTGCATCAATTTTTAAATTATCAATATTATTAGTATTATATATATCTTCTATATAATCATTAATATTTTCAAAATCTACTGCACTTTCAAATTCTTCATTTTCAGTAATATCTACATTTTTATTATCATCATAATTATCAGAAGGTTTATAATCATTATATTTATCTTTAAATTCAATTATTTCATTATCTATTAAATTTCTATTAATTAAATTATATATTTTTTTAGTAATATCTAATCCTAATTCTTCTATTTCTTTTTTAAATGTTTTATCAAACGAAGGTATTTCTTTTTCTACAACTTCATAATTTTTAATAGTTGATATAATATCATCTATTAATTTATCATTAATTTTAACATTAAAATTATAATTATTACCATTTTTTTCAATAATAAATTTATATTCAAGATTATCTTTATTCATTTCAAGTAATTTCTCTTGCATAAAATTATAATTTTTTTCTGTACTTGGTCTATTTCTTATTGATACTTTATTTTCATTAAAATCTAATTCATTATATTTATTTAATAATTGTTCATTTTTATTTAATTGTATAATTCCTATTAATATTTTATTATTATTTTGATTTAAATAAGTATGAATTTTATTTTGATTTTCATTTAAACTTTTAATTTTATCATTTAACATTTCAATATTAGTTTTTGTATTATTGTGTTCTTTAATATTATCGTTATTTAATTCATCTATTACATTTAATAATTTCTTATCATATTCTGTTAGTAATTTATTTTTGTCTTTCTGAAATAATATATTATTAGTTTCTTGTTGTACTTTTTCACTACTTAAATCAATTTCTCTCCATTGCTTACCAAATTCATCAGTAATAGTTTTGACATTTTCTTTGCCAAATTGTTTCTCTAATATATTACCTACTTTAATTTCATAAAATGCTTCAATAGGTTTAAGTTTTTCTATACCTTGAGATTTACGTTGTTCTAATTCATTAGTTTTTCTAATATTAACTTCTCTTTCTAGTTTACTTAAATCATAATAACTTTCAGTTTTTAATTTAGCTAATTCATTATCAATTCTTCTTATTTCATCGGCAATAGTCTGATGTCCTTCAATCTTCGCAGCAGTTTCACCTTTAGGAAACCAAATCTTAGATTTACCTTCTTTTGCCGCTTGTTGTATCAAACTCTTAATTACAAAAGTTACCCAATTATCATCTTTAGCAAATAATTGTAACATATTATTTTCTAATTCTGAACCTTCTGTAAGTTTGGTTTCTCTTCTATGTTTTTGCAATCTACTTTGTATTTCTTGTATTCTAACTATACTTGTATCAGTAGCTAATTCATCTTGCCTACTCCAAGCAAGCATATCACCTTCATTATTATTAAAGTCAGTTTCATGGTAATTACCTTCACTACCTTGTCTTAATTTAACACCTAATAATTTAATTGCTCTCTCTGTATAGTTAGTACCACCTGGTACTGTTAGGTTTGAGTAGTATTGTGTTGGTTGTTCTACATTTGAGTTACTTGCTTTATTAAACTCTTCTTCTGTAATAGTTATATTTTCATTGTTTACTACTTTCCAATAATACATTTCTGGATTATCATTAGTCCCGTAGTTTCTACTAAAATGTAATATACCATTATAATTAACTCCATTATCTGTTGTTTCAAAAGTCTTATCTCTATATTGTCCACTTGTAGCAGTCTTAACTTCTACACTATAACTATATTTACTAGCAATATCTATAGCCAATTGTTCTGGTGTTTTATTACCTTCATTGTAACTATCTATTACCAATTGTTTCTGTTCTTTAGGTATTCCGACAGCCTCAGTTACTTCTATAGTTTCATTATCTTTTAATTGTTGTTTTAATTTTTTCTGTTTTTCTTTAAGTATATTAACTTCTTCTGTATTACCTTTTTTAG
>Ga0116171_10000727_pt1 | contig 34464 bp, 33 predicted proteins | sample AD_JPNHW2_MetaG_FD_89798 | JGI IMG/M metagenome (GOLD analysis project Ga0116171, IMG submission 89798) | Active sludge microbial communities of municipal wastewater-treating anaerobic digesters from Japan - AD_JPNHW2_MetaG | ecosystem: Engineered > Bioreactor > Anaerobic > Digestate | place... | reverse complement strand
CGGAACACATACGACCACATATACCTATGACAGGTATCAAAATGTCGCGACGCTTGAGGACGCATTGTCTCAAACCGAGAGCTATTCCTATACGCCGAATGGGTCGCTTACCTCAAAGACAGATCGGAACGGAACCGATTTCACTTACGGTGTAGATGGGCTTGGCAGGACCTTGACAATCAACGCGTCGAAGAGTGCGGCGACGCAAACACATACGACGGCATACAACTACGGCGGACAGGTTTCTAGCGTCAGCGCGGACGGCGTGACGACGAGCTATACCTATGACGGTTATGGTCGAGTGGTTTTAGAGCTGAACTTGGTTACGTTGGGCGCTTCCGGCATTCCTTCGCAAAAGGCATATACCTATGACCTTTCAGGGAGAATGCTCACTTCGGCAATCACCGTGAACGGGGTTACAAACACCACAAGCTACACCTATGACCGTTTGGGTCGGGTAGTCACAGTAAAAGAAAACGGGGAAACCGAAGCGACTTATACGTACGACGCAAACGGCAACCGGGCGACAATGACACTTGGTAACGGGGAAGTTACCACATATACCTATAACCTTGCGAACATGGTCAAGACACTGGTCAACAAAGATGAGAGTAATAACACTTTGTCGAGTTGTTCGTATCTGTACCGTCTGGACGGTAATCAAGTAGGTAAACAGGAAGGCACAAAGACCACACTGTATGCCTATGACGATCTGGGGCGGCTGACAGCGGAAGCTGTGACAGAGAATCAGACCACCGTCACAACCGGTTATTCTTTCGATGTTTATAATAACCGCGCGACAAAGACAATCGGCGGCGTGACTGTAACCACTTACACCTATGATTCCAATAACCGGCTGACGGGTGAAACAGGAGTTGCCGGAAATACGACATACACCTATGACGATAACGGAAGCCAGCTAATTGCAACCATCGGAACGAGTACTACGACAAATACCTACGACTTGTTCGGGCAGTTGAAGTCCTACACCGGCATGGACAGTGTTGTAACCAACTATACTTACGGGCCGGATGGATTGAGAGTAAGTAAAGCCAGTGGGAATACCTCTACGGCCTATGTCTGGGATGGCGGTAACATCACGAACGAATTCATCTCAACCACAGAAGGTGAAAATACCACCACTACCGAAAACCGGTATGTTTATGGCATCGGCAGAATCAAGGCGTTCCTCGACACGACAGAGGTGTATTATCTCTACAACGCGCATGGTGATGTGACCGGACTGACGGATTCTTCTTGTGACCTGACGAAATCATATATCTATGATGCGTTTGGGATTGAAGCTAATCCCGATCCGGCGGACGCGAACCCGTTTCGTTACTGCGGCGAGTACTTTGACAAGGAAACAGAGACTTATTACCTGAGGGCGAGGTATTACAAGCCGAGTACGGGAAGGTTCACGCAGCAGGATCCGGCAAATGACGGATTGAACTGGTATGTATATTGCAATAACAATTCGGTTTCGTTTGTCGATCCGAGTGGGTGTACTGCATTACCGAATCGTCTTCCCGAGGATGATATCGAATTTGATAAACTACTAATGGATTTACAAAATCAACAGATTAACCCAGCTCTCGACGCTGTAGTTTTTGGAAACGAGTTTTATAACAGTCCTTTGTTTGATACGATAGAAGAAGCAGCAATGTTTTTTGCTGAAAATGCAATGGCTTTATCATTATTTTTAATGATAGAATTTCACACGACAATTTACTCAATAATTGATGATGTATTAAAATATGGAATTATTGGATTCCAATTTGGTACTGCACACGCAATAGATGAAGTTTGGAAAGTGCCCACTGGAACCTCTATCGTTGCTTTCGCTCATACACATCCAAATGGCAAGGATTTTTCAACGCCTGATAGGGATTTTGCTGATCTAAATAGAAAGATATTGTTTGTAGCAACTCCAGAACTAAAATTACTTAAATATGATTTCGAGACAAAAGAAACCACTGAAGTTGATGATTTTATACCAAACAAGTTACCTATATTCGTTTCAAAAAAATCTTTTTATTTGCAATTTGAGGAATATTTTAGAGATCATATAAAAGATAAATTTTGCGAATACGGTTATGATTGTGTAAACATGGAATGGCCGAATTGGGCTGCGTATTATAAGTTTAGAAGACCCTATTATAGAATTCAAAGGGGGTATACAGCATGAAAAAGTTCGCTATTAGTATTTTGATTCTCTTCTTAATAAACGGATGTGCATATAATAACTCACTGGACAATAAATCGGAGTTGAATTCTATAAGGGAAGCTTCATCGCTCTCGGAATCATCCGAGAGAATTGTTGATGACCTTACTTGGGGTTTTTATATTATGTATAAAGATTTTTTAAATGATTTAAATTATGTGGACATAGAGGAATCTGTAGCAGAAACTCAAGCGAAATATGAATTTCGCATATTTGATACCCCCTATTATTCAAGATTATTTTATTATTACAATATTAAAATATTCGCTGACAACTCAATAGATGTGAAATGTTTAAAAATGCATTGGGCTGGCGATTTATTTGATGTTGATTGGAAAAACGAACCCGAAGTCGTATTTGAATACAACGGTCAGTTTTCGCAAGAAGATACACAAGATTTTTTATCTATTATTGAAGAAACGAACTTTTGGAAAATTCCCGATAAAGGCAAATCAAAAATGGTATCGAGAATCGGAAGAGAGCAGATTTGTATTGAAGGATATGGAGAAAATAAAAGAAATTGTGTGGTGCAAACATTAGAGTTTGTGGAAGGGGATAAAGATGAGAAAATACAAAAGATTCATATGACAATACGCGAAATGGTTATGAGCAGGATAGGTGCAGAAAATTTCGTCGATCCCTATGAAGGATAAATTTAAAATCCAACCTTTGTTGGAATATATATAATAACGGTGCAGGCAGCGTTCTCACACAGACTGACGGAATGCCTCTCGGAGGCAGGCATACCACAACGTACACATACGACCGGTATCAGAACGTCGCAACGATCGAGGACGCGTTAGAGCAGATCGAGAGTTATTCGTATACCCCGAACGGCTCGCTTGTGTCGAAGACAAACCAGAACGGCACCGGATTTGCCAATGTAGTAGACGGTCTGGGTAGAAATATGCAATAGGAACAAGTGGATAATCGGCGAATTCGGAACAGCACAAATGTAAAGAAGCGTATTCACAAGATGCGCTTCTTTTTTTGTTAGATTTATAAATCAATAAATTTAATAAAGGTAGTATACGCATGTATGGTGAAGTGTTATAATTAAACCGTGGGACGTTGGGCATGTGCATCTTTTAATTATTCTCTACACAATTTAATTATGGACGGGGTTATGTGCAATTTGGTATTAAAATTGGTCACTACTTTCAAAGAAAAACCCCGTAAACAAGCCGTTTGCGGGGTTTTTACGTCTTTTATAATGCCATTTGACCCTTCAATTTACCCTTTACAGATTAGAAAACATGATAACTGGGTATCATTTGACCCTTTAATTAAGAGAAGGGAGCGGCCCTAAGAACCGCTCCCCGCTGTCATTTCTCTCCGTAAAAGGCATTCTGCAATTTGTCGGCCTTTTCGCTGATGAGGTCGGAGAGCATATAGGTGATGCTGTCCTGTTCCTCTTGGCTTAACTCTTCCCGGTGGTTAGCAAACATCTGGCATAAAGCCGCGAGTCCCTTTTCCTCGAAGATAACGGTTTCTAAATCTACTGTTTTCATGTTGACATCCTCCTTGATTATATTGGAAGGGTGTGGTAGTATCTACTCACATCCGCTCCGACTGGTGTGCGATCTTTATATCACTTATTAATGGATTGTCAACCCTAAATCGGACAGAAATTATAAGGTACATGATCTCTTGAACTCCACCGGTGAAAGATATCCAAGCGCACTATGTAGCCGGAAGTTGTTGAACCAATGCATAAAAGGGTAACCGCACGGTTCGCGGTTACCCTTATCAAATTATGCGATTACATCATAGCCCTGATCATTGATTTCCGTTTTGATCTTTTCGAGAGGGGTTTTCGCCGGGTCGTAATCCACCGTCACCGTCTTACCCTTTAAATCCACAGTGACATTGCCGATTCCAGGCAGTGCTCCGACCGCTTTCGTAACGGCCTTAACGCAGTGCTCGCAGGACATTCCGTCCACCCGGATGATGCTTTTTTCCATAGTTATTTCTCCTTTTCGTAAATAAAGATTAGTCTAAATTAAATGGTTTTAAAAACTTATAGACCTGCGTGGGTTTCCCGTTGATATCCACAGTGACCTGTGCATATACCCATCCTTCCGCTTTTTCGGGATTGACACCTGCCGCGATCAGCGGCTCGGGATTGAGCACAAAGACAATGTCTTTATCCTGATTCTCTCCGGTTGTGCCATTCGTCTTCAGATCTTTTGCCCACTCGAACATATTGCCGCCGCCGACGCTGACGTTGTAATGGTCAAGCGCTGTATGATATCCGACAGAGCTGCGGTAATTTTGAACGATTTTTTCGTAAGCCGTAAGCGGAGTCGGTTGACCGTTATAATTGAAGGAGTCACTGCCCAATTTGGTTCCCACCATCAGCATGCCTTCGTAATAAGCATAGTTTTCCGGTAATTTGCCTGTATCCAGTCCCGCATCGATGAACGGTTTTGCGTCAAGCTCCAGCATCACATCATGCAGAGGGCTTTTGCTGTAGTCCTCGCTCCAGATAAAACGAACCGAACCGTCCGGCGCTTTCAGGGACCAGCCCGCATTCATTTCATCGGCGCTTACCTTGCCGGGAATTGTTTTTAAAATCTTGTTGAAAGAAGTCACGGATGATTTTCCGACCACATCGAGATTGCCGCCCGCCGTTCTCAGGATTACGAAGAGAAGCGTTGCTACCGCGACTGCCGCAATCCCGATGACAATCGTGAGTTTAACACTTTTTTTCATATTGTTTTCACCTGATCCTCTCTTGATGCTTTAAATCTTTTTAAACGAAGCGCGTTTGTCAAAACGGAAACCGAACTCAAACTCATCGCCGCCGCCGCGAAAATCGGATTGAGCAGGGGTCCCCCCAACAGATAGAGCACGCCTGCCGCGATCGGGATGCCGATTACGTTGTAACCGAATGCCCAGAACAGGTTTTGCTTGATATTGCGAATGGTTCTTTTGCTCAAATTGATCGCCGTCGGGACATCCATCAGATCGGAACGCATCAGAACAATGTCCGCGGATTCCATCGCAACGTCCGTGCCGGAGCCGATGGCGATGCCGATATCGGCTTGCGCCAGCGCGGGCGCGTCGTTGATGCCGTCCCCGACCATCGCGACTTTATGCCCCTCCGCCTGCAGCTTTTTGACCTCATTGGATTTGTCCTGCGGCAGAACCTCGGCTAAAACACGGTCGATGCCGACCTGACGGGCGATCGCCTCAGCGGTTTTGCGGTTGTCGCCGGTGATCATGGCCACTTTTATGCCCATTCTGTGTAAACTTTCAATTGCGGAGCGGCTGCTTTGTTTCACCACATCGGCTACCGCAACGATACCCGCGAGTTTGCCGTCGAGTGCGACATACATGGGCGTTTTTCCCTCACCGGCCAGTTTATCAGATGATTCTTCCAGCTCGCTCAACGAGATATTTCGCTCTTCCATCAATTTTCGGTTTCCGGCAAGGACGAGCTGCCCGTTGATTTTTGCTTCAATTCCCCGTCCCGTGAGGGATTCAAAGGTCTCTGCCGCTGAGATCTTTAATCCTTTTTCTTCGGCGCCGCGGACGATTGCCTGACCGAGCGGATGCTCGGAACCCTTTTCGGCAGATGCCGTCAACTGAAGAAGCTGCTGTTCAGGGAGGTCCCCCAGAGCGACGACGTCTGTAACGGTCGGTTTTCCCTCCGTGAGGGTGCCTGTCTTGTCAAACACGATGGTATTGATTTTATGCGCGGTTTCAAGCGCTTCTCCGCCTTTGATCAAAATGCCGTTTTCAGCGCCTTTGCCGGTCCCGACCATGATGGCGGTCGGAGTGGCGAGGCCCAGCGCACAGGGGCAGGCGATGACGAGCACCGAAATAAAGATGGTCAGGGCAAATTCAAGATTTCCGCCGGTTCCGAAGTACCAGGCAATCCCCGCGGCAAGAGCAATCGCACAGACGATCGGGACAAAGTAACCCGAGACGATATCGGCCATTTGCGCAATCGGGGCTTTGGAGCCCTGCGCGTCTTCGACCAGTTTGATGATTTGCGCGAGTGCGGTGTCGCTGCCGATTTTCTCCGCCTTGAATTGGATTGTGCCTGTGGTGTTCAATGATGCGGCGTAAACGGGATCTCCCGGTTTCTTGTCCACCGGCATACTTTCGCCGGTCAGCATGGATTCGTCGATTGACGTGCGGCCGTCGGTGACTGAGCCATCCACCGGAATTTTAGCGCCCGGTTTGACAACGATGACGTCACCGATTTCGACTTCATCGATCGGAATTTCTTTTTCCGCACCGCCCTGGAGAATAATCGCGGTTTTCGGCGCAAGACCCATGAGCTTTTTGATGGCTTCGCCGGTACGTCCCTTTGATACCGCCTCCAATGATTTGCCGAGCAAGATCAGCGTGATGATGATGCCCGCGGTCTCAAAATACAGATGCTCAACCGCTTTAAAGTTGCCGAGTGCAATCTGCCAGGTGTTATAGATGCTGTATAGGATTGCCGCGGTGGTTCCGATGGCGATCAAAGAATCCATGTTCGGGCTCAGCCGAACCAAGTTTTTAAATCCGATCGTATAAAACTTATATCCCACACCGACAACAGGAATCACCAACAACAGTTCAATTAAAGCGTATATCAGCGGATACTGCATGGGATCAAGCCCGGCGGGGAACGGAAGCTTTATAAATTTGATCATCGGAACCATTGCGATATAGAGCAGCGGAACCGAGAATATCGCGGAAACGATGAATTTTATCCACAAAGTCCGGATTTCCTTTTGTTTGCGTTTCCGGTCTTCATCGGCAGCGTCTGTTTTATTGATCTCCAGCGCTTTGTATCCGGCTTTTTCGATGGACTCGCGAATGGCCGAAAGCCGGATCTTTTGCGGGTCGTATTGAACCGTCGCTTTTTCGGTGGCGAGATTTACCGAAGCGCCTGCAACACCCTCGAGTTTTTTAATGGACTTCTCCACCCGCTGAGCGCAGGCCGCGCAGGTCATGCCGCCGATGGGGATCGCCACATGGCTGCTATCGCTTTTTTCAACAACTTCATAACCGATTTTTGCAACGGCATCTTTGACGGTATCGAGTGTTAACTTGTCCGGGTCATATTCTACGAACAATTTTTCACTCGCAAGATTCACGGTTGCCTGTTCGATGCCGGAGAGTTTTCGAATGGTCTTTTCTATACGTTGCGCACAAGCCGCACAGGTCATACCCCGTATGCTGAGTACTTGTGTATTCATTCAGTTTCACCTCACCGGTTTTTGCCGGGCGCCCTCGGGCTTTATATCTCCGTCGGCTCCCATACTTATATTTTAACAGTTGATTTTAATTTGGCAAGTACGCACTTTATTGTGCGATAATACCCTAAATGATACTATTGCGGTTTTATGACGTTTTGACATTCATTTGCCCGTGTGATATCATCAAGCGTGTATTGCCGGGAAAGCATATACACTGATATGCTGTCGGATACGATACTGAGGAGGGTTCGGAATGAAATGTGATTGCAGCGGCTTAAACTGCCCTGTGGATACCACCATCGAAATGATCGGCGGAAAATACAAGTCTCTGATCTTATGGCATCTGATTGACAATACCCTGCGTTTCGGCGAAGTGCGAAAATTGATACCGCAGGCAACGCCCAAAATGCTGACCCAGCAGCTGCGTGAATTGGAAGACGATAATCTGATCATCCGAACGGTCTATCCGGTCGTACCCCCGAAAGTTGAATATAAGCTCTCCGAATTGGGGAGAAGCATCAAATCCATCCTCGAAGCCATGTATCGCTGGGGAGCGGACTACTTAGCACAAAACGGTTTAAAAGTAGGGTGCTCCATGACAGCTCACATGTTGAAAAAGGATCAATAGGATGTTTTCCAATTGGCAAATATCTGCCTGGCTTCATTGAGGAAGTTATAGGAGATCGTGATGGTTTCGTCCGTCACGGTCTTATTTTTTGCAAAAATCGGCCGGGGATTACATCCGCCGGATTTCACTTCCATGCGATCCATGGTAAATTTATTCCCGCAATTCTGGCAGACCAATTGCTGTAAAATCACATACAAGGCGATGATAATGATTAAGATTCCGATGATGCGTCCTGTTTTGGGCACTTCTTTTTCATTGCCGGTGAGCACTCTGTAGCCAAGCTTTTCAATCACAGCAGAGAGTTCTTTTAAAGAAATGATGTCGGCATCATAAGTGATATCCGCAGTTCCCGCACTGTAATTCACTTTTGCATTTTTAACCCCGGCTGTATTTCGGAGCTTTTTTTCGATTTTATTTTGGCAGCTCACGCCATAACAGAACACCTCCTATGATACCTTCGTATCAAAGCGGGTGTTCATTTATTGAAGGAACAGGCTCTTTGAAAGATTATAAAACGGCTCCGGAAAAACATTTTTTGGGTTGCAAAATAAGAATCGTTTGCTATAATAAATTTAAACAACCGAGACATCCGCAAAGAAACAATTACCGCGAACATGCCCTGCATGCAGTACGCCGGCAGCCGGAAAAATATTTCAAAGGAGTCATTGAATGGGCGCTTATGATATTACTGCCGAAGACCGCTCAAACGAAGACGAGCGCATATCTCCGGATCACGCGCCTTTCCGCTGGCTCGACGGGCTGCCGGTCGGAAACGGCCGGCTCGCTGCGATGGTATGCGGGGGCCCGGGGTGTTCCCGCCTCGCGCTCAATCACGAATGACTGCGCAGGGGTACGACGCGCCTGCGGGACAATATCCCCGCCGCCGAACATCTTTCCGAAGTGCGCGAGCTGCTGCTCTCCGGGGATTTCGCGCGGGGGACCGAACTGGCCAACCGTTATTTCGCGGGGCCCGGAGGGATGAGCGGAACGCCGAATCGCATCGATCCGTTTCAACCCGCCGGCGACCTGATTTTCACGATTGCATCGGTGGGCGAAGATGCGCCCGTATCCGGTTACCGCCGGACCCTCGGCATGTCGGACGCCGTTGTCACCGAAACCCGGAATACGGGTAAAGCCCGGATTACGATTCAAACAATTGCGTCGCTGGATGCGCCGTACGTCATCGTCCGCGCGGTGTGTTCGTCAGGGCGCATCGGCGGACGTTTTTCGCTCAGAAGAGCCGAAGACGCCGGCTGCGCACTGCGGTTTGACCGCTCTGCCGAAATGCTGCGCATGCGCGGAAGCTTTTCCGGGGGCATCGATTTTGAAGTGCGCGCGATGATCCGCGCTCAGGGCGGAAAGGTCAGTTTTGCCGAAGACGGAGGCCTTGAGGCGGAAGACGCCGAAGAGATACTGGTCTTCCTCGACATCGGCACATCGGCCGGGGGAGACGCTCCGGAAAAAGAGATCTCTTCGCACCGTGTACCCGATCTGCCGTGGGAAGAACCCCTGCGCCGCCATACGGCCCGATTCCGCCATTTTTACGACAGGGTGCTGCTTCGCCTGGGAAAAGAAAACGGCGTATCCACCGGGCTTATAACGCGAGCTTTCAACCTGGCGCGTTATCTGCTCATCTGCTGCAATACCGGCGAACTGCCGGCTCATCTGCAGGGCAAGTGGGACGAAGACCTCAATCCGATGTTCGGAGCGGATTACCACAATGACATCAACATCCAGATGTGCCACTGGCTGACGGAGTGCTGCGGGATGCCGGAATTGGCGGAGCCGCTCTTTTCTTACATGGAAAAACTGGTGCCGCACGGGCGGAAGGCGGCACAGGACCTTTACGGCTGCCGCGGGGTCTATGTGCCGATCACCACGGACTCGTGGTTTCGCGCCACGCCGGAGTCGTACGGCTGGGCGGTATGGACCGGAGGGGCAGCCTGGCTTTCCCGCCACCTGTGGGAACATTGGCTCTTCGACCAAAATGAAGATTTTTTGCGGTACCGCGCGTACCCGTACTTCCGTGAGGCCGCGCGTTTTTATGAGGACTATCTCACGGAGGGCAAAAACGGCGAAATTCAAATCGTCCCATCTCAATCCCCGGAAAACCGGTTTAGAGGGAGCGGTGATTTGCCGGTATCCATCTGCGTATCGTCAGCGGCCGACGTGACACTGTGCCGCGACGCCCTGACATTCGCCGTCGAGTCGGCCCGGATACTCCATGCCGATCGGGATGAAGCCGGGCGCTGGCAAAATCTTATAGACCGTCTTCCTCCGCTGCGCATCGGCGCCGACGGCCGTATTCTCGAATGGGGCGAAGAACATGAGGAGTGCTATCCGGGACACCGTCATATCATGCCGGTATACGGCCTGTTTCCCGGCGATTCCATTACGGAGAAAACACCGGAATTGCTCGCGGCTGTTGCGAAAACCATCGCTCATAGGGTGGAACACGGCTTCGCGCCCGATACCCGCGATAATTTCTCCGACATCGGGTGGACACTCGTCTGGCTTGCGTGCTGTTATGCGCGCCTGCGGGACGGCGGCGCCGCGCTCAGAATGCTGGAGAGATTCCTTGAAAATGCGACGAGCGAATCGATGCTTTCCGTTCTGTACGGACGCCTTTTCCAAATCGAGGCGAACCTGGGCGTCGGAGCGGCTGTGGCCGAAATGCTGCTGCAGAGCCATCAGGGTTATCTCGACTTGCTGCCCGCGCTGCCGGACGCGTGGCCCGAGGGGAGCGTCACCGGTCTGCGCGCAAGGGGCGGATATACCGTTTCTATGGGTTGGCGCGGCAAAGAACCGGAAAGCGCGACTGTTACTGCATCCGCAGACGGGGTGTGCCGAATCCGGTGCGCAGTTCCGCTCAAGGCAAAAGACAGCGAAGGCAACGGTTTGCAATGCGAAAACGACGCCGAAGGCCGAATTGTATTCCACGCCGAAAAAGGAAAGACATATATATTACTGCATAAAACTTAGACAGAGCACCGATTTCCGTTTATATTATTTTATAATCCCGTCTGACGGGAAAAGAGGAGCGATTATGACAAGCAAGGAACGGCTGGCGCGCGCGATGCGGGGACAGGAAATCGACCGGATACCGGTATCTCCCCGAGACGGTTTTTACCTAAGCTGGAAATACGGGGGAAACGCCTATCTCAAAACCGCATTGGAAGCGCAGAAAGAATGGGGGCACGACATCACCGTCACGGCCGGTTCGGGCATGCCGAATCCGTTCGACAGCGTGTTTTTTGACGCGTCCTATTCGGACGACATCAAACTTGAGACAACGGTGCGCGACGATCACGATACCAAGATCATCCGGCGTGTCATCCATACGCCCGCGGGCAAGCTGGAGGATCTCATACGAGTGGCGCCCGCCGGCCGTGAGTACGGCTTGAGCCCGAATCCCGTGAAACTGGAGTTTCTGATCAAAGACCGCTCGGACCTCGAGCGCATCCGCTATATGATGCCCGATCCGAAGAAGTGCGTCAATTTGAAACAATACCGAAATGACTGCGAAGCGCTCGGCGAAAACGGCATCGTGCAGACCTTTATTCGCAGCCCTTTGGATCATAATGCCGGCGATTCGCGCGGCGTCGAGAACCTGATGACGGACTATTACGAAGACCCCGGTCTTTTCCGCGATATCCTGGATCTTTTTTTCGGCCATATCACGGAGGAAACACGGCAGTGCCTTGAACAGGGAGCGGAGCACATTTTCTGTTCCTGGTATTATTCGTCGCTGTCGACGGGATGGTCGCCGGAAATCATTCGCGAGGTTTTCGTGCCGTATATGAAAAAGCACGTCGAGCTCGTACACAGTTACGGGGCGACTTATGATCTGTATGACGACGGGAAGATGATGAAGACGCTGCCGTACTACCTGGAAACCGGGACCGACGTCGCGGAGACGCTGACGCCGCCGCCCGTCGGCGACGTGGATCTGGGTCCGGCGCGGGCCATCGCCGGGGACCAGATGACCCTCAAGGGCTATGTCGACCTGCTGTATGTCGTCCAGCGCGGCACGGCCGCGCAGGTGCGCGCGGCGGTCATCGAGGCATTGGAGAAGGGCTCGCCCGGGGGACGGTTCATCCTCGGCAGTTCCGACTCATTCCGCGAAAACACGCCGGACGAAAACATCGCCGCCTATTTCAAGACAGCGCGCGAATTCGGTTCGAAATGGATCTGATTCGGAACGGGAGGGAAGATTGCAGCGATGACGTCGAAAGAAAGGGTCATTAGGACCATGAACCATACGGAGCCGGACCGCGTGCCCGCAATCAGATTTCCGAGATTACGAATTTGATCGTGTATTCCATCAGCATCAGCGCCATTCCGCTCGTCATGCCGGTGTCCAATTGACCCGCCTTGTCCGGCCCCCAATACAGGCAGTTGCTCTGATCGATCGCGTGAACCAGCCCGTTATCAAAGGGCTTGCCCGGAGCCGAGAAAAAGTATTTCGATACGCAAGTCAGCAGTTCGGCTGCCATCCGGTGATAAAACGCATCGCCGGTGGCTTTGGAAAGCCGGACAAGCGGCACATAGCCAAATGACCCGGCGCCCAGATAAAGCAGCGGGTAATCCGGCATTCTGCAGACGGTTCCGCCGCGCGTAACGCCGTTGTGCCCCGTATCAATATTATAAAAATACATCCAGCTGATGAGATATGCCGCACATTTTTTGCAAAGAGAGAGGTTTTCTTCATCTTTCGTTTCAAGATACAATTCGGTTAATCCCTGAAGCGCATAGGCGGAATTTTCGCCGTCATAAATCTCGATCGGCGAAGGCGGGTTTGAAGAATGCCCGAACGCGTCGATCATCTGATTGAAAAATTCGTATTGGTCGATTTCCGGTTTCACGGCGAGCGCCAACCGCCGGGCGGCATTCAGATACTTTTGATCTTTGGTAAATCGATACAGGTGCACCCATAGCCCGCAAAAAACAGCTCTCGCGGGAATCCGGTGCGGTTTCGGATTGGCCTCGCGATTATCAGCCTCGAATCCGTCGTTGATGTCTCCGCCGGCTTTTTGCTTTGTAATCATGAAATCGGCGATGTCTTTTGCGGTATTGAACCAAATGGTGCGAACGTCTTCCCGATAATCGGGCACATCATGGTATAATTGGATCAGCTGCAGCCCGATTTCGCCCAAAGAGTGAGTCCAGATGCGTTTGTCGACTGTGAAATCGCAGAACTCTTTCGTCTTTTCGAAATAGCGGTCGTAATAGGCGCCGGGCACTTTTTGTTCGCGCAGGAAAAACCGGATCCCCCGGCTCATTTGGTCAATCTGCTTTGAAAAATCATCCCCGGTTCTGTCCATATACCGCGCAAGAGCGGAGATTGTGGCGGCGCCGTATCCTTCGCCCCAGCCCAAGTCATAATAGGGGTCTTTTTTGGGCGTCCCGAACGCCGTATAGATCCACATATTGCGAAACCACCCGCAGCCCTCGCCGAATACGTCCTCTTCCCAAAGGCCGCAGTTTTTGAAATATCCGGCCAGTTTTTGCGATACGCTGTGATAGTCAATCGGTGCGGGGGGCTCTTTCAGCAGAATTTGAGCCGCCATTTTTTCGGCTTCCAAAAGCGGTTCGTCTTCTCTCTTTTTTGTCATGACAAATTCGGACAGGATGACGGTTTGGCCTTTTGAAAAATCGGCGTCGCCGAGAGGCCGCGAACCCGTATAAAACGCAAACCCCTCGGCCTGCCCGGTTCTGTCGGGATAACGGACGCCAATCGAAAGCGTTTCGGCGTCTTCCGTTTGAAAGGCGTCCGGTGACCCTCTGCCTTCGTTTTGATTGACCCCGTAAACGATGACGTTTTCATCGGTGTGCCAGACATGCGCCGGAAGAGGGACTGCCCAGGAGATATCCTGCCTGAGCGGCGGCACTTGTGATATCGGCGCCTCGTACACATGAATCGGATAGGTATAGCGGATATCGCTTCCCTTGATCGTAAAACGGGGCAGAAAATGCCCGTGAAAATCCTTCATGATCCGGTAGGTCTGTTTGCGTTCGATGTGCGAATCGCCGATAGAAATGGTTTCATCAGCATGAAAGTATTCTGTTTTCGCAGACAGAGAGACGACGATTCGTTCAGGGGTTTGCTCTAAAACCGTCAGTTCCTCCGCATTGCAGTGACACACAGAGCTGTTAAATTCATGAAACGGGATGCCGCGCAGAATTTCCGCGTCATCGTATTCGATTTTTTCAATCGTATATCCGTTTTCGCCATTGATCGATATCTTCAGGTTATGAACAGCCAATTCCGTCATGAAAATTCATCCTCTCTGAATGTCGGACTCGCTTGTCCCTATCATAACATATTAAATAACCCCAAGCAAATCTCTCAGGGTTTCAAACGGGTATCCAAAACAACCCCTGATACAGATACAGATACAGATATAGATATAGATAAAGATATAGATAAAGATAAAGATATAGATATAGATATAGACATGATATGAATATCGACCCGGGCTTACGGAGATCGCGGCGGGCTGTGTACCGAATTTAAGCCGCACAAAATGCAAAATCGGATAGCAATCCGGACTGCGGATGTGATATCATATCAAGAGAGGAAGGAAAGCGAAAATCCGATGAAAGGCCCCGGGTTCGGCAAGGCCTCACGGCGGCGCGCCGTCATTGATTTTCAGCCGATTCGTAGTATAATAATCAGTTGCGGAGACGGGCAATCCCGGCCTTTCTCCGATTCGGGCGAAAGGGGCAAACGGCATGCATGAGACGGCGCTGATGCAAAATTTGATGGATGCGGCGGCGCGCGCGCTCGAAGGGCGCAGCGTGACCCGGGTCAACCGGGTGACCGTCTCAATCGGGCGGTTTGCCAACGTCCTGCCGGACGCGTTTTTATTTGCCTTTGAAGCGATGACGCGGGACGGGGTTTTCAAAGGCGCGAAACTGGAGACGGAACAGCTGCCCGCGAAAATTCACTGCCCGGACTGCGGGCATGAATACGAGGCCGACGGGTTTCCGATCGTCTGCCCAAATTGCAAAAGCAGGAATTTTACGATTATCAGCGGCGAAGAGGTTTATTTAAAGTGTCTGGAATGTGAGGAAGAAGGTTGAAAAATTCATTTTTCAACCCAATCTGCTTAAGGATGGCCCTTATTATGATTAAAGAAATTGAAATCGACGAAGAATTGTATGAATATAATAATAAAATCGCGGCGGTGAATCGGGAGAAATTCAAGGCGAAGGGCGTTTATGCGCTGAACGTCATGGGGTCGCCGGGTTCGGGCAAGACGACGCTGCTTGAGAACATCCTGCCGAAACTGCAAAAACAATTGCGAATTGCGGTGATCGAGGGCGATATCGCCACGCAAAATGACGCGCTGCGCATTCAAAAAACCGGCGTTGCCGCTGTTCAGATCAACACCGACGGCGGCTGCCATCTCGACGCGAAGATGATTGAAAATCAACTTGAAAAGCTTGACCTCGATTCGCTTGACCTGCTCATCATCGAAAATGTGGGAAATCTCGTCTGCCCGGCGGAATTCGATTTGGGCGAAGACCTTTTAATGGTGGTTTTGAGCGTCGCCGAGGGCGAGGACAAGCCGTTGAAATACCCGCTCGCGTTTTTGAACGCCGGCGCCGCCGTGCTGACCAAAACCGACCTGCTGCCCTATGTGGACGCAAACATCGATACGATGAAACAGTACATCACCGGCATCCATCCCCAAATCGAGATTTTTGAGACGGGGAAAAAAGACGGCGTTTATCACGCGGATGAGTTGATCCGATTCATCATCGCGCAGGCCGATTTGAAAAAAATCCGATGATCCGTTATTCGATTGTCGTCAGGGGCATAGTGCAGGGCGTCGGGTTTCGTCCGTTTGTGTTTAGGCTGGCGAAGTCCCTGTCGCTTGCGGGATTTGTGCAGAACACCCCCGAGGGCGTCTACGCCGAGATCGAGGGGGAGGAGCGCGCCTGTGAGGAGTTTCTCGCGGCGCTTCAAAAACGTCCGCCGGTGTTGGCCCGGATCGACCGTGTCGACGCGAAAAAAATGCTTTTGCGCGGCAATCGGGATTTCGTGATCCGAGCAAGCGGCACGGGCGCGAAAGACGCGCTGATCTCGCCCGACATCGGGATCTGCGCGGCCTGCGCGGCGGACATCGCGGACAAAAACAACCGGCGGTACCGGTACGCTTTCACCAACTGCACCGACTGCGGGCCGCGTTTTTCGATCATCCGCGACGTCCCGTATGACCGAAAAAACACGACGATGGCAGGATTTTTGCAGTGCAAGGACTGCAAAGAGGAATATGAAAATCCCTTTGACAGGCGGTTTCACGCGCAGCCGAACGCCTGCCCGGCCTGCGGGCCGCATCTCGGTTTTTATAAAAACGGAGTTTTGCAGCAGGGCGACCCGATTTCATTATTCGGCGAGTGTGTTAAAAACGGCGGCATCGTCGCTTTAAAAGGGCTCGGTGGGTATCACCTCGCCTGTGACGCGGCGAATGAGGCGGCGGTTGCGCGGCTGCGCCGAAACAAGATTCGTTTTGACAAGCCCTTTGCGCTGATGCTGCGCGATATCGGGACCGTAAGGCGGTTTTTCGATATCGATGAGACCGAAGAAGCATTGCTCCTCTCCGAGAAAAAGCCGATCGTGCTGTTACAAAAGACCGATAGGTGCGCGTTCGCAGAAAGCATCGCGCCGGAAAACGGGCGGCTCGGCGTGATGCTGCCCTATACGCCGTTACACGGTCTGATCATGCAAAATCACGAGGCGCTGGTGATGACGAGCGCGAACCTCTCCGACAGCCCGATGATTTTCGATGACGAAATAGCAATAAACCGTCTTTTTACAATGGCGGACGCGATGCTTTCCCACAACCGGCCGATTTTCCGAAGGGTAGACGACAGCGTCTGCATGGCGGCGGCGGGTGCGCCCCGGTTGATCCGACGGGCGCGCGGGTATGTGCCGGAGCCCGTAAAGCTGAACGGCAACCGCAAAGTGATTTTATCACTCGGCGCGCAGCAGAAAAATACTTTTTGTCTCGCAAAGGGTGAAAACGCCTTTTTGAGCGGGCACATCGGCGACCTCGACGACATGGACGCGGCCGCGTTTTACGAATCGGAAATCGAGTCGTTTCAGCGGCTGTTCGAGGCAAAACCGGAAGCGATCGCCTGCGACATACATCCGGATTACGTCTCGACGAGGTACGCGGAACGTTATAAAGGGACGCTGCCCGTTCTCGAGATTCAGCACCACCACGCGCATTTCGCCTCCGTTTTGGCGGAACACCATCTTGAAAACGCGGTCGGACTGATTTTCGACGGGACGGGGTACGGGACCGACGGCGCGGTCTGGGGCGGAGAAGCCCTGTTCGGCGGCATCGGAAAAAGCGAGCGGATCGGGCATCTGCTGTACGCGCCGCTGTTCGGCGGGGAGGCCGCCATCCGCGAACCGTGGCGCATGGCGCTTGCGATGCTCGACATCGCCTGCGGCAGAGATGCCGCGTTAGACTTTTATCCGCGATACGCCGACGAGGCAAGTTTGTTATTAAAACGCGGGGATCAGGACGGATGGCCGCTGACTTCGGGGGCAGGACGGTTGTTTGACGCAGCCGCGGCGCTCGCCGGAATCAAAACGCATGTGTCCTTTGAGGGGCAGGCCGCCGTCGCGCTCGAGGGGGTTTTGGACGATTCCGAAAACGGCAGTTACGGTTTAGAGATCGGAGTTCAAAGCGGTATGATGATCTTCGACTGGCGGCAGATGATTCGCGACATCGTGGACGACGTCAAAGCGGGCTGCGGAAAGGGTGTCATCTCCGCGAAATTTCACCGCGCCATGGCGCGTCTGCTCGTTGATTCCGCCGTCCTCATGAAAAAAAAGACCGGATGCAATACGGTCGCGCTGTCGGGCGGGGTGTTTCAAAACGCGTTTTTGCTCGGGAACGGGATCGAAAATTTACAAAAGCGCGGGTTTCAAGTTTATTCGAATGAGAAAGTGCCCGCGAATGACGGCGGGATCTCTTTCGGGCAGGCCGCCGCGGCGGCGAAAAGGATGGGGTGAACAATATGTGCCTTGCGATACCGGGGAAAATCATCGAAATCAAAGACGGAACCGCGCAGATCGATTACGGCGGCGTGACCAAAAGCGCGAGCTTACGGCTTTTTCCGAACGCCAGGCCGGGTGAATACGCCCTGGTGCATGCGGGGTTTGTCATTCAGATTCTCGATAAAGATGAGGGCGGGGAACTCGACGCGCTGATCGACGAAGTGATGGGGCATAATTTACAACCATGAAGCACGACATCATCGAATTAAAAAACGGCATTGAAAAGCTGGCGGCGGATTTGGGGCCGATTCAAATCATGGAGGTCTGCGGCACGCACACGTTTGCCGTCCGCAGATACGGCATCGGCCAGCTGCTGCCGAAAAATATCCGGCTGGTGTCAGGCCCGGGCTGTCCCGTGTGCGTCACGGCGCAAAAAGATATCGCGGCAGCGCTTTCCATTGCGAATGAAGACGATGCGATTTTCACTTGCTTCGGGGACATGCTGCGGGTGCCCTGCGGCGACAAAAGTTTATATTCCCTCTATGAGAGCGGAAAAGACGTCCGGATGGTGACCTCACCCATGGACGCTTTGGCGATCGCGCAAAGAAACCCCGAAAAAAGGGTGGTCTATTTCGGGATCGGCTTTGAGACCACAGCGCCCCTTACCGCCGCGCTGATCGAGGCCGCGGACAACCTGAAGATCGACAATCTGAGTGTTTTGAGTGCCCACAAGACCATGCCGACGGCCATCCGGCAATTATTGAAAGGCGGGAGCAAAATTGACGCATTGCTCTGCCCGGGGCATGTGGCGGCGATCACGGGCGCGGACGTTTTTTCCTTTGTCGCGGACGAGCTCGGGCTGCCCGCCGCCGTCTCGGGATTTGAACCGCGGGAGATCATGACGGCGTTATTTTGTATCGTGAGTATGCTGCGAAACGGAGAAAAGAACTGCGTCAATGCCTATCCGGGAGCGGTTACGGCGGGGGGGAACAAGAACGCGCTTTCGCTTCTTGATAAAGTGTTCGAGCCCTGTGACGCGCTTTGGCGCGGTCTCGGTGAGATAAAAGGCAGCGGGCTGAAAATCAGAGCGCGTTATCAAAAATTCGACGCGGCGCGGCAGTTCGAAATCCGAAGGGAAGAGATTCCGGAGGCAAAGGGCTGCATCTGCGCCCGCGTGCTCTGCGGGAAGAACGTGCCGACCGATTGTGCGAATTTCGGGAAGACATGTACGCCGGAAAAGCCGCTCGGCGCGTGTATGGTGTCGTCTGAAGGCGCATGTGCGGCTTATTACAGATACAGAGGAGATGAATAAAGATGCAGGACAAGATCACGCTTGCCCACGGGTCGGGCGGACAGGCCTGCCGCGAACTGGTCGAAGAAATATTTCTGCCGGCTTTTTCAAACAATATGCTCAATCCCCTGACCGATTCGGCGGTCTGCGAGGCGGGCGAAAAAATCGCGTTCACCACCGACAGTTTTGTGATCAAACCGCTGTTTTTCCCCGGCGGCGACATCGGGCGGCTCAGTATCTGCGGCACGGTCAACGATCTTGCGGTCAGCGGCGCGGTACCCAAATATATCTCGGTCGGAATGATCCTCGAAGCGGGCTTTGAGACGGATGTGTTACGCCGCATTATCGCCTCGATGGCCGAGACCGCAAAAGAAGCGGGCGTTTCGATAGTGACCGGAGACACCAAAGTGGTCGAGGGCGGCAGCGCAGACGGGATTTTCATCAACACGGCAGGGGTCGGCATCTTTTCAAAAAACAGGCCTCCGCTTACGCAAAAAGCGATGCCGGGCGATAAAATTCTCATCAGCGGGAACATGGCTTCGCACGGCATGGCGGTCATGGCCGCGCGCGAAAAGATGGAATTTTCTCCGCCGATTCTAAGCGACGCCGCCCCTCTTGCGGCACTCGCGGACGGCGTTTTGCAAAAAGGATTTGAGATCCACGCGATGCGCGACCCGACGCGCGGCGGCGTCGCGGCGACTCTTTGCGAATGGGTTTATGACGGGATTGATATTGCGATATACGATGAATGCCTGCCGGTGCGCAGCGACGTCTCGGCGGCCTGCCGGATGCTCGGGCTGGAGCCGTTGTTGATCGCGAACGAGGGGATTATGCTGCTGTCCGTGCCCGAACGATTTGCCCTTCAAACGCTTACAGCGCTGCGTTCAACTAAAATCGGAAAAGACGCTGCAATCATCGGAGAAGTCAAAGAAGTCAAAGAAGTCAAAGAAGGCAAAAAAGGGGGAAATGTCTATGCGGTCACACCCTGGGGGACAAGCCGGAAAATCATTTTGCCGAGAGGCGGACTGCTCCCCAGAATTTGCTGAAAAATACCGTTTGACTTTATATGCAAACAGGCATACAATTAACTATTGCTCATGGACCTTATTGTCAAAAGCTGCCTCAGAACAGCTTAATTGCAACAAGGCCATTTATTCTTTGAACGGAGAATCAAGGGACATCGAAATGGAACAGATTTTTCTCCTCTTAAGTATCTTCATACCGTTAGCCGGCGCCTGTTTTCTCCCGCTTTTGGGGAAGATCGGCCCGAAACTGCGCAACGGCGCCGCGCTTGCCTTTGTCGCCGCGGCTTTCGCCTGCGCGGCTCTCACCCTGCCGGGTCTGCTTTCCGGTTCTCCGGTCTCTCTGCACGCTGACCTGCCGCTCGGGATGAGTTTCGGTTTTTACGCGGACGCGCTTGCGGTCTTTATGGCAATGACATCCTCTGCCGTCGCTTTTATCATCGTGCTTTATTCCTTCGGATATATCAAGCATGATGAAAATCAAAACGAATATTATTTCATGGTGACCCTTTTTATCGGGGCGATGATGGGTCTCGTCTTTTCGACGAACTTGATTTTCATTTATATCTTCTGGGAGATCGCCGCGATCTGCTGCTGGCGGCTGATCGGCTTTTACCGGGGCGAGACCGAAATCCGCAGCGCCAACAAGGCGTTTCTGATCACCGTCGGCGGCGCTTTGGTCATGCTCATCGGGTTTGTCGGAATCTACGGGCAGACGGGTACTTTTGACCTTGCCGCGATGAAGGGCGTTTCGGTCCCATCGTGGGCGGTCGTGCTGATTCTGTTCGGAATTTTGTCCAAGTCGGCGACCTTCCCGCTGCACAGCTGGCTGCCGGACGCGGGCGTCGCGCCCTCTCCGGTCACTTCGCTGCTGCATGCCGCGGTGCTCGTCAAAATCGGCGTATACGCCTACGCGAGATTGTTCGTTGTGACGTTTGACATCGACAAGGCGTTTACCGTCGCGGTGCCGGTCATCGCCGCGGTCAGCGCGCTCATCAGCGCCGGAGTCGCGATGCGCGAAAACAACATCAAGCGCGTCATCGCCTATTCCACCATCAGCCAGCTCGCGTTCATCCTCGCCGGACTGTCTGCCGGAAACGAAACCGGCCTCATCGGCGGGATGCTGTATATTTTGATGCACAGCGTCGCCAAAGGCGGGCTTTTCCTCTGCGCGGGCATTGTGGAACACACAACGCATACGAAAGACATCACCAAAATGGGCGGGCTTTATAAACGCATGCCGCTCACGGCGCTCGCGTTCCTCTTCTGTGCCTTTTCGGTCATGGGAATTCCACCGTTCGGCGGGTTCTTCGCGAAATACCTCGTGATCGGCGGCATCGTCTCTTCGGGAAACATCGCGCTTGCGATCGCCTTCATCCTCGGCGCGGTGATGACCGTGATGTATCTGATGCGGCTCTTTTTCAAGGTCTTTTTGGGACCGCAGACCTTCCCGGAAGTCAAAGAGGGGTCTCCGGTCATGGTGACGTCGGTCGTGATTCTGGCTTCTCTTTCGCTCTTGCTCGGAATCTTCATCGGCATCCCCTCCGGGCTTGCTGCCTTGATCGGGAGGTAAAGATATGTTTGATTTAATCAGTTCTTTTTTGAAAAACGGAGCGAATCTCCTTTGGGGTATGGTCGCATTACCGGCAGTTTTCGCGATTCTTATCCGGCTGGCGAAGAAAGATCACATACTCCGGCTTATTTTGACGCTTGCGGTTTGCGCAGCGAATCTGCTTTTTGCCGCTGCCCTTTACCGCTCCGGCGGATTTTCCGTGAGATTTCCCTTCGCGGGGCCCGGATTCGACATGGCCCTCCGCGTCAGCCGGTTCCCGGCGCTGTTTTTACTGCTGACCGCCGCCGTGATTTGCGTCGTCGGCGTTTACAGCGCGGTGTTTTTAAAAGAAAAGGCCTATGCGGGGCGCTTTCTGTTTTATCTGTTCGTCAGCCTCGCGATGCTGAACGGCGCTTTCCTCTCCGACCATCTCGGAGTCATGCTCTTTTTCTGGGAAGGGCTTCTGTGCACCCTGCTCGGCATCTTATTGATCAACAATAAAAACAATCCGAAGACCGCGGTGAAGGCGCTGGTGTTGTCGGGCACGGCCGATCTGCTGCTGATGCTCGGCATCGCCGTCACCGTGTACGCGGCAAAGACCCCTTATCTCAGCGAAATTCAAAAACTGCCGGTCACGGGACTGAACGCGGTCGGGTTCGGCTGCATGATGCTCGGCGCGCTCGGCAAAGCGGGGGCAATGCCGTTTCACAGCTGGATCCCGGATGCGGCGGCAGACGCGCCGACTCCGTTTCTGGCGGCGTTTCCGGGGTCTCTCGAAAAACTGGCGGGCATTTATCTCGCGGCGCGGCTCGTCACCGATCTCTATGACTTAAAACCCGGAAGCGGCATGAGTGTCGCGGTCATGACCCTCGGCACGCTGACAATCGTTTTCGCTGTCTCGATGGCGTTAGTTCAAAAAGATATGAAGCGGCTGCTCTCCTACCACGCGATCAGCCAGGTCGGGTATATGGTGCTCGGCCTCGGCACCGGGCTTCCGATCGGCATTGCCGGAGGGCTTGCCCATATGATCAACCACGTGATCTATAAGAGCGGACTGTTCATGGCCGCGGGCGCAGTCGAAAAACAGACCGGCACGACCGACCTGCGCGAAATCGGCGGGCTCGGCAAAAAGATGCCGGTCACGATGGTCTGTTTCACGGTCTGCGGCCTCGCCATTTCCGGTGTGCCGCCCTTGAACGGCTTTTTCTCCAAGGAACTCATTTTCGACGCGGCTCTCGAAAGCAATGCCGTCTTTTATGTCGGCGCGCTGCTCGGCGCGTTTTTGACGGCGGTCTCCTTTTTGAAGATGGGGCGCGCGGCCTTTTCGGGAACGCTCAGGCTGCCCGGGAAAAAGAGCGTCAGAGAAGCGGGCGCGGGGCTTTTGATCCCGATGGGGATCATGGCCGTCTTCTGTGTCTTGTTCGGCGTCTTCAACGCCTGGCCGATTGACCGCCTGTTCGGCTCGGCTCTCGGATATACGGAATCGTTCGCCGGATGGCCGAAATCCGTCCTTCTTGTCGTGATTTCGATGGCCGCGCTGCTTCTTGCGCTCGGCGATCACCTGTACGGGTGCAAAAAAGCGGGGAGCCCGATCAACGCCGCGGACCACATCCACGACGCTCCGGTGCTGAAAAACATCTATCACGCCGCGGAAAAACAGCGGTTTGACCCCTACGTTTGGCTGACGAACGCGGTAAACGGATTTTCATGGCTCTGTTCGCGCATTGAGCGGGGCGTGAGTTGGGTTTACGACACGGGAATCGTCCGGCTCACCGAAAGCGCCGGAAACATGCTGCGCCGCGCGAGCAACGGCAGTCTGGCGCGGTATCTCTTCTTCGCGATTACGGGCGTCGCTCTCATAACGGCGGTCTTTCTCGCCATTCTGTTATAAAGGAGGAACACAAGGTATGCCGGCGTTATCGTATATTGCGGTCTCATTTCTTGTTGTTCCGCTTGCGGTCGTTGTCCTCCTCAATCTGTTCCCGAAAAAATCGGCCGACAGGATCGCCCTGTATTTTGCTTACTTCGGCGCCGCCGCCCAAATCGCGTCCTCGGCCGCCGGCTTCTTTCTGCTTGGGGCGGCAAACACGCACGAGTATGATTTTTCGTTGTTTTGGAATATCGCAAAAGCCGGCTCCGAGCGTTTCGAGGTGACCTCGCTTTCGCTGGTCATTTTGTTCTGCATCGGTTTCGTCTCGTTCGTATCGGTTTTGGTCGCCAATGAAACGGTGAAAACCAAAAAGGGCGCTTTTGTGAGTTTGCTGATGACGCTGATGCTCGGCATGAACGGGATGGTCATCGTCACGGACCTCTTCTCGCTGTATGTGTTCCTCGAAATCGTCGGCATTTCGAGTTTTGTTTTGATTGCGATGTTTAAAACCGAAGAGGGGCTTGAGGGCGCGTTCAAATATCTGGTGATGTCCTCGCTTGCCAGCATCTTCATTCTCACGGGCCTCGCGTTTTTGTTTATGCAGACGGGCAGTCTTCAGTATTCCGAACTCGGAATGAACGCCCTGAGCATGGGCACCCGGTCTGAGGGGATCCTTGTCTATGTCGCTTTTGTCCTGATGATCGCGGGCTTTGCCATCAAAACGGGCGCGGTCCCGTTCCACAGCTGGCTTCCGGACGCGCATCAAAGCGCCAATACGGCGGTCTCGGTGCTGTTGAGCGGAATCGTCATCAAGGTCGCGGGCATTTACGGCCTGATCGTTCTGACAAAACTGTTCCCGCAGTCCGCGGCAATCAAAATGACCCTTGCGCTCATCGGCGTGATATCCATCATCGCCGGGGCGCTGTTCGCGCTTCGGCAGAACCACTTCAAGCGCATTGTCGCCTATTCGAGCGTCAGTCAGATGGGCTATATTCTGCTCGGCATCAGCACCGGAAGCGTGCTTGGCCTGCTCGGCGCCGTGATTCACATCTTCAACCACGCCACGATGAAATGCACGCTGTTTTCAAACGCCGCCGCGCTGCACGAACAGACGGGAACGCTCGACATCAATGAAATGGGCGGGCTGCAGGCAAAGATGCCTTTAACGGGCTTTTCCTCCTTATCGGCGTTTTTATCCGCCGCGGGGATTCCGCCGTTCGCGGGATTTTGGAGCAAGCTGTTGATTATCATGGCGCTCTGGACGGGCGGTTCGAAAGTGTTCGCGGCAATCGCGTTATTTTCGAGCATTCTGACGGCCGCGTATTTTCTGAGGCTGCAGAAGAAGGTGTTTTTCGGAAAACCTTCCGAAAAATTCAAAGACCTCAAAGAGATCAAAGGCAGCGTCGGATTTGCGCAGATCCTGCTGACGGCGGTGACCGTCGGGACCGGACTGGCATTTCCGCTGGTGCTGCTTTATCTGAAATCCAGGGGAATACTGTAACAGGGGAGGGGATTTTGTGGAAGTGATCGTGTATATCAGCCTCGGGCTGATGCTTGTCTTTGCCGTGATGGCGGTGATGCTCCACAGCATCACAAAATCCGCGATCGCCCTCGCCGCCGCGAGTGTCGCGTTAGGCATCGTCCTTTATGAGCTCGGCAGCGTCTGGGCCGCGCTCTTTGAAATTTCGGTCTGTTCGGGACTCGTCACCGTCGTCATGATCAGTGCCGTCAGTTTGTCGCACGAGCGCAAAACCGAACTGCAAAAGGTCTATAACGACAAAAAGAGAATGTCTTTCCTTCCGGTGATTTTAATCGTCGGCGGCTTAGTGCTCGCCGGTGTCGCGATTTGGTCGAAATTTACGCTTCCGGGCGCGGGAGAAACCGCCGCCGGAAGCAGTTTCCGCGAAATCCTATGGAATCAGCGGCAGGCCGATATCTGGGGCCAGATGATTGTGATCGTCGCCGGCTCGGCAGCCGTATCGATCATGTTTAAGGAGCGTGATTAGCATGGGCGTTTTCGGATTCGAAAATATTTTGCTGCTGGTCGGATTTCTTTCGATTCTGGCCGGTTGTTACTGTCTGATACGCACTTTTCATATCCTCAAAATCGCCATCGGAATCGAGGTCGCGATGAAAGCCGTAACCTTATTTTTGGCGCTTGCCGGCTACGTCAACGGCAAGATCGACCTGACCCAGACGTTCATCATCACTTCCATCGTGATCGAAGTCGTGGTCACGGTCGTCTCGGCCGGGATCGCCATCAATCTCTACCACAAATACGGGAGCATGGATATCCGCAATCTGAGAAAGCTGAAAGGATAAAAAGAAATGGAACTTTTGACGTTTGCCCCTCCGATTACGTTTCTGCTCTTTATTCTGATCTTTTTCCTCGGCTCGAAAAGCGTCGACAAGTACGCCCGCCGCGGTGTGAAAACGGAGCGCGAGACCGATTCTTACGCCTGCGGGCAGCGGGACGTCGAGAACTACGTCAACCCCGATTACAGCCAGTTTTTCCGGTACGCTTTTTTCTTCACCATCATGCACGTTTTGGTGCTCGTGATCGCAACCGCGCCTTATGACGCGATGCTGCTGCCGATCCTGTACATTGCCTGCGGAGTCCTCTCCATGGCAATCTTATTCAGGAGGTGATACCTTGGGCCTGTTAAAAAAAGCGATTGACTGGGGGACGAGAAAGTCGCCCTGGATCATCCATTTCAACGCGGGCGCCTGCAACGGCTGCGACATCGAGACCATCGACGCGCTGACCCCGCGGTTTGATTTGGAGCGCCTCGGAATTCTGCAGCAGGGCAGCCCGCGCCACGCGGATATCCTCGTCTGCACCGGCGCCGTCACGCTTCAGACGCGGGATCGGCTCAAACAGATCTATGAACAGATGGCAGAACCGAAATTCGTCATCGCCATCGGCGCGTGCGCCTGCTCGGGCGGCATCTTCGACGGCTGTTACTGCGTGACCGGCGGCATTGACACCGCAGTCCCCGTGGACGTCTATATCCCGGGCTGCGCGGTACGCCCCGAGGCGATCATCAGCGCCGTCGACAAACTTCTCGGCACCCTGAAAGAAGAGAAAAAAGAGAAAAAGAATAAAAAGAAAGATAAAAAGGAAGAAAATAAAGAGAAGGAAAACAAAACGGAAGCGGGAGAGTGCGAAGTTTGAAAAACGAATTTTTCAAACCCGGAGTTTGGTCCTTTTGGCTGAACCAAAATGGCCAAACATCCCCAAATCTGCGAAAGGACGGCTTTAATGATGCAGAATGAACAGGCGATTGCCGATCGGCTTTCCGAAAAATTCGAATTTTTAAAAGACCATATTACCGTGCAGAGAGAAAAACGGATCTTCACCGGTTTTCTCGGCCGGGAGGATTTTGAAGCCGTTATCAGCTATCTGCACGGCGAGATGGGTTTTTCAAGGGCCCATCATGTGGTCGGAACCGATGAGGGCGAGGATCTCGGGTTTATTTTCCTGCTCTCCAACGCAGACGGGATCATTCTCGCGCTCAAGGAAAAAGCGCCGAAGTCGAACCCGAAAATCAAATCCATGACGGCTCTTTATCCGTGCCTCGAACTGCACGAGCGGGAACTTGTGGATTTATTCGGCGCACAAGTGGAAGGGCTGCCCGAAGGCCCGACCTATCCGCTGCCCGACGGCTGGCCGAAAGGCAGTTATCCGATGCGCAAGGACTGGAATCCGAAGTATTTCGACAAAGAGACCATGACCTATAATCCCCCGTCCGAAAATTCCGAAAAGGAGACGGTGAGCAAACAATGAATGAGAAAAACCGCGTCGTCATCCCGATCGGCCCGCAGCACCCTTCTTTGAAGGAACCCGCGAGCTTTTTGATCACGCTGGAGGGCGAGAAGGTCGTGAACGCCGTCGTCGGCGTCGGATATAATCACAGAGGACTTGAAAAGGCCTGCGAAAGCAGAACCTATATTCAGGACCTCTATATCATCGAGCGGGTCTGCGGCATCTGCTCCCATACCCACAGCACCGCGTTCTGCCAGGGTATCGAGGAACTTGCCGGCCTGAAGATTCCGAAGCGGGCGGCCTATATCCGCGTCATCGTCGCGGAGCTGGAACGGCTGCACAGCCATCTGCTCTGGCTCGGCGTCGCCGGCCACGAGATCGGATTCGACACGCTGTTTATGTATTCGTGGAGGGACCGCGAGCGGGTTCTGGATATGTTGGCCGCGATGTGCGGCAACCGTGTGAATTACGGCATCAACACCATCGGCGGTGTTCGGAGAGACTTCGACGCGGCGATGCTGCGGGATGTTTTGAAAATGGCGGACGTTTTGCAGGAGCAGCTGAAGTATTATCTCGATCTGGCTTCCACCGAAGCGACGCTGATTGCCCGGCTCTCGGGGGTCGGAAAGCTCTCGAAAGAAGATGTGCTTCGGTTCGGCTCGGTCGGACCCGTCGCGCGGGCTGCCGACGTCGGAGACGACACCCGGGTCAAAGAGCCCTATGCCGCTTACGGGGAGATCCCGGTCAAAGTGATTACGGACACCCATGCGGACGTCTTCGGGCGGACGCTTGTGCGCATCAAAGAGATGATTGAGAGCCTGGAGATCATCCGTTTCTGCGTCAAAAACCTGCCTGACGGCGACATCGCGGTCAAAGCGCCGCGAAAAATCCCGGCCGGTGAGATGATCAGCAGAACGGAAGCGCCGCGCGGCGAGGACATCCATTTTATCCGGTCCGACGGCTCCGACATCCCCGAAAGAATCCGGGTTCGCGCCCCGACGGAGGTCAACTGGCACGGTATGAGATATATGCTCGAAGGCCAGTATCTCGCCGACGTGCCCATCACCATCGCGGCAATCGACCCCTGCTATTCCTGCACCGACCGCGCGATCGTCATCCGTTCGGATGATCAGACCGATGTGACGGATTGGCAGGGACTGCGGCAATACAGCATCGACTGGTATCAAAAACGGGGCGTCAATGTGCCGTCGGTGAAGATGCCGGAATCAAAGAAATATTTTTAAACGCTTAAGAAGGACTGTGTATGCTTTCAGCGCTGTTTAAAATCCTCATATTCCCCGGGTTTTTATTTCTGTCGGTCTACGGGCTCTGCCTGGAAAGCCTCGACAGAAAAATTTACGCGCGCCTTCAAAACCGCATCGGGCCGCCCTGGTATCAGCCGCTCGCGGATGTATTGAAGCTGCTCGGCAAAGGGACCATCATCCCGGCGGACGCGAATCCGGGGATGTTCAATTTCCTGCCCATCGTCTCGTTAGCCGCGGTGGCGTCGGCCTTTATCTATGTGCCGGTCTGGGGGAATACCGCAAGCCATTCGTTTGACGGAGACCTCGTCATTGTGCTGTATCTGCTGACGATTCCGACCATCGCGGCGTTTTTGGCGGGCTGGTATTCGAGGAGTGTTTACGCGACCCTCGGCTCCATCCGGACGCTGACGCAGATGTTCGCCTACGAGGTGCCGATGTTTATGGCCTTGCTGTCGCCCGCGCTGATCGCCGGAACCTGGTCCGTCACCGGCATGGCGGCTTTCTATTCGAAACATCCGCTCTACATTCTCTTTAACATTCCCGCCCTGTTTGTGGCGCTCGTCTCCGCGCAGGGAAAACTCGAACGGGCGCCTTTTGACGCCCCCGAAGCTGAGACCGAGATCGTCTCCGGCGCGTTTGTCGAATACAGCGGGAAACTGCTGGCGATCTTCAAAATGTCAATGGACTGCGAGCTCGTTTTAATCGCGTCTCTGATCTCGGCGATCTTTCTGCCGTTTACCACAGGCATCGCGGTCGTCGATCTGCTGCTTTACTTTGTCAAAACCATTGTGGTGCTGCTGTTTTTATCGCTGATGCGCTCCGCGATGGCTCGTCTGCGGATGGACCAGCTGCTCAATTTCTTCTGGAAGCAGCTGTCGCTCATCGCGATTGCGCAGATCATTCTGAATCTGATAATAAGGAGTCGGCTGGCGTTATGAAAAGAAGGATTCCCGGCAAAATCTCGCAAATGGCGATTTCTCAATTGTTTCAAAAGCCCGCCACGATCGCCTATCCCAAGGGTGAGATGGACATTGTGAAAAACTACCGCGGCATGCTTGTCTATGACCCAAAGGACTGCATCAACTGCAGAATGTGCGAACGCGACTGCCCGACCGGAGCCATCAAAATCACCAACGAGGGGACCAAAGAGGAACGGAAAATGAGCGCCGTTCTGGATATTTCACACTGCGTTTTTTGCTGCCAGTGCGTGGATATCTGCCCGAAAAAGAGCCTTTCCTTCAGTCAGAACATCGATCTCTCGAATCTGAGCAGTAAAGATTTCAAGGTGAAACTCTGATGGACGTCCGCGGTTTTTTAAAAACCCGCATCAAACCGGGGCAGAAATATGCCGTCCTTGGCATCGGCTCGACGCTTCGCTCCGACGACGCCGCGGGCATGTATTTCACAGAACTCCTCGGAAATCTGCCGAAACGCGAAGATCTGCTGTTGATCGCGGGCTCCAACGCGCCCGAGAATTTCACCGGAGTCATCAAAGAATTTAAACCCGACAAGCTTTTTGTCGTGGACGCCGCCCATCTGGGCTTACAGCCGGGGCAGATCAAAGTCGTGCCGGACGGCGAAATCGGCGGCGTCTCTTTTTCCACGCACATGCTGCCGCTGCCTGTGATGATGAAATATCTCGCGTCCGAAGTGGGCTGCGAAGTCATTTTTATCGGGATTCAGCCGAAATGCACGGACCACGGGTTTGACCTGTGCAATGAAGTGAAAGACGGCGTTGAAAAACTCGCGGACGATTTTTGCCGCGCCTTTGAAGAAGCCGAATAAAAGCACCCGAGAGGATGTTTTTTTATTTTGCATTTTACAGGATTTCCGGTTTGCGGTGACACAATATCATCATATAAAAATACGGAAACATTAACCAATTGTGCATTAATTCCCCATATTATGGTTTTATGATTGATTAAAATCCAGGACCGGCAATCAATTTAATATAAAAAGGGGAACAAAGCATGAAAAACATATTCAAATTCACCGTTTCGTTACTGGTCTGCGAGATTCTTTTATCCGGCTGCGGAACGCCTTCCACCTCGCTGCCGGGCGAACTTGTCGGGAAATCAAAAAATTATTCACAGACTCTCAACATCATCGATCCTTCCTTTTTTTACAGCGCAAGCGATGATAATGCCGAAAACGCCAAACAGCAATGGCTGGATGAAATGTCGGCTCGTTACGGCGTTAAAATCAACGTCACTTCAGGTGTCTATAATAACCCAACACTTGGCGCTTCAATAGAAAAACGATGGGAGAATATATTATATGGGAAAGAAAGTTTTCCGGGATTAGTGAATATAGATTCCATCGATATACTGAAGACGATAGTCGATGACAGTAGGGCGCTGCCATTGGATGATTATCTCGCCGATAATCCGATTTGGAATGCTTTGCCCGAAGAAATCAAATCGACTTTTAAAATTGACGGACACATCTATGCCATTCCCACGAGCTTGTCTTATTCATTCAATTCACGATTCATCAGTGACGACGCAATTGAACTGACGGGGATTACTGTTAATGATTTGGATACTTTAAAGGAATTTTCCAATACTTATACGCAGGCAACAGGAAATTATGCGATGAAATCTTTTGGTATAAATCAATTAAGAGACATTTTCAGCGCTTTTGGATTATATTACAACACAAGCACCAGACCTTTCGGATATGATCCTACCGAGGACTGCATGGTTGACTTTTTAACAAAAGATGCTGCTATCGATGCGTTGAAATATCTGCGGGAGCTTTATACGGCAGGTGCTCTTTACAGCGATTTTGATACAAAAACAGATGATACGACATATGATGATATAAGCAGCGGAAAAATCGCTTCTATATTCGATCCATTAAAAAAACCGGATAATTGTACCGAATTGATCACTTTAAATCAACAATATCCGCAGATTCTGGAAAATAACGTAAGCGGATTCTTTTTAACAAATGATGTCCCCCAGCCCCAAGAAGCGGTTAATCTCTTTATTGATATGATATTCGGCTCCGAACAAAGCTATCTGGACTGCTGGCTGGGTTCCTCCGATCGATATATTATAAACAGCGATGGTACGATTACGATGAACATAGTTCAAAATTCCGATGGAAGTTATGCAGTTCCGGCAATGCCAAACCTGACCGGTGGGCTTACAGATGTCTTTCCTTATTCAAAAACGGATATTTTATATAATCAGAACGGCGTTGTCACCAATGATTTGAAGACCGAAGCAGGTCAAAAAAACAAAGAATATGAAATGATTAAGGACGCACTTGCAAAAGGAATGGTAGTAAAAGTTCCGACGGCTTATGATTTCATTAATACATCATCTTATAATACGACTTATGATTCAAACAATAGTAAAATTTATCTTCTTTACAGGCAATGTATCACTGATGCGATAACGAATAACCAAACAACAGTGGAGCAAGCTGTGAAGGATTACCGCAAAGCCATATTCAATATGGGCGGCAACGCCATGCTCGATGAGATGAATGCCGCCATCGGCAAGAAAACCGTGTATTATTACGATTAACTTGCCTTCCTTGTTAAAGGGAATGGGAGAAGGATTGCATAGCAATCATTTTCCGCCTGCAGCGGTGGGGGGATTCCGATTTAGTAATAATATGTACCCACGACAACAGACACTTAAAGTTCAAAAACCACAAATTGTTAAAATATTAGTTCAGCGAAATCATTTTCGGGAGAGACGACAAAAGAAGGATGGTGCCGTCGGCACCATCCTTCCGTAACTTTCGACTGACCTTTTCCGATAACGGAAACCGATCATTTTTTCCCGGCGACGGTATCTGCTGCAGCAACAATTTCTAAAAACTTTTTTTCATTGACATAGTATTCGTCCTCATACACAACGATGAAATCTTTATCGTAAGTAAGTGTACCGAATATAAATTATCATTGATATCCATAAAATAAAATTCTTTTTCAAAAGATGAATATGTCAGACCGTTTTTTTGTTTTTTCATTGCTTCATCAAGTTTAATAAAACCATCCGGTATATTTTCAACGATACGCACAGAAGTAACCATATCAATAAGCTCCGTATATTTTCCGTCATTGATGTTTGATTGGGATGAGACGACCGTCTTTATTAAAAATTCGACTAAATGTTATTATGAATATAGAATAAAGTGTGGGTTTCTGTATCGTAATAGTAAACCGAGTAATCATCGTACATTCCGTAAGCACTGTCTCCGACGGGGGTTCCCTCTTTTGTTTGAATATCATAATAATCACCGGCCGAAATAAGGGAAGGGTCGAAATCATATTTTCCCTGCAAATGCTCCGCGGCTTTGGCCCATCCGGCAAAGTTGTCAAAATATCCGGCGATTCGCGAAACGTCCTCCTGACTCATCTCTCGGTACAGCGTTGATTTTTTGAAAGTATCATCGGCATCTTCTTGATAGATATATTTGCAATAATCCGTAAAATCCTGAATGCCGTCAGGGTCAAAATATTCATATTTTTCTATGTATCCCTTTGCGATTGCTTTATCGGTTGTACATCCGGATAATATGGATAAAAATAAAAACAGTGCAACAATGCTCAATAAGCGTTTCATGTTTTCCTTTCCTCTCAGCGGTTATAGGCAGATTATATCATAAAACTTACGGCTAAACAACCTTCGGCGGTTTATAAGAGCTGATGAATGGATATCTCGGCGGCAGTCCCTTGTATTGGAAAAATAAAAGGGTATAATTAAGGTATTGTGATTTTTCGGAGAGGAGATATAGCGAAGAAATGAACGAGACATTACGGGTGATTGCCGGGCGGTATTCGTGCCGGAATTATGACGGCAGGATGCCCGAGCGGGAAAAGCTGGAGGCGATTGCGCTCGCCGCGGTTCAGTCGCCGAGCGGGATGAACCGCCAGCCGTGGCGGATCATCGTCGTTAACAATAAGGCGCCGGTGGACGAACTCGACGCCGAGGGCATGGACGTCTTAAAAAACGGCGGAGACAGCGCTTATTATGATTTGATCTTGAAACGGGGCGGAAAACTGTTTTACAACGCGCCCTGCATGTTCTTAATTTTAAAACAGCCCGAAAATAACAGGGAGACCGACATCGGGATCGTCAGCGAAAACATCGCGCTGGCCGCCGCGTCTTTGGGGCTCGGCAGCGTCATCGCAGCCTCGCCGTCCATCCCCCTGAAAGGCCCGAACGGAGAGCGCTTCAGGCAGAAATTGAAGTTTCCGGACGGATTCGAATTCGGGCTTTCGGTTTTGGCCGGGTACGCGGTCAAGGAAGGAAAGCCCCATCAGCCCGATCTGTCCAAAATTCAATTTATCGAATAAAAGGAGCATTTGAACGAAAGCGAAAAAAGCGTATAATATTCTTTATAATATTGTTTTAACGGAAGGGTGTAAATTTTTCATGAAATTGGATTGGGTCACGATCAGAGTAAAAGATTTGGAGAAGAGCGTGAAGTTTTACACCGAAGAGCTCGGGATGGAAATCGCTGCGCGGTTCGGCAGCCCGGACCATCAGATCGTCATGCTCGGAGAAAAAGATCAGCCGAAAATCGAATTGATTTACGAGCCCGGCAAGATATATGAAAATCCGGGCGCAGGCGTCTCGATCGGGTTGGAGATCGACGGGTTG
>Ga0116171_10000726_pt1 | contig 34619 bp, 28 predicted proteins | sample AD_JPNHW2_MetaG_FD_89798 | JGI IMG/M metagenome (GOLD analysis project Ga0116171, IMG submission 89798) | Active sludge microbial communities of municipal wastewater-treating anaerobic digesters from Japan - AD_JPNHW2_MetaG | ecosystem: Engineered > Bioreactor > Anaerobic > Digestate | place... | reverse complement strand
TCCGATGACAGTTTCCTTTTTTATGCATGAAGGTGAAAGTCGTGCCAAATCCATAATAAAAGCCATCATTTTCGGTTTTTCTATCATTCTGATTTACACAGTCATAGGTACTATTGTCGCGATTACCCTGGGTGTAAATTTTGCTAATTTTCTTAGCACACACTGGTTCCCGAATGTGTTGTTTTTTATCATTTTTGTTGTTTTTGCCGCATCATTTTTCGGAATGTTTGAAATTACCCTGCCGGGATGGATGATTAATAAATCCGACAAACAGGCCGACAAAGGGGGTATTTTGGGTTCCTTTTTTATGGCGTTTACCCTGGTGCTTGTTTCTTTTTCCTGCACAGGCCCATTGGTGGGGGCAATCCTGGTAAAATCGGCCAGCGGACAGGTGCTTGAGCCTATTGTTGGAATGTTGGGGTTTTCAGTGGCATTCGCCCTGCCATTTACATTATTTGCATTTTTCCCTTCATGGCTAAGCCTGTTGCCAAAATCAGGCGGGTGGCTGAATTCGGTAAAAGTGGTTTTGGGTTTTATTGAATTGGCGTTTGGACTTAAATTCCTGAGCATTGCAGATCAAACCTATCATTGGGGCATCCTCGACCGCGAAGTTTATCTGGCTTTGTGGATTGTGATTTTTGCTTTGATGGGTTTTTATTTGCTTGGAAAAATTAAATTTGTTCATGACAGCGATGTGAAGCATGTGGGTGTTATTCGTCTGATGCTTGCAATAATTACTTTTTCTTTTGTTGCCTACATGATTCCGGGGATGTTTGGAGCCCCCCTGAAAGTGTTATCTGGTTATATTCCGCCACAAGAATCAATGGATTTTGACATAAATAAAATAGTGAGGGAAAATAAAGGCGAGATTAAGGGTCTTTGCGATAATCCCAAATACGGGGAATTTCTTCATCTGCCCCATGGCCTGAAAGGTTATTTTGATTTTGAACAAGGCATTGCTTGTGCCCGTGCGCAAACCAAACCGGTTTTCATAGATTTTACCGGGCATGGTTGTGTCAATTGCCGCGAAATGGAGGCCAATGTCTGGTCTGACCCGGAAGTGTTAAAGATATTAAGAGAAAACTACCTTATTATCACGCTTTATGTGGATGACAAAAAAGAAATGGAAAAATCAGATTGGGTTACCTCTAAATATGACGGACAGGTAAAAAAGACTATCGGAAAAAAATATGCTGATTTTCAGGTTTATTTTTTCAATGTAAATGCACAACCGTATTATGTTTTATTAGACCCCTTTGTTGATTTAAAAGATAAGGCAGATGTTCAAAAAGCAGAGCTTGGCAAGCCAAAAGCCTATGACCTGAATCCTGAAAACTTCGTAAAATTCCTGCAGCAGGGGGTAGATGAGTTTAAAAAACGGCATGCAAAAGATTAGAATTTATTAAGATTTTGTTGCGTTAAGGCAAATAACATCTTTGATAATGCGCACGTTGTAAGGTTTCATGGACAGAGAATAGAACGATAAAACCCGATATGCGCACATACGTAATGACAGCTTGGTTTCCCGTCGCGTCTCGCATATGGCAGTCATACCAGCACTTGCAAACCCATTTTCTACTTTTTTAATACAGCAACAACATTAAACGAAGAGTCGAAAGCTAAACCAGATTCTATCGTTTGACCATCTACTTGTAAGCCTTTTATCTTCGACGTCTTTCCTTTTTGGATCAAAGAAAACATCTGTTTTTCATTAAGCACTTTCCCATACTGTTCAAACAGAACTTTAAAATTACACCCGCTCTTGTATTCGCTGCATCCATAAGCTGTCTTGCCTTTGAGTATCGTACCTTTTTTACATTTCGGACAAGTAACCGCAGCCATATCAATTACTTTTTCAACAGTTTTCTTAGATTCCGGTTTTTCATTTTCAGATGATAAAGGCTTTTCCGTCTTTTCTGACTTTTTTTCTTCAGGAGTCGCCTCCTGTTCGATGACAATTGTTTTGTTGGTCTCGCGTTTAACTTCTGTAACCAATTGTTTAACCATTTCTTTCATTTCATCCAGAAAGGTTTTAGGATCGTAATCCCCTTTTTCAATCTGGCGTAATTTCTTTTCCCACATTCCTGTTAACTCAGCCGATTTCAGCAACTCGTTCTGAATGGTATGAATTAATTGAATTCCGGTTTGCGTGGGTACCAGGTTTTTCTTTTCGCGGGTAATAAATTTCCGTTTGAACAAGGTTTCTATAATATTGGCACGGGTTGATGGCCGTCCGATACCATTTTCCTTCATTAGTTCACGAAGTTCTTCATCTTCCACCTGTTTGCCGGCTGTTTCCATGGCCCTGAGTAAGGTGGCCTCGGTAAGCATCTTGGGAGGCTGCGTTTGCTTCTCCAGCAGGTCGGGAATATGTTCACCCTTTTCTCCTTTCACAAAAACAGGCATAATTTGTTCTTCGTTGGCATCGGATTCACCTTCCTTGTCGTTTTCTTTTTTAGGATACAACACGCGCCATCCATCTTCCAGAATTACTTTCCCTGTGGCTTTAAATTCATGGGTACAAACCTGCCCCATCACGGTGGTATTCGATACAATACAGTCGGGATAAAATGCTGCAATAAATCTGCGGGCGATCATGTCATAAACTTTTTTTTCCTCCAGCATCAGTCCGGAAGGCTTTATACCTGTAGGAATTATAGCATGGTGATCGGTGATTTTATTATCGTCGAACACTTTTTTACTTTTTCTGATCGTCTTCCCAAGCAAAGGCACGGTAAAGTTGGCATAGGGCTCCATATTCTTTAAAATACCCTCTATCTTTGGATACATGTCATTTGGCAAAAAAGTGGTATCAACACGGGGATACGTTACCATTTTTTTCTCATACAGACTTTGGATATATTTCAAGGTATCTTCGGCAGTATAACTAAACTTTCTGTTACACTCAACTTGTAATGCCGTAAGATCAAACAATTTTGGAGGGGCTTCATTTCCTTTTTTTTGTTCAAACGATACAACTTCGAAAAGATTTGTCTTTATTTCTTCGATGATCCGGGCTGCTTCCTCCACTGTATTAAATCGGCCATTGGTAGAGTTAAAAATCACGTCCCGGTAATTTGTTTTTATTTCCCAAAAAGGTTTTGAAACAAAGTTTTGTATCTCTTCAAAACGGCGAACGATAAGAGCAAGCGTAGGCGTTTGAACTCTTCCAATGGATAAAACACCTTTTCCACCGGCATATTTTAATGTATATAATCGGCTGGCATTCATGCCTAGCAACCAGTCACCAATAGCGCGTGCGTTTCCAGCAGAGTACAGGCGGTCAAAATCCTTTCCGTCTTTCAGTTTTTCAAACCCTTCTTTTATGGCCTCATCGGTCATCGATGATATCCATAAACGCTTCATGGGTTTTGAATATTCAGCTTTTGTAAGCACCCAGCGTTGAATAAGTTCTCCTTCAATTCCGGCATCACCGCAATTTATGACTTCATTGCATTCTGTAACCAGTTTTTTTATGGTATTAAACTGTTTTTTTACGCCATCGTTTTCTATGAGTTTAATGCCAAAGCGAGGCGGAATCATTGGCAAGGCATTCATTCGCCAGAGTTTCCAATCGGGAGTATAATCATCGGGGTTTTTGAGCGTGCATAAATGCCCAAATGTCCAGGTGATCTGATAGCCATTCCCCTCAAAATAGCCGTCTTTACGGGTATTGGCTTTCAATATCCTTGCGATTTCTTTGGCTACACTGGGTTTTTCAGCTATGCAAACTTTCATAGATTTTTTCTTTTGGCACTATCCAATTTTCCGTTAAAGAAAACAAAACTAATAAATTTTGCCATTGCTTCAATTATTGGCAGACGCTATTCAATCCGTAACATCGGCATTGCAGGAAACTATATCCTTTTAGTTTTACAAGATTTGCTGTTCATTGGAAAATAGTATTTTTAGATTAAAAAAACTCGTTTAATCGTTAACTCTTCGGGTTTTCTTTTTTTATACGATAAAAAAAGCCCCGCCAATGTTTTGGCGGGGCTTTTCTGTTTTTTGAAATTAGCTTTACGCTTTTTTCTTTTCAGGAGATTTTTTCACAGGCTCTTCGTCGGCTTTTTTAGCAATTTCGGTGGCTTCAAATGTTATTGCCCTGATTTCAACCACATTTTGCTTTACACCGTTTTTATCTGTAAATTGTCTGTTCACTATTTTACCGCTGAGGCTAACAAACGTTCCTTTTTTGATTTTGTCAAGAGCCAGTTCAGCAACTTTATCCCACATAACGATATTATGCCATGTGGTATCGCGCACCCATTCGTCATTTTTGTTTTTATAACTGCTGCTTGTGGCCAGCGAAAAGCGAAGCATCTGCGCACCGTTGCTCATGGTTTTTACTTCAGGATTCATACCTGCGAATCCGCTTAATTCTACTTTGTTAACTGATTTTTCCATTTTAATTTGTATTTAAAGGTTAAACATTTTTGTCATAAAAAATTTGACGATGCAAAGTAACCACCACCCAAAAAACTTATTCGGTTATTAAATACTTGTATTCGGATAAAGTCGTTTGTAGTCGTTTGTAAGCGGATATTTTTTGTATATTTGGGGAGAATTTCGGGAAAGAAGAAGATTATTAGTTGTTTTGACTATTAGGCGCTTAGGTAGGCTGATGACTGATTGTAAAGGATTAATAAGTAGAAGATTTTAAGAACGGGGAAATGGTTTATTTAAGTTATACATCATTATTGTAAAAACATGCCTTTAATTCACCTTAATACTTTTTTTTTAAGCCCGTTTCACATAATAAACACATAAATATCTAAACAACCCAAACAGCTTCCTTCCTAATAGTTTAATCAACCAAGCAGCCTAAAATCCCACCACATGGAAAAACGTCAATGCCTCGAATGCGGCGAAGAATTCAACGGGCGAATCGATAAAAAATTCTGCTCGGATATGTGCCGTAATGCATACAACAACAAGCTGAACAGAGATAACACCAACCTGGTCAGGAACATCAATAACATCCTGCGAAAAAACCGGAGAATATTGGAAGACCTTAACCAGCAGGAAAAAACCAAGGTACATAAGAAGAAACTGCTCGAAAAAGGATTCGATTTCAACTATTTCACCAGTATTTATAAAACGCAGAAAGGCTCGATATACCATTTTTGTTATGAACAGGGGTATCTGGAATTGGATAATGATTTCTATTTTCTTGTGATCAATAAAAAAGTAAAAGAAGAATGAAATGTTGTTGCACCACATCAAATCTTTTGCATTAAAACCCTTTTTTCGCTAAAAAGCCTAAATTTGCTTTAAAATAAACCCCACTTGTCCGAAAGTAAAAAAGATATCGTTGAAACCCCGCTGATGAAGCAGCACAATGCTATCAAGGCAAAATATCCTGATGCATTGTTGTTATTTCGCGTGGGAGACTTTTACGAAACTTTCGGAGACGATGCCATCAGGGCTTCATCAATTTTAGGAATAGTGTTGACAAAACGTGCCAATGGTTCGGCTTCGTACATTGACCTGGCGGGCTTTCCTCACCATGCTCTCGACACGTACCTGCCCAAACTTGTGAAGGCGGGATTGCGTGTTGCCATCTGTGACCAGCTTGAAGACCCGAAACTAACAAAGAAAATTGTAAAACGCGGAATTACAGAAATTGTAACTCCGGGTGTCGCATACAACGATAAGGTTCTTGAACACAAAGAGAATAATTTTCTTGCCAGTATACATTTAGGCCCCCGCATCAACGGCGTGGCCTTTCTTGATATTTCTACCGGTGAGTTTTACCTGGCCCAGGGAAGTAAAGAATACATCGACAACCTGCTGCAGGGCTTCCACCCCAACGAGGTCGTTGTCCAGAAAAACAAACAGCGCGAATTTGTTGAAACATATGGGGATAAATTTTACACTTCCACTTTCGACGACTGGGTCTTTACACCTGATTTTGCCAACAACATTTTGCAAAATCATTTTCAGACAGCATCACTTAAAGGATTCGGGGTGGAGGATCTCGAATTTGGCATCATAGCAGCCGGTGCAGCTATGCATTATCTTGCAGAAACGCAGCACGACAAAATAAGCCATATCTCAAAGCTGAGCCGTATTGAGGAAGACCATTATGTATGGATCGACAAATTTACGGTACGAAACCTGGAATTATTGCATTCATCCAACGAAAAAGCAACAACGCTGGTTGATGTAATTGACCAGACCCTGACTCCCATGGGCAGCCGCATGCTGAAACGCTGGATTGTGATGCCTTTAAAAGACAAACAGCTGATTGACGAACGCTTGGATATTGTCGGTTTTTTTCTTGCCGATGCGGAGTTCACAGAAGAACTCCGAAAAAACGTAAAAAACATAGGCGACCTGGAACGCCTGATTTCAAAGGTTGCTATCGGAAAAATCAATCCCCGCGAGATCGTTCAGATCAAAAGAGCATTATCCGCGATAGAATGTGTAAAAAAGAGTTTTGAAGAAACCCAAAATCCGGCCCTGAACAAAATTGGCGAACAACTGAATGGCTGTAAACTTATCCGCGACCGTATCGAACATGATATACAATCTGATCCACCTGCCCTGGCAAATAAAGGCAATGTAATAAAAGACGGGGTTTCTGACGAACTGGATGAATTAAGAAAGCTGGCTTATTCAGGCAAAGATTACCTGTTGCAAATACAACAACGCGAAAGTGAAAAAACCGGTATTCCTTCCTTGAAAATAGCTTTCAACAATGTATTCGGCTATTATATTGAAGTTACCAATACACATAAAAACAAAGTCCCGGCTGACTGGACCCGCAAGCAAACCCTTGCCAATTGCGAACGGTATATCACAGAAGAATTAAAAGAATATGAGGATAAGATTTTAGGGGCCGAAGAAAAAATTCTTTCACTGGAATCTAAATTATACAATGACCTTATTGTAGCTCTGTTCGATTATATTAAGCCCATACAGCTCAATGCCTCACTCATCTCGCGGATCGATTGCCTGTTATCATTTACCACTGTTGCCACACGCAACAATTATGTCCGACCCGAAATCAACGATTCGCTGGCCATTGACATAAAAAATGGCCGGCATCCGGTCATTGAACAGAACCTTCCGGCAGGTGAAAAATATATTGCGAATGATATCTTTCTTGATAATAATAATCAGCAAATAATTATTATTACCGGGCCAAACATGTCAGGGAAATCGGCACTTTTAAGGCAGACTGCACTGATTGTACTGCTGGCACAGGCAGGATGTTATGTTCCTGCTGAAAAAGCAGCCATCGGCCTTGTGGATAAGATCTTTACCCGCGTTGGAGCATCAGATAATATTTCATCAGGCGAATCAACCTTCATGGTTGAAATGAACGAAACTGCAAGTATTTTGAACAATATCTCGGCAAGAAGCCTGGTACTGCTCGATGAAATCGGCAGGGGAACCAGCACTTATGATGGAATTTCCATTGCATGGGCTATTGCTGAATACCTCCACGAAAACAAAGTATATAAACCCAAGGTGTTGTTTGCAACCCACTACCATGAACTTAATGAAATGGCCAAAACAATGCCGGGGATAAAAAACTTTCATGTCAGTGTTAAGGAGATTGCCAATAAAATTATTTTCCTCCGCAAATTAGTACCGGGAGGCACAGAGCACAGTTTTGGTATACACGTGGCAAAAATGGCAGGCATCCCTCAGGTAGTCGTTGACCGGGCCAATGAAATGCTCCACCTTCTTGAAAAAAATCACAGCGGGGAAGAAATTTCACATAAAGAAAAAAAATCACGCAAACCCGTTGAAGACCAGTTTCAGCTTAGTTTCATCCAATTAAATGATCCTTTACTTGAACAAATAAAGGACGATATTCTCAACACGGATATTGACACCCTTACACCTGTTGAAGCCCTGATGAAACTTAATGAAATAAAAAAACTGCTGAACAGGAAATAATTAACTTATTTAAAGGTTGAGTTTGATTAAGTATCTGTTTAATACACTCCGTTTATTATCAGAGTATTATGCATAGAATAATAATAAGGCCATAAAAAAAACTCCATAATTTTTATATAATTCAGATTTTAATAATTCTATACCTTTTTCTTTAATTCTCTGTTAAATAATAATATCTTTAATCACCCATGATAAAACTTATATAAATATAGCCAATGAGTTTATTTCAATACATTATAAAAACAAGTCTGATTTCAACACTTTTCTTAAAATTATTATTAACCAGTGCCTTCTCTCAGAATGATTCGGTAATTGTTGTTTTCGGAGATACCAGAACCGTTGTTTCGGGCAATGCTTATCCCAACAATTTTGTAAATAAAAGCATCATAAAAACCCTGATGCAATTTAAGCCCCTTGCCGTATTTCATACAGGCGACATCGTTTTTAACGGCCTGAAAAAATCAGCCTGGGAAAAATTCAGGGAATTTTCAAAATCTATCCTCGACAATAGCAGATTATATCCAGCTTATGGCAACCATGAACTACACTCAAAAATCCTCTCACACGACTTTGCATTACCCCATAATGGTAAGTGGTATTCAGTTGATTTAATGAATATCCATTTTTTAATTATTGATAATTTTTCGGATTATAAAATCGGTTCTGAGCAGTATAAGTGGATTGAACATGATTTAAAAAACTGTAATAAAAATGCTTTCAGGGTTGTAATTATGCATCTTCCCGTTTATAGCTCCGGGCCTCATGCCACTCAAATCAAAAAGCTCCACAAATACCTGGTACCGTTATTTGAAAAATACGGGGTCAATATTGTTTTCAGCGCTCACAACCATTGTTACGAACGTGCATATTCAAACGGAATTTATTATATTACTACTGCCGGAGGTGGCGCCCCGATGTATCCAAAAACCAGAAATATTCCCGAATCGCAGTTTTTTGTTAACAAATACAACTTCTGTACTTTAAAAAAAATCGCTGACAACCTCCACATTGAGGCCCTTGATACAAGTTTAAACGTTATAGATACTTTCGAAATAAAGCCGCATTAAGCTTTACTTTTTCTGCATAATATCATCAATCAATGTCGGGGACTGGTAAGTGATTTTCCCTTTATTGTCAAGGCTTTTTATTATCAGATACGCATAATTAACCACATTATCGGCACCTTCAGCATTGATCAGGTCGCAATCATCAACAGCTTTATGATATTCTTCATGTAATCCGGTATGCAAAAACAGGGCGGGAACCTGGTGCTGGTTGAATGAAGAATGATCAGAACCACCAATTCCGGCTTTTATACGATTAATGTTAAAATCTTTTTCTCCAAGACTGTCTATTACAGTTTCCCACGTTTCAGAAGTTCCCGTCCCGTATATTTTTACTTTTTTCTCTGAATTCAGCCGACCGATCATGTCAAAGTCAATCATATAATTCATTTTTTCCTTAGGATAACCTCCTTCTGTAACAAACTTTTCTGAACCAATCAACCCCTTTTCTTCACCTGAAAATGCGAGAAAAATATAATTGTTCTTTTTCATATCTGATACTTTCAGCAGTCTGGCCATTTCCAGCACACCGGCCACCCCACTCGCATTATCGTCGGCGCCATTATGAACCGAATTATCACCGGCTTCGCGTGAATTGACAAAACCCAAGCCAAGATGATCATAATGAGCGCCGATTATTACAGTGTTTTCAGCTCCATTATCAATATATCCTCCGACGTTATAAGCTTTTCGTGTTCCGGTACGATTAATATCCACCATGATTGTTGCCTTTCCGGGATTTTTTCTGTTTATTCTGTTGGAATCAGTCACAAAAACGACTGGGACATTCACACGCTCTTTGTAAAAATTCGGATCCTTTGACGGAGTGCCGTATTCTTTTTCTGTTGAAATGAAAATTACCCCGATGGCGCCATATGCGGCTGCCCTGTTTACCCGTATCACTTTTTGCGCACTATCCCTGACACTTTTCTTCCCCAGAATATTATCCGGTACTGCAAGATCAATAACGGCTATTTTTCCACGTAAATGGCTTTTGTTCTGATAGTCATTAATTCCTGCACTTTCGCAGTATATTCCTGTGCCGACAAAAACCAAATCACCTGATACCGTATCACTGGCAGAAAAACCTATCGGGTAATAGTCCCTGTAAAGCATAAGTTTTTTGCCGTTTAAATCCATGTTTGTACCTTCCATGATTCCATCGCCATCCGTAAAAGTAAATGCCTGAAAATACGAAGTGTCAAATAATGGTTTCAATCCTATCTCTTTAAATTTGGATTCAATGTATTTTCGCGCCATCCATTCTCCGATTGTACCGGCTTCACGTCCCAACAACGAGTCCGAGGCCAGAATACAAATATCACTTTGTATCCTTTGTGCGGCAGCAGCAGTATTAAACTGATAACCCTGGGCTTTCGCTCGGATGCTCCCCAAACAGATCAGTGCAACTATAAGAAAAAGTGTTTTTTTCATGATATAACGATGATAATTCAGTAGTAACGTTTAGTGCTGCAAATTCTTGCCTGAGTGAATTTTTATTTCAACCCAAGAACATCTTTCCCCTGTTCAAAAACAACATCTTTGGGAATATTTGCTGATTTTAGTCCATCAAGTTCTTTCTGAAGCTGCGGGCTTACATTGGCATTTTCTTTCAGATATTTCCCGGCTCCCTCATAATCGCCATTCCCCTGCAAAACAAGGATCATCTGTGCCCACTGGTTCATAGCAGTACGCATTTTGTCAATATTTACTTTATATGTCCCTGATTCAATACGTGTGAACGCGCCGGCTTTTTCAAAGAAATTAAAACACATCATGTTGGCTTTTCCGTGAGCACTGGCGGCTCCAAAACGAACCGAACGGAAAATACCTGCCATATATGTTATGAAACAGTCTTCAACAGTGATATTCTTAATTTCGCCTTTTTCAATGAGATTGGTAACGATAAAAAGGCCAAGAATATCGGCTTTAGCTTCTTCAAATGCCGAATAAACATCTTTTAATGCTTCACGCACCGTGCCTTTTCCATTAATGGTATTTTTTATACCCAGTCCATGAGCCACTTCATGGAACATCACATTGTTAAAAAACGCATCAAATTTTACGTTTTTCAGCTGTTCAGGATCAGTTAATTTCTTAGCGATGGGCATCATAATATTGTCAAACTTGGCTTTCATGGTATTTTTCAGCTGAAGCCTGCGTGAACCCTTGGCAAGTTGTACCTGTTCGTCGTTTGGCAGATTGATGGCAATGGTTTTGCTCCCTGCATTGCAATCGCCGGCATAATATATAGCATCATAAACACCCAGGTCCGAGGATGTTCCGGGAACCTCCTTTTTGTATTTTTCTTCAACAGGCAACTGCTTTTGAATATCGGGCAGCATGCTGATATATTTATCAAGCTTCTTGCTCCAATCCATATCCTTTATCAGTACAAACGACTCAAAAGCTGTTTTGTACTCATACAAGGCATCTTCATAATTTTCAATCGGGCCTACAACAAAATCAATACGGTTGTTTTTCATATCCATCCATGCCATATCGCTGGGTTGATAATTGCTGGTCACCAAGGCTTCGGCGCGAAGCTCCAGATACTTTTTCAGGCCGGGATCTTCAGCAAGCCCTGCAGCCTTTTTCAGTAATTCAGACGCTTTCGTCAATTGCTCTTTATATTCTTCATGATACCAAACCACCTTCAGGCTTTTATCTTCATTGCGGCGAATAACAGTATAAAGGCCTGTTTTGTCTTTATTATTGAATTTTTCAAATTCTTCTTTTGTCATATCTTTTGGATAAAAATTCGCGCCTAAAGGTTTTGTTCCATATTTTTCAATGAAGGCTTTGTTGTCATCAAGCCTGTCCCACGGGCCATAATTGATCATGGCAAATTTCTTTACATTCTCATTTTTAATACTATTCAGAAACGCCTGTTTATCTCCCAGAGTTTGTTGCCAGTAAAGGTCGTCCATGATTTTTGCAATATCAATAAGCACAGAAATGAGTTGTTTCTCTTTATCGGTAAGTTTACTCAGATCGCTGGTAAGCTTAACGATTGCGTATTCATTCACTTTTGACTGCATGATTGAGTCTTTTTTATTGATTTCGGCGTTTTTAGGAGCAGATCCGTATCCATTGAATAAAAAGGCAGCAAAAGCCAGCCCAAAGCATAAAACAAAAAACTTTTTCATATTTTATCATTTTAATTTAACATCTAAAATCCGCATACTAAATTAGGTATATTTATAATACAACATTTCTTTTGGCACTTTTTTTGGTAATTATCCGGCCTTTAAAAATTATCCTCCATGAAATTTATAATTACCTTCCTCTTGGTTGTAATACCTGTTTGTGTTTTTTCACAAAATTACAACATAAATCCCCATGTAAATCAGGCACAGCCGTCTAATACTGATGCAAACCAGGATATTTCATATAACCAGAATAAGTTTCCGCAACAAATAACAGTACAAAAAACTCATGTACAAGTGCAATCTGCTGATAATGGAGCAATCGTAATAACGAATAACAGCAACAATTCTGGTTTTTCAGGCATTTCATTTTCAACCGGAAAATACCATGCAAAAGCCATTACACACAAAAGAAAAAACGGCTCAAACGACTTCTTTGAAAAACTTTTTGATAAAAAGTTTAAGACAACACATCATTATAAAAAGAAAAGCAGGATGAAAAAATGTGCTTCTTTTATTTAATCCTATTGTAATATTATCTTGCCTGTGAACACTTTTGGACCTGATACAATATGATAAATGTATAAACCCGAGGGGGTATTATCTCTATTGAAAATCACTTTGTCTTTTCCGGTTACCTGTTGTGAAAATATTATACTTCCGAGAACATCGGTCAGGGTAATGTTTGCATTTGACGGCGCTTCAGAAAATTCAAAACAGAAATAATCAGCGGCGGGATTGGGATAAACAACAAGTTCGGATTCCGGATTATCGTTTTTCCCGACACCCACATCACAAGACAACGCATTATATGTGATTAAATTACTAATACTACCAGTATTAAGACTTGGCGGGCCATTAGTTGTAAAGTCATAAAAATTGAAACTCCCCAGCATTATACCAGCATTATTCGATGATTGTGATATACAAAATCTTCCGGTAGTACCATTAATGGTGTCCCTGTTATAAAAATTACCGCCAATATAAACATATCCTTCATTATTAAAATAAGCAAGATGATGAATACTGTCGACATTTGAAAAATCATTACCAACCCATAACCATCCGGCATTTTCATTATAAAAATGCCCGGTGTTTGAAACATTGTCACTACCGCTCATTGATGCATAATTGTCAAATGTTCCACTGTTTGAAAAATCATCAAATGTTATCAGGTTATTATTTCGGGTATAATCCGTTGAATAAAAATTTACAAAGTCCGCGGTGCTGTTATTGATAAAAATATTAAGGTTCAGAAGTTCTGAAACATTTAGCGTACCATTATTTTCAAGCGAATCGTTAACCGTAACCCGAAATGCATTGACAACTCCGCTATTCTCATTATAAAAATCCGATTGTATAAAAAGGCTGTCAACTTCAGTAATACTTCCATTATTATGCACTTTGGCACCACTAAAAAACACCGAATAAATCAGGCAGGAATCGTTGTTGTCAAAACTCCCGCCATAAAATCCCGCGCGGCTTATCTTAATCTTTCCATTGTTTGTTATACTACCGGAATTCATCACTAAGTATCTGCCGGGAACATTTTCGCGCAAGATTCCGTTGGCTCCAATATTAATAGCGCCTCCGCTCAATCCAAAATCGTTATCTAAAATCACATCATGATTAATGTTCACGGTATACGCCGCTGTTGGAATACACATGCAGTCCCACGTGCTTGGCATATACCAGTTGCCATTGGCAACCGACGTTGCTGTCTGCCCCGGGCTGTTGAAGGCAATAAACAGTACCGGTATCAGGAATAGAATGGTTTTTTTCATATAATGATCTTTTATTATTTCAAAGATAAATAAATAAAACAGAAATAATAAGTTATCCTGTGTTTTATTCTTTGATTCTTTGTGTTTTTTTACGCATCCGCATATTCAGCATTTCAACAAGTAATGAAAATAATACGGCAAAATAAATATACCCCTTGGGAACCTCATAATGCAATCCATCCACAATAAGCATGAATCCAATAAGTATTAAAAACGACAACGCCAATACCTGAAGAGTGGGATGTTTATTTATAAACCGGCTGATATAACCCGAAAAAAACATCATAATAACCATAGCAATGATTACGGCAATAATCATAAGCAAAACATGTTTAGTCAAACCAATTGCCGTTAATATTGAATCAAATGAAAAAATAATGTCAAGCAAGGCAATCTGTATTATCGCCGCAGAAATATTAGTTGTGGTTCGATTTTTTTTATGATGTTCTATTCCTTCAATCTTCTGATGCATCTCTGAGGTGCTTTTGGCTATTAAGAAAATTCCACCGGCAAATAAAATAAGATCACGTACGCTAACATCAAAATCGATGTCAAGAATGTCAATCTTAAAAAGCGGTTTAGACATTCCTATAATATGGGTGATCAACAGTAAGAGAGATACCCTGAAAATCAGAGCCAGGGCCAGGCCTGTATTACGACTGATTTTTTGACGGTTTTCTGGAAGTTTGCCGGTAACAATAGAAATAAAAATAATGTTGTCAATCCCAAGAACAACTTCTAAAAATGTAAGAGTTAGCAGTGCAATCCAGGTTTCACTGTGCAGAAAAATATCCATAATTAACTTTTTTACAAAAATATCATTTATCCATTGAAAACAAAAATATGAAAAACCACCCATCAAATGATTAAAAATGTATGCATTTAAAAATTTTAACCCATTATCAATTTCATACAAAAAAACTTACGTACCTTTGTAATGAACATTTCCTGTTTACACAATAGATTTAACACACTGTATTACAGCACAATATGAAAAGGAAACTTTTAATTCGAGATCTAACGTTGCGCGACGGCCAGCAGTCATTATTTGCAACCCGTATGACCCAGGCACAGGTTGACAAGGTTTTACCTTTGTATAAGGACGCTAATTTTTATGCAATGGAAGTTTGGGGAGGGGCTGTTCCCGACTCTATTCTGCGCTATCTTAATGAAAATCCCTGGGAAAGGCTGGAAAAGATAAAAGCCATGATTGGGGACTCCTCGAAACTGACGGCACTTTCAAGAGGCCGGAACCTTTTTGGCTATAATCCTTATCCTGAAGAAGTTATTGAAGGGTTTTGCCGTTATTCAATACAATCAGGAATTGGTATTATGCGCATCTTCGATGCACTGAACGATGTGGATAACGTAAAATCAAGCATAAAGTATGTAAAAGAAAATGGCGGTATTGCCGATGCAACAGTATGTTATACTGTTGATCCGCATTTTAGTTCAAAAGACAGAATAAAAGCCCTGCTTCATGCAAAGTTGCTGCCGAACAATATATTCACTGATGAATATTTTCTGAATAAGGCCCTTGAAATGGAAGCTCTTGGCGCTGATATGATCACGATCAAAGATATGGCCGGACTTATTCCGCCACTAAGATCGGGCCGGTTAATAAAACTTTTAAAGCAAAAACTCAGTGTTCCGGTTGACTTTCATACACATTGCACACCCGGTTACGGACTGGCATCTTTATTAATGGCAATCATTAACGGAGTTGATATCGTGGACACAGCAATATTCCCTTTTGCCGGCGGCCCGGCAGCGCCTGCTTTTGAGGTTGTTCAGCTTTTCTGCAACAAACTTGATATTGATACCGGCGTAAATCAGGAAGCCGTTGTCAGCATTTGCAATATTCTCCGCGACATTCGTATAGAGATGGCCGATGTCGACAGCTATAAGCTTTTTCCCCGTGAATTTGACATCACCAAAGACAAACTGCCCCATGATATCGACGACCTCTTTGAACTGGCTATAGCTTATGCAAAAAGCAATAAAGAAGAAGAACTTTTGGATTGCTGCCATAAAATTGAACGCTATTTCAAATTTCCAGAACCAGATGAAAATGTAAAGTTTGCAGAAATTCCCGGGGGCATGTATACCAATATGCTGGCCCAGTTAAAACAACTGAAACTTGAAAAATTATTACCCCGGGTATTGGAAATTATTCCGACAGTGCGTTTGGCTGCAGGCTGCCCGCCCCTTGTTACACCTACAAGCCAGATCGTCGGAGTTCAGGCCGTAAATTGTATCATTGATGAAAATAAGGGCCAACCTTTTTATACAAACAAATCCATTCAATTTGTTAATCTTGTGAAAGGTCAATACGGGCACACTCCTATACCGGTAGACCCTGAATTCCGTTATAAAATTGCTGGTGTCAGGGAAGAAACACCCTATGATACAAAGAATTATAAAAAACAAGACAATCCTGTATTTCCGGAATATGGCGATGTAAAACTTGCCGAAAATCCCAAGGATGAATTATTATTAGAGCTGTTTCCGGCTGTTGCTTCCGAATTTTTGAAAAACAAGGTTATAAACAAGTATCTTTCTGAAATTCATCGCATTGAAGAAGAAAAATATCAAAAATATCTGAAAGAAAAACAGGAATATGAAAGCCTCAGCCAGGAGGAGAAAGAAAGACGCCTGATGGACGGGCTTTCAAAATTCTGATCAGTCTTTTTCTTCTATAATTTCGATCGAATTGATCACATCGCCCTGGCGAATGGCATCAATAACATCCAGCCCTTCAATGACTTTCCCAAAACAGGTATGCTTGCGGTCAAGGTGGGCTGTCTTGCGCCGGCTGTGGCATATGAAAAACTGGGATCCTCCGGTATCTCTTCCGGCATGTGCCATTGATAAAACGCCACGATCGTGGTACTGATTGTTGCCATCAAGCTCACATTTAATACTATATCCAGGTCCGCCTACACCTGTACCTTGGGGGCATCCACCCTGTATAACAAAATCTGGTATGACCCGGTGAAATGTAAGTCCGTTATAAAATCCTTTTTTTGCCAAATCGACAAAGTTCTTTACTGTGCCCGGGGCATCTTTTTCATAAAAGGTAACCGTCATGTCGCCTTTTACAGTCTTAATAATTGCTTTTAACATGTTTCTTCTGTTTATTTTTTTCAGTTTTATGTATTTAATTACTATCTGCGGGTATATGCTAATAACCCCATAATGTTTTTATACTTCAAATCCTACCATTTTCCCTTTTTTCATGATCAGTTCATCATCGAAATAAACATCCGGTTCTTTCACCAGGCCGTCGAGATGGCTGCTGACGGAAATATTACCGCCCATACTGATGTTGTTGCCAAATGCAATATGAATGGTTCCAAAAACTTTTTCGTCTTCGAGTATCATACCCGTTAATTGTGCTTTATAATTGGTTCCAAATCCAAATTCTGCTACTGCACGAGCGTCACGACCCACTTTGTCAAGCATATCGGAAAGTTTTTCTGCTTCAGCCCCGCCGGTTATTGTTTCGGCATAACCGTCAACAACATTGATTGTTATAGGCGAATTTAACATTCCCACACCGGCCATAGATCCGTCAATTACGACCCTTCCGTTTGTTTTTCCTTCCCAGGGGGCCAAATATACTTCACCGGAAGGCAGGTTACCGCTTTCGCCCTTATTGCGCATCACACCTTTGCTTGGCAAAACAGCTCTTCCTTCAACGGGCATTGTTATATCGGTTCCCTTTTCGGTAACAACTCGTATTTTTTTAACTCCGGTCATTTTCATTGTAACATAATCCGTCAGTGCAAGTATTTTTTCTATATCTGCATTCAGGCAACGCACCATACAGTCTATAGTAATTCCCGGCATGGTTCCTACTCTTACCCCCATTTTTGAAGCCTCCCTGCGTGCATTGGTGTGAGTAAGTGATTTTGCCGTCGGGCAAACTACAACATCGACCATCTTCATTAATTCTGCAACCTGTGTTGGTGGCTCCTGACCGTTTATTTCGCGCGATTTCATCTCTAATAATAAGGATTCCCTGCAAAGTTCCTTACCTGCTTCATGCAATGCCTGCGCAATTTCCTTTTTGGTTTCATCGGATATTACCAGAAGTGTTTCCTCCTGCTTCAGCCCCATGCAATCATGTAATGCAATGAAGGCTGCCTTTTTTAATTCATTATCTATGGTCATATTAATTAATTTTTCTGCATCAATCTGCGTTATCTGCCCCGGAGGGGCATCAATGATGCGGGAAATCTTTCTTTTTATTTCTCCCGCTGATTGCGCGGATCTACGCTGATTATTAACCCTGATATCTTTTTTCTACAATATTCCAATTCACATACTTCCAAAATTCGGCGACATAATCAGGCCTTCGGTTTTGGAAATCGAGATAATAGGCATGCTCCCATACATCACACGTTAACAAAGGAATAAGACCGCTGCGCATAGGATTCCCGGCATTGCTTTCCTGAACAATTTCAAGCCCTCCATCGGGGGTTTTTACTAACCATGCCCAGCCGGAGCCGAATAGTGTCACACAGGCATTGGAAAATTTTTCTTTAAAAACCTCAAATGATCCAAATTTCTTGCTTATTTCTTCAGCAATAATCCCTTGTGGAGCCGCTTTTGCATTTGGAGTCAGGCTTTCCCAATAAAAAGTATGATTCCAAACCTGCGCCCCGTTATTATAAATGCCACCAGATGCCTTTTTAATAATCTCCTCAAGTGAAGCTTTTTCAAATTCGGTACCGGCTACAAGCTTGTTAAGATTTGTAACATAGGTTTGATGATGTTTCCCGTAATGAAACTCAATGGTTCTCTGTGAAATAAACGGCTCCAGCGCGTTCATCTCAAAAGGTAATTTTGGTAATTCAAACATAAAAATATATTTTGGTTAAACCTTATACTGTGCCTCGATGTTCAACAAAGATATGCTTTTTTCAGAAAACTTACCCACTAAAACGGCCTCTTTTTGTATCTTTGAAAAAACAAATCTTGTGGTCAAAACTATTTCATTTTCTTTTGATGATCATGACTTATTCGGGCTTGCTTATACTATCCGCCATAAAGTTTTTGTGGAAGAAGAAGGAGTAGACCCGGCTCTTGAACATGATGATCATGAGGCAGAATCCACTCATTATTTACTTTATTATAATAACTTGCCGGTAGGAACAGCCCGCTGGCGAAGGACTGTAAATGGCATCAAGCTGGAACGATTTGCTGTGCTTCCCGGATACCGGAATAAAGGACTCGGTGATGCCCTGGTGAAAAAAGTTCTGGAAGATGTTGTCCCGTTCAGAGAAACTGTTTACCTGCATTCACAACTACGGGCTTGTAGTTTATATCAGCGGCATGGGTTTGTTATCTCCGGTGAAATTTTCATTGAAGCAGGGATGGGGCATTATAACATGGTGTTGAAAGGATAATTCATATGATCAAATAAATCAAAACACATTATCTTTTAAACAACGGACTGAATATCCGCTATGTTTATCAAAAAACGCTGAAAGTAAATTTACATAATTATATACCAAATAACAGCTCCATGAGTAGCCGAAAGATTCTTCAGTAGCGCTCCACCAGAATACTCTGCTTCCATTTCCAAACATATATCCCAATTCATTAATTAAACCTGACGGAAGGGCTGTAAAACCGCTTTTGTTTCTGTATTCCGGGTAATCTGTATTTCCCACCGTTCCAACTCCCGGATCGTATTGCCAACCAAATGCAGATGCCATAGCCTTTCCATATTTATTTCCGGTTGTTGAACCATCATAATTATAACCATTTACCATAAGATAATTTCCAAGTATATTCCAATCCGCATTTGTTGGCACATGCCAGCCGACAGGGCATAAATTGCCGGTGCTCACTGCATACCAGTTATACAATGCTCCATATGGGGTTGAGTATGTTGCCGAGTCAAAATTGTACCAGCAATAAGCCCCTGTGTTTAAACTGATAAATGTTTGTTCATCCATTACGCGCTGTAGTGTTGTACCGTCCCTATATTTTGTGGTTTTCAGGTCTTCTTTCATCCATATCTGGTCGCCTATTCTCACGGTATTATAATGATTGCCATCAATATCTGTTAACCCTTGTATTAATATCACCTGTATTTCCAATTCTTTTATCCTTGCTTCCATAGCATCTACATATGCCTTAGTGGCCGCATCTTGCGCGTCAACGGGATCGGCAACATTTATAATGACATTATTATTTGCGCTGATGGTCCCTGTAAAAGTTTTATCACCGGCCACAGTCTGGTTTCCTGTGAGCAATACTGCTTTTGAATCTATACTATCCCCTATGTCCGGCCTGTTTATCATATCGTTGTAATCTTTATCCCATAAAGTATATATCGGATCCGTTTCGGTAAAACTTGTCAAATACCCGGCTGAGGCATGATTCCCCCACCCATAAGCAGTGTTCCAGTTTAAAATATTTGTATTTGTAATTCCATTTGATGGTGACAAACCAAAAACCGGATCGGTCTCAGGCAGGGTGCCGGAAATACTATCGGCTGTTTTTGAATGGAATGCATACGGAACACTTTTCAGTTGGGTTATACCCATTAAAACATAGGAGCCTCCGCCCTTCTGATCGAGTTCAACCTTAATGAAATAAGGCCCGTTAATCCAATCAATGTTTTTCATTGAGCCCAGGGATGGTATCCCTTCTCCGATTTTCAATACCGACAGGCCATACGTATTTGTAGTATCCGAATGAGTTTCTACATAAACAGCAGTACCGGTAACAGAGTCTTTAATAATGCTGATCCGGAATGAAACCGCCTGACCGCTAATAATACTCCCGGAACTGTCCCTTACTACAGCCTGATAATTAAACTTTTCAGGAACCTGAGCATATGAAAAAGTACTTGTACATTGCCATGCTACTGTAATAATTAACATAGTCAAAAAACCTTTAGTTGCTTTTTTCATGGTTTAATAATTTTTGATAATTACTACCTTTTTTAGTTAAAAGCACTGATAGTACAAATATAAAATATATTCTTCACTTTCACAAAATTATAAGGTATATATTTGCTTGTTATACAGCCCTGATAGCCCTGTATGATGCCGTTCCGTTTTTTAAATATGTATATTGACTTCCATCTGAAAAGTTTTGGGTCCACGCATGGTTTGCAAGTACGTTTCCCGCATTATCCCGAACTACCGCCTGATAATTAAATTTTTCAGGCGTTTGTGCTTCTAGTTTTACAAAACTTGTAAAGAGAAATTAAACAAATGCAAAAAGTCTTATGGTTTTAAATATAGAAGTCATCCTGCTTGTATATTTAGTATCGAATTTATCTTAGAGTAAAAGATTATATTTCATTTTTTTTCAGGTATTTTCTTGTTATCTGTAGCAGGTCGGACTTTTATTAAACAACTAAAAAGCCCTGACAGCACGCACATAGTAGGGAAGGTTCTTATAGTTATTGTATTGGCCACCATGACTAAAACTCTGGGGCCAGGCCTGGTTCGCTTCCTGAGATCCCGTGACCTCGCTCGAACTCCAATAATAAGCATTGGCAAACCCTCCCAGTCCTTGCGTTTTCAAGTTTAGATACATTTGGTTCAATTCATCCTTGCTTGGTAAAAACCAATCATCAAATCCGCCTGATACTAAATCGTAACATAATTTTGCCGCTATGCCTGCGGTTGTACAACCGGTTATAATATCTATGGTGTTTTGATTTCCCGTACCTATTGCTAATCCGTTTGCCCCCGATATTACAGTCCCATAACAACCCCATGGCGTAGAAGCGTTTTGGTCGGTACTTGGACAAACCAAACCATGCTCTGCCCCATCGTTATAGAAAACCAGCCCGCCGGCATAAGTCTCACCAAAAGTATAACCGGAATTAAAGCTTATTTCGTTGCCATAACTCGTACCTATAAGGTTGGTAGCATATGCGCGAACATAATATACGGTATGAGGTGTTAGTCCTGTGAGTATGCTTATGTTTGAACCGGTGCCAGTTCCGTCGGTAGTAACGTTGTCGGCAATAGTTGGATTGGGATTTGTGCTCCAGCAGACACCACGTGCCGGAGAGCAATTACCACTTGAGGAAATATCGCCTCCGCATTTTGCCGTTAACCCGCCAATTGCCGACATGCTAGCTGTAGTAAGGGTGGGAACATCACAAACAAGCGTTGTAAAAATAATTTCATTTCCATAAGCCGTGCCGACACTATTTGTCGCATAAGCCCGCAAATAATATGAGGTATTGGGAGTAAGCCCCGTTATGGTACTTGTAAAAACACCCGTCCCAGTTCCGTTTAACGTGATACTATCGGCAATAGTCGGATTGGGATTTGTACTCCAGCAAACACCACGAGCCGTCACAGAATAACCACCACTTGAAGAAATATCTCCTCCGGATATTGCACTTGATCCATCAAAAGAACTCACATTGGTGGTAGTGAGTGTTGGTACAACGGCTGGTATTGTAGTAAAATTCACTTCATTTCCATAAGCTGTACCTACGGCATTGGTAGCATAAGCCCGAACGTAATAGGTAGTATTTGGTATAAGTCCGGTCATGTTGGCAGTAAACGTTCCTGTACCACTGCCGCTGGTTACTATACTATTTGCAATCGTGGGATTTGGTGCAGTATTATAACAAATACCCCGGGCTGTTACTGTAGATCCGCCGCTGCTTGATATATTACCACCCGTAGTCGCAGTATTATACTGAACTGACGTTGCTGCTGCTGTTGTCAAAGAAGCAAAAAGAGTACCTGCCCAGGTCGGGGTGTAGGATTGGGATACCTGTAAATACTGTCCGGGTAGCCCTATAGGTACCGCAACCCAGGATGTACCATTGAAATATGCTATATCACCTGCAACTGCATTTTTCGGCATTTCCAGATCACTGCTGTCTAATTTATTATTCCAGTTCGTCGTATCATTACCTGTTATGCCACTGGCTAAGGATGCATCAAAAACAGGATCGGTTTCATGCAGCGTACCGGTAATACTATCAGCTGTTTTAGAATGAAAAGCATAAGGAACACTTATCAGTTGCGTTATACCCATCAACACATAAGCACTTCCGGCATTCTGATCAAGTTCAACTTTAATGAAATACGTATTGTTTGCCCAATTTATAGCAGTCATTGTGCCGGTTACAGGCATACCATCACCGATTTTCAAGACCGAAAGGCCATAGGCATTTGTAGTGTCTTTTTGTGTTTCTGCGTACACAGCATCGCCTGATACTGAGCCCTGAAGGATGCTGATACGGAATGATACCGGGTGGTTTGCCAGGATGTTTCCGGAATTATCTCTGACAACAGCTTGATAATTAAACTTTTCCGGGGCCTGGGCATTACTTTTTAACACACCCGCAACAAAGTAAATCATTAACAGGTAAAACTTAATTTTTTTGAATTTAAAAACCTTCATTGTCTTTTATTTTATAAATACTTCGTTTATTATTTCTACAAAATAATCTTATTACAATTTTAATTAAAACCGTAATAATTTATACGAAATTAACATTATTTTTGGAAAAATCATAAAAACAGAGCCATAAAAACAAAGACTTCTGTTTGAATCCTGGATTAAATGTATGGAAACCCTGAATAATTATCTATTTATTTCCTGCTCTGCCCATTGATCGTTTTTTATAACGCTAATTGCATTATAGCCAATATCTTTCAGGATTTTTTCTGTTTCATCAAAATACGAACAGATATCGGCGGGTTTGTGTGCATCGGAGCTGATCGTGACCGGAATACCTGCATCAAAACACTTTTTCAACACTTCTACACCCGGGTATAACGAATCACATTTCCCGGTGTAAATACCACGTGTGTTAACTTCAACAACGCTTCCGCTTCGCTTAATATTTTCAATTGTCCCGGCTAACAAGCTTTTATACCAGAGATCACTTTCTTTAAAATAGCGTCCCTGATTATTCATTTTTACTTTATCGAAGTGTGCAATGATATCCGGTTTTTCATTTACAATCATTTCATTCAGCTGAGCAAAATACGTATCGACGGCAAGGCGGATATCGTTTTTAAAAATCTTTTTCAATCCGTTATCATAGTTGCTTACCGGGCCGTCAATAAACCAGATTTCTCCATTGTCAGCGTTTTTTACAAGGTGAACAGCGCCAATTGTATAATCAAGGCTGCATGACTTCCTGTAAAAATCAATTTCATTTGATAAACCAGGTATATAATCAATTTCCATTGATAAATATACATCGATCAAGCCTCTATATTTCTCCTTTAATTTCAGGATTTCAGCGCAATAAGGCTCAAGGTCGGCTTGTGCAAGATTCCATGTAGTGTCGAGCGGAAGCGGAGCATGGGCTGAAAACCCAAGAGATGTAAATCCCTTACGAATAGCCTCAATGACATATTTTTCCGGCTCGGAAGAACCATCACAAAAATAAGTATGGGTGTGATAATTTGAAGTAATCATTTCTGATTACAAAAATACAGCTCTTTTATTCCGAAACCATATTTTTTATAAAAGCCCTCCGGTTTTTCCGGATAATCAAACAAATTGAAAATACATGCAACATAGTGCCGCAAAAAAACAACCACCAGTTGAAATGCCGGGGAATGTAAGTTGTGGCATAGGACAACATTTTTTGCGTATCACCGGCACCCATTACTTCCCATATTGAAAATTCAGGCAACATAAAACAGACAAAATCCATTGTATAGGAAACTATTACGACCAGCGATCCAGATATTAACAATGACCACACAAGGGGGCCTGTTTTAGTTTTTTTATTTCGTACAAAAAAATACATGAGGGTAAACGCAAGCAATATCATCATCGCGGAATTAATAAGCGGGGCTAATACAGGCCCTACCCATGTCACCGGAATGAAAAAAAGAATATCCCAGGTAAATAAACTTTGTGGCCAGCCAAGAAGCAAGTAAAGAAATACATAGTAAAAAATATCCCAGACACCAAAACTAAGGATGAAGTAGGCAAACCGCTCAACAGGTTTTTTGCCTGCGATTACAGCAATACCAACAAGCATTACCATAGTTGCCGCTTCCCTGAAAAACTCTGTCTCCAATATCTGATCACTGATGAGTTTCATGGGAAAATTAAAGCCCTCAGGGTAATATAAGGCCCGAATATATACTACCACTGCGCTTTCCAGGTAGCCCATTGCAATGGCAAACAGGCAAACCCAGATTACTGTTGACAGAAACTTTTTCTTTTTCATGGCTTTTTAATACGGTATACAAATGCAATTAATCCGGAATAGGATAGAATAAAAAATAACCACATATTAATCCACCCTTCGCCCTCTATGCCGTTTTCAGGACCACTGATCAACAGAACAAAAAATGCAAAAACGCTTGCAATCAGGGTTACAAAAGGCATAAACCTTGAAAACAGTTCACCCGTTGTATCATTTTTAATATGCTCTTTTTGAATATGATATAATGGGAGGAAAAATGAAACCATATATAGAATACTAAATGTAAAAATACCACATACTTCAGCCACCGATACTCCCAGGAAGAGTCCGCCTTTCTCAAGTATGTGCAATGAATCGTTGAAAAAAACAACCAAAAAGAAGTATAAAACGCTTGTAATGATACTTGAAGCTAAAAATGTAAACAACAAGACTCTGAACAAATTTTTTTTCATAGCTGTATTTTTTTAAATTAATATGACGAAGACGACTTGTAAATCCGGCTGGCTGAAATTTTTGTTGCAGGAAGGTTCGCTCTCAGTTCATTATATGTTTCAAGTGAAATGTTGGATATTTTAAGCACCTTTAATTGTTTCATCTTGTAAAGCACCGAATAATCAGAAATCTGATTATCTGTTATGTCGAGAATTTCAAGTTTTGCCAGTTTTAAAAGCGGGGTAAAATCCCCAATCTGGTTTTTGGAAATATTTAGCTCCTTTAAATTAGCCAGATTTTTTAAACCCTCCAGCGATTTTATCTGATTTGATGACACATCAAGCTTTTCAAGGTATGGAAGTGCTATTTGTGAAAGTTCTGAAATATTATTTGAAGCAATGGCAAGCTCATGCAGGTTTTTTAAATTTCTTAAAGTATCCAGATTAACAATATGCGTATTGTTTAAGGATAAGGACTCAAGGCCGCTTAATGAGCTTAAAACATTTACTGATGAAAACGAATTATTTGACAGATCAATCCTTTTTAATCCCGGATAATATTTTAAAGGCTCAATGTCCGTTATGTTATTATTTGCCAGGTTTATAGATTCAAGTTTCTCAAACACGGGCTGAACATTCTTTTCGGTTTCCCATGTAAAAAAGAAGTTTATTATGGTATTTTTTGCTGATGTCAAAAGATATAAATTAACGATGTTGTTCCCCGAAAGGTTAATGAATTTAAGGTTTTTAAATTCCTTAAACTTAACCAGCATATCAAGATCGTCAAAATTAAAATTGCTGTTCGAGATATCAAGTTCTTCCAGTTGTGGAAGAACCGGCAGTTTTCTTACGGCGCCAATATCTTTCATGCCGCTTATTTTGAGTGTTTTAAGCTCTTTCAAAGCACTGATTGTATTGATATTCTTTATTTCGTTACGTGAAATATCAAGCGCTTTAAGCGAAGTTATTTTTGAAACAGGAAGAATATCTATTTGCTCTGAATTCCCTGAAATATCGAGAGTTTCAAGCTTCGGAAAATTTTTCAGTTTAGAGAAGTCAGAAATATAGTTATTTGAAAAAACCAGCGTTTTTATATGCCTTAAAACAGGGAAACTATCTAAATTATAAATCCCGTTTGTCGATGCATCCAGATATTCCAGATTGTTAAAACCCTCAAGTACAAGGTAATTTTTGATTTTATTATCCGAAACATCTATATAAATGCAGTTTTTTAAGCTTTTTATAGCGTCTATATTTTGCAGGTTTTGCTTCCTTAAAAGCAATTTTGGTATTTTCCCCTCATCACTCAGCCTGTAAATTTCTTGTTCGGTTTTATACATTCCCAGGTTCCATGATTGCCAGCCCACATTTTCACGATTATTTAGAAAGTCATACAGGCGTTTGTGCAATTTCGCAGTATAATTACCCCTGTTGAACAAATTATCATAATAATGTCGCGAATAATACCCACCGTAATAATAATCATCGTTTTCATTTTCAGAATCTTTACTGAAATCATTTTCATCAGCAGGTAATATCAGCAAATCGGGTATGTTCACCGGGGAGTTTAATTCAACAAGATAATTTTTATCAATACTTTTTGAGTTCCGGATATTGAATTTTGTAATAACCGAATCCCAGTTAAAACAGGCAAACACAACCAAAAACAAGTAAAAGGCCCAGCTGTTTGCTTTAAACAAAAATAAGTTGGTTTTTTTACGATATAGTTTATAAATCGTCGTAATTAACCCTATCAGTGTTAATGCCAGCCAGATATATATGCCCAGGCGTTTATAGGTAAGATTATACTCGCTGACATAAAGCAGGTTGCGGTACCCTGTGGAAATCAGCACAAACACATTTTGCAATAACCAAATGAACGCCAACCATTTAATGTTTTTATTTTTTTCCGAAAAATTAATATACCCTCTGAAATAAAACAGTATGATTAGGATGGCAAAAATTATTGAAATAATCAACGTGGTTGTCCCCTGGTGCAAATAATCCGATAGGGTCATTCCTGCGGGTAATTCTTTGGCAATCCACATATAAATAACATCCAATACGTTGACAACAAGCAACATGATATTTAATAATGACAGAAGGATGACTCCCGAAATACGCTCACCGTGCTCGTTTATCTTTTTACCAAAAAGCATATTCCCTTCTTCCAGGGTTTTCTCTTTGTTCAGATCCTTGGGAATATTGATATCCCAACGATAAAGGCCCGGAAAATTTCTGGCGTAAAAAAACCCATAGAGGAGCACGAATCCCAGGAATGTAAATCTCACCCAAGGCCATGAAATAAAATCAAGGTTGATTTTGTTTGTAAGATCTTTAAATAAAGGATTTGCTTGCCGGTAGAGAATAAAAAACACGATAATCACGATAAATATCCCTACGCCAATACATAGTTTGACCCAGAATTTATTTCCTTTCGGATTACTTTTTTGTGCCCGTCTCTCGATAAAATCCACAACCATAAATCCGAGAGCTGATAAATAAGAATAAAGCGAATAAATTCCTGCAAGTATAACCGATGATCCCTTGCTAATGCTAATAGCAGAAACCAGGCTTAACGACAATATGTTTGCCGAAAAAGCCAGCCAGGTTCCGTACAGCATTACACAAACTCCCGAAACAATTGCGCCGCTGGCGGCAACATACCAGGCTGTATCTTTAAGCAGCGATTTGTTCCGTATGAGTAACATTACAACGAGTGCCACGGAAAACAACAGCAGATTGATCCCTGGCAACTGGTGATAAAATAACCAGCTGTAAAGGGCAACGGATATAATAAGAAGCACATCATTTTTTTTCATGGGATATAAATTTTTAGTTTGTTGTTGTATTATTTTTTGCGATGATCTGAGATACTTTTTTATTTTTTTACATTTCTATGAATAATATTTTCTAAAAAAGCCAAATGTTGTTCAAAAGCGTCTTTTCCCGTATCCGTGATTTGATATGTTGTCCGTGGTTTTTTTCCAATAAACTCTTTTTTCACCTGGATGTAATTACACTTTTCGAGGGCAGTTATATGACTGGCCAGATTACCATCAGTAACATTCAGCAATTTCTTGAGCGCATTAAAATCAATGCTTTCATTTACACTCAGCACCGACATAACGCCAAGCCTGATTCTGCTATCAAAAACTTTGTTAAGATTATTTATGTCGAAATTCTCTTTCATCTCTCATATTTAAAGTGCATCACCACCCCGTAAACAACATGCAGCAACCCAAAACCAACAGCCCAAAACAGTAACCCATAACCCGCAAAAAAACAAGCAATCAGCCCAATTATTATTTCACTATACCCCAAATACTTTATAAGTGAAAATGTAAAAACCGAAGCACTTACAAGTGAAATCCCGTAAAAAATCAACATAGCCGGGGCAATGAGCTCAACATAATGATGAAACAACAGTACCAGGCAAAATAATCCTCCGGCAACCAAAGGAATAAAAAGGTTGATCAGAAACTTTTTCACGGCTTTATTCCAGACAGCCAGGTTTTGCTTTCTGGCTTTCCTTATACAAAATAACAATCCTGCGGTCAGCGCCAGCAATAAAACCACAATTGCATCAGTTATAAAAAAGGCAAGATTCCCGAAATTAAAAATCCTGCCGCTTGAAATCTGTATGTAATAATTGTCACTAAAAAAATCCAAACTCAAATACAGGTATGCCGCCAGTGCACCCAACAGCGCAAATATTCCGGCAAATACACCGGCAAGCCCGCTTAATGACAAAAACTTTGTCGAAGACTCCATCAGTGATCGTATTTCTGAGAGGTCTCTTAAATGTTCTTTTTGTTGATCCATTTTAATTTGTTTTAAAAAGTACTTTGAATTGCAAAGTTAATATCACAAAACGCCGAAAGTCAAGAAATATTTTATAATTATTAAAAACTAATTGATTATCAGATAGAAAAATTTTTACTTTTATTATGGATTTTTTCTGAATTAAAATCTATAGCCCGATTTTTTATTATAAACGCTAAAACGAAATGCCATGAAAACAAAAGTCTTTGTTCTGTTATTTTCTCTTGCTCTTTTATTTTTTGCCTGTAGTTGCAAAAACAGCGCTGAAAAGAGCACAGATATTGGTTTGATTAATGATGAAATCCCGGGTAATACAAATACTGCACCTGAGGAACAAAAAACAGATCTGGCTAGCGCAGGTGAATACCGGCAAAAAGATAAAGAAGTCGAATCGACTTCTCCAGAAGTTGAGCCAGAAAAAATTCCACAAAAAATCATTAAAACAGCCGATATAAGTTATAAAGTTGATAAGTACAATACTGCCCGTCAAAACATCCTGGAAACTATCAAAAGGCATAATGGTTATGTTTCTTCGGAAAATCAGTCGGGTGACGAATACCGTACAACCAACACCCTGGTGATCAGGGTAGGTTCGGCAGATTTTGATGTTTTGGTTGATGAATTATTAAAAATAGCCGTTTTTGTTGATTACAAAAAAATCAGCGCAGAAGATGTCACGGAAGAATATGTTGATGTTACAGCCCGCCTGAAATCCAAAAAAGACGCAATGCTTCAATACGAAACCATATTAAAAAAAGCAAATACCATCAATGACATTTTAAATGTTCAGCAATACATTCGCACCTTACAGGAGGAAATTGAATCACTGGAAGGGCGTTTAAAATACTTAAACAGCAAAGTGGAACTCAGTACAATAAACCTTACGTTTTATGAACAGGGAAATATTATTCCTTCGCAAAGCGAAAGCTTCGGGTACAAGTTTAAGAAAACCCTTTCGTGGGGTTGGCACGGATTCGTTGCGTTTTTCCTTGCGGTTATTTATCTCTGGCCCCTGTGGGTTGTTGGTCTGATTACATTTTTTGTTATACGGTATTTTATTAGAAAGGCCCGCAAAAAAAGAGCTGCAAAACAACAGAAGCAATAAAAGTTAAGGAGTTAAGACCTTATGGATGAAGAAAACAATAATAGCCCCGCCGTTAACGGTGGGGCTATTAAAAAATCAATACCAACCAGATAGGGCTTCAGCAGTTACAAAAAAAGAAATCCTTCTAATACTTTTTTTAAATATTTTTGTTTCCCTGAATATTCCATGATGAAATCCGAGCCCGAAATCATATCCAGCCTCAGCAATAAAAAAATTAAAAATATTGCACTGCTGATGCGCAAACAATCCGAACGGAGAGAGCAGGGATTAATGGTGGTTGAAGGTGAAAAGGAAATCCGCCAGGCTTTAGCCGGAGGAATTATTACGGATTCGGTTTTTATTTGTCCTGAAATTGCTGTAAACAAGAATCTCGTTGATGCCTGCAAAGCGGCATGTCCGCCCGAAAACATTTTTTATATTACCCGGGAGATTTTCGCAAAAGTCGCATACCGCGACGACAGCGGCGGCATTATCTTTCTGGGACGTTCAAGATATTATACTCTTGACCAGATTGTTCTTCCGCCCCATCCTTTGATAATTATTCTGGAAAACGTTGAAAAACCGGGGAACCTGGGCGCTATCCTCCGCACATGTGATGCGGCAGGGGTTGACCTTCTTATTGTTTGCGACACTGAAACCGATATTTATAATCCTAATGTTATCCGTTCTGGAATTGGTTGCGTCTTTACAAAGAAAGTTATCGCCTGTTCTTCAGACGATGCCATCAACTGGTTGAAGCGTAACAACATCAACATTCTTGCTGCCGCACTTCAAACCGACGAATTTTATCATCATGCCGATTTAACCGTTTCTTCCGCATTAGTCTTTGGAACTGAAGCTACCGGCCTTACAAGCAAATGGCTGGAGGCAGCTGACCGTATTATTAAAATACCTATGCTCGGCACCATCGACTCGCTGAATGTCTCAAATTCAGTGGCAATCATGGTGTATGAGGCTAAAAGGCAACGGGGGTTTGCATGATTATTTGCAGGATAGTTTCGTGAATTTTATCCTGTAATTCAACCTTAATTTTGTTTTTTATTTGAACATTTTTTAATTTTTGCTTTTATTTTATTCAATCAGAGTTAACTCTTAATTTCTGAAAGCCCGCATTATTGATTTATAAAGGCAACGGATAAATATCTTAAAAAACTTTACTACCTTTGAAACAATATTTTTGGAGAGGTTCTGTTTTTAAATACTGGTGGTAGAAAATCTGTAAATATGAATTTTTCAAAGCTGATCATACTTGCTTTTTCTGTTTTGCTTTTCTCTTTTATTCCTGCTGCCGCGCAAATTGGATACTATTCTGACAAGGATACAACTTCAAAAAAAGGTATTGAGGATTTTGAAAAAAACTCACCTTTATTTAAAAATAAACGCCTTGGTTTTTCTATGGAAATGGGCGCGGGAGTTTCAGGATCAAAATATGGCATTGGGAGCTATACATATTTTTCCCCTTTTTTGAATTACCGGGTGTCTCCGCGATTCCGGCTGGATTTTGGCGCAAGTTATATCCAGGGATTCAATAATTTCAAAACAAACGATCTTTATGGATTTGGCTCCAACCAGTCGTATTTGTCTTTATTCGCAAGAGGCAATTATTTAGTGTCCGATAAACTCCTGATTTCCGGCACCGTATATAAAACGTTTGACCTTACAAAACCTCAGAATTCCGACCTGAACAACCAAAAAAGATCCCTGGAAAACTATGGCATTATTGTCGGCGCTGAATACAAAATCACAGAAAATCTGACTATTGGTGCGCAGGTGAATTTTTCAGACCGTAATTCCGGTTATTATAATAATCCTTTTTACCCCTGCGGATTTTCAAACGGATTACAGCAAGACGCAAACTCTTTTTATCCCAATGGATTTGGCCATCAGACTGGCAGATTGGGTTGCTGGTAAATAATTTTTTAAGATAGAGCTTCTGCTTAAAGGTCTTTTTCGCTAAAAAGACATCAATCCTCAATATTTAAATCAATCAATTATCGCAAAATCACATCTTTGTATCATTGTATCTTTGTCTTATTTGGCAATTTTAAGATTTTTGAGGATGGGCTTATAATTTCTGTAATTTTTAAAGTCAGATTAAGAAAGAAGCAAATTGCCATATTTTGTATTTTTGCAAACAATAAACAAAACCCAATTCTATGAAAAAAGTATTTTTTCTTATGCTTATTGCTATCCTTGCCTTGCCGGTATTTCAATCATGTAAAAAAGGCGAAAATGATCCGGCTATTTCCTTTTTATCAAGAAAAGCCCGCCTTGTAGGGGAATGGAAACTCACTTCCGGCAACAGGCAGGTTGTTTATAGTAATGGCGAAACAGAAACATATACTTATGATGGGGCGCTGGTTGTCCATGAAAGTACCGGCGACCCGACAGAAACAACTGTTTATACCAGGACATTCACTATTTATAAGGATGGTGTTTTCACTTCTGCCCGTTTTGAAGGTAATAATCAATATTATGAGGAGGGTGTATGGTATTTTGGCCCCCGAAGCAAGGATCTTGACTTGAAAAATAAAGAAACAGTCTGTTTTTCCACAACAAAATATACCTATGTTTTTCCGCCCCAACCGGCACAGGTAATAGAAATGGGTGGAACTCATGCCATTGGTTACCCCTATGTATGGCAAATCGACAGGTTGTCGAACAAGGAGTTAATCTTTCTGATTGATGAATACTATGCGGCAGGAAACGGCAATTATACAGCAACAGGAACTATGACTTATACAAAACAATAATCTGAAGCGGATTTAAAATATTCACTTTTATTCTGCTATCAATTTCATAATAATTTTGCTGTTTTCTTCAGCAGGTAACATCCCGTCAATCCACATTATTGTTATTCCGCGCCGTTCCATACCTCTGAACCAGGTCATCTGGCGTTTTGAAAACTGGTGTATGGCAATATTCAACTGGCGAAACATTTCGTCATAAGAATATTCACGCAACAAATACTGTGTAATATATTTATATTCAAGTCCATACCGTATTAGCCTGCTGGGACTTATCCCCGACTGTAAAAGATCTTCCACCTCGCCGATCATCCCGTTATTTAACCTATGTTGCAAACGTTCGGTAATTCGTTGTCTTACTATTTCACGGGGCATGTTTATGCCAAAAACGAATTGTTTGCCGGTTAAAAACCCATCTTTTTCAAGAGTTTTTTCTGCCGAAAAATGTGCTATTTCTATGGCTCGTAAAAGCCGGCGCCTGTTTTCGGTATCGGTTTCGTTATGTAGGCTTTTATAAGACTCTAATATTCTTTTCAGATCTTCATCAGTCTTTTTTTCGAGACTTTTCCGGAGCTCTTCGTTAAAGGGGACATCAGGAACTGCATAATTTTTTATCACGGCTTCAATATACAAACCGGTACCCCCGCATAAAACAGGAACTTTTTTCCGGCTGAGGATATCGGAAAATGCTATTTTAAAATCGGCAACAAACCTGAACAGGTTATATTCCTCGCCGGCATCTGCAATATCAATCAGGTGATAAGGCACCCGGCGCCCACCGACAAAATAATCTTCCAGGTCTTTACCTGTCCCGATGGTCATTTTGCGATACACCTGCCTGGAGTCGGCACTGATGATTTCTCCGTCGATTTTACCGGCTAATGCCGCAGCCAGTTTGGTTTTTCCGCATGCCGTAGGCCCCAGAATCGTAATAAGCATTTCTGTAATTGTAAATCTTACCAAAATTAAAGAATTTTTTATGGTAATCCATTGTTTTAATAAAAGTACAATCAACAAAACCTTATATTTGCGCTCTAAAATTAAAAATCATGACAGAAAAAATTAAAGGAATCCTGCGCGATTCGAAAGCAGCCCGCTGGACTGCATTGTTAATTGTTTCCTTTACCATGTTTGCAGGATATTTTCTTGCCGATGTGATGGCTCCATTACAGGGAATGCTTGAAAAAGAGCTTGGGTGGAATGCCAATGAATATGGGTTTTTTACCAGCGCTTATGGTTGGTTTAATGTTTTTCTGTTTTTCCTGATCATTGGTGGAATTATCCTTGATAAAATGGGGGTCCGTTTTACAGGATTAATGTCTGCAATTATAATGGTCGCCGGTACTGCAATAAAGTATTGGGCCATATCAACACATTCTCTTGATGGTGCTGTATTATTTGGTTGGAAAGCCCAGGTTGTA
>Ga0116171_10000724_pt1 | contig 34692 bp, 18 predicted proteins | sample AD_JPNHW2_MetaG_FD_89798 | JGI IMG/M metagenome (GOLD analysis project Ga0116171, IMG submission 89798) | Active sludge microbial communities of municipal wastewater-treating anaerobic digesters from Japan - AD_JPNHW2_MetaG | ecosystem: Engineered > Bioreactor > Anaerobic > Digestate | place... | reverse complement strand
TTCTCTCTCAGAGAGTTCACTTGAGCAGTAACACTGTGGATCGCCTGAACATCCGCCGCGATCTCTTCCTGGAGCCGGTTATGATCCGCCGTCAGGGCCTGGACCTTTTCCTGTGCCTGCTGAACCTTTTTTTCCGCGACTTCCAGCAGCCCCTTCTTTTCGTAAGGTTCCCAAGCTCGCGCGATCTCAAATGCCTGTTTTCCTTCCCCGAGAAATCCTTCGAAAAGCCGCACGGCCGGCCAGCTGCCTTCGATGTGGGCGAAAGAACTGAATTTTGAGAGATCCTGGAGAAAAGCAAAATTTCTGATATGTGCATCTGTGGCGACGCTCGCGAACCGCGACAGAACATACGTGGCCGCCTGCAGCGCGGCGATCTTGAAATACCGGTTGCGTTCGCTGAGCTTCCGGTTCCCGAATTCAAAAACCGGCACGCCGTCCACGGTCTTGATCGCGATATCAAGCCCGAAATCCTTCAGAGCCATCCGGATCTCTTCAAAAGGTCGCTGCGTCAGTGTGATGATCGCCCCAAAGGAAAAGGCATCGCTCCCAAAGATCTCCTCGATCGGTTCTTTGCTGAACGGGGCAACCCCCGAGGGAGCGGTAAAATTGATACGATGAATATCGGGTTTGCCCGCGGTCTCACGGGCCTTCAACACGGCCAGGCTTACGAAGAAAAGGAGCCGCACGAGGGTCTCGGCATTTAAGGACTGCAGAAAGAAAATACTGTAATCGAGCGTGCTGGCTTCTTCGGGATTATTGAAGAAATCGTAGAATTTCTGATACTCCGCCGGATACTCCCGCTGCAGCGCATCGATCGCTTGCTTGGCCTCATCAAAGGTCGCCTTGGAAATATGGGACTGCCCGTTAGAAGCGAACTTGCGGATCCGGTGCCAAAAGAAACCCTGGTTGAACCGGTTCAGGAAATCGTCTTCCTGAAAGACCCTCAGGAAAAATTCGAGTTTCTCCCGGGACATCGCCTCACCCTCGCGCGTCGCCAGTACATCGAGGGAATTAAGCAGTGCCAACGTCCGGAGATACTGTCTTTCCTTGCCGAAAGGCGCCGGATAGTTCCCGTAAAAAAGATTCTGGGTGCTGCGTTCGCCAAATTCGATCGTGCCGAGATCCACATGGAACCGGATGAGCCAGAGCACTTCTTCCACTTCTTCGGACGAATATCCCATCGTCTGCAAAATTGCGGCTTCCGCGATAAGCCCCGCCCCGATATCCTCATGGTTGCCGGCGCCGAGCCCGATCCCGATGTCATGAAAAAATACCGTCAGATAAAAAAGGTTCCGCCGTTTGGCGACCTTCGCCGCGTCTCCGTCGGTCCCGTAGCGGATGATCTCCTGAAACGCCTTGCGGTAAAGATCGAACTGCGCCTGGTTGAATTTGATCCCCTTCTTGAGCTTGTTAAACGTATCGAGGTCCCCTTTTTCGATCAGATCGAGGAATTCGATCAGTTCGAGCGTGTGCTGGCTCACCGTCTTGTTGGGATATTTCTTGAAAATATCCCGGTCTTTCCGTGAATCCGTTCCGCTCTCAACGCGCGGGAACCATTCGAACATGGTTTTGGTCTTTAAAAGTTCTTCCAGACGGGCCCGGATACTGAGTCCCTGCGGTTTCGTCGGGGCCAACGCCTCGTCAAGCAACGGCGGCAGACGGACGCCCTTAAGATCGGCGTGGTCCTTGTTCACGAGCGGAACCTCGACCCAATCGCCCCACCGCGGATGCTTCGCCCCGGACTTCGCCTTCGCCGGACCGGCCACGGCGTTCTTGTCCTGAAGGTGGGCCTGGACCTCCTGCCACCGTTCGCGCATCGAATCGATCGAGCGCCGCAACCATGTAGGCGAACCTTCTCCGAAGTGCAACGTGGAAAAATTCCTCTGGAGCGTCACAAGGCTGTAGATGAGGTCCCGCTCTTCATCTTCTTTGAAAATGTCGAGCGTTTGCAAAAGCTGCGGGATGATGAGCCAGGAATCGGTCGCCTCGTCGTTGAGGAAGATCCTGGCATAATGCTGGAGAAATGCCGTAAGCCAGAGGATCTTCTTGAGCGGTTGGGTCTTCTTGTCCGTGTAATCGTTACTCTCGACGATATGGTAGGCCTTATCCAGTTTGTCAACGGCGTCAGCATCCAGAGGAGCTTCCTGCCCTCTTCTTTGGTCAAAGAACGCCTTCAGTCCGCCTTCGGAGGTCCGCCGGTGCGCTTCGAGCAGACTCAGGATGTCGTAAGTGGTCCTCAGCTGATCGTAACGCGAAGAGGTGATCACCAGCGCTTCGGGAATATAGACCAGTTCGCGGATCAAGGTAACGTCGTTCAAGGCCTTCCAGAATTCGTCGAGATTCGCACCCGGACTCTCCAGGATCCCCTTAAAAGTCGCCTTTTTGTCAGCCGGAATATTCTGGTGGAACAGGTTGACCGCATCGGTCAGCTTCCCCCTCAGGTTCCGTTTCCGTTCGGGATCGGTCGTCGAAAATTCGATGCCTTTGAAATAAGCGTGTGTGGCGTTCCGGTAATCGCCGAGCTCCCGGTAATGGTCCCCGAGTTTCTCGAAAAGGTCCAGAAACTCTTTTCCGTTGATCTCGGGGATCTGCGCTTTTCCGAAAAGTTTCGCGACATAAGACTTCACCACATGCATCGCGCCTTCCGGATCCAAATAGTTTTTCCGGTATTCTCCGAGCAAATTCCGGATCGCCGGAGAAAATCCGTCCCGTTTTTCCATCGCCGGAAGGAACCGATCCAGAACGTTCTGGAACGGGGAAACCGCCTGAACGCCCGGGTTCTCAACATCCTGGACGATCAGATAATCCAGCACATTCATCAGCAGGAAAACCTGTTCCGTCAGGAACATTTCTTCGGTCGTGGCTCCCGCGGCAACTTCTCTCGAGGCGAGAAAAGCCTGGATCGATTCCTGGTAAAGAAGCGCCTCAACGAAAAGGACTGCGGCTTCCGTCGTCTTCTCGTCAAGTCCCTCTGTCCCAAAGACCGACTCGGACAACCGGACACGCTTGCCGGCGGGATCGTAATCTCCCATGACCCAGAGGGTCCTGCCTCCGTTGCTGAATTCGCTCACCATCGGAATGTTCCGCGCAAACTCGATAGCGCGGACCGCTCCGGCCGCAGAATAAGCTTCTTTGACCAAACCGTTCTGGGAAACAAGGCGGGAGAATGCCGTCTCGAAGATCTTCCGTTTCTTTGCTTTTTCATCGTCATCGCCGGAAAAACCCACTTGCGCAAGTTCTTGTTCGAGTGTCCCGCCCGTCGATATCTCGCCGATCTTCTGGGATTGATAATCCTGAGAAGGTGAAAGGACGCCGTCAAGCGCCCACGGCAGGCTCACGGGCAAAGGCTTCGCAACCCCGGCGACGCTTCTCCGTTCCGCACGGCTGCTGTCATCGAAAGTCCCCGCGATATCACTCCGGGCGCCCAGATCGGCATCCAGGATGTCTGAGACCGTACCGTCCGTCCCGACCAGAACCGTTCCGTCAAAAGCGACCGGCCGGCGATCCGACATTTTCCGCGTTCCGTGCCGTTTCGCGATCCTCGCGCCAAAATCGGCATTAACATCCGCCGCCGGCACGACAACTTCCCCGGTCACCCGGGTTGTCTTTCCGGCTGCCAAAAGAGATTTCCGCGAAGCGATCCTTTTTTCCACATTCCTGAGATCGCGCCGGAGATCCATAAGATTAAAAGCCTGCACCGAACTCGGAAGATTGTCCCCCAAAAGTTTCATCTTGGCCGCGATCCTGGCCTCAAGCGCCGCACGTTTGTCTTCCATCTGCGCAAGCTCCGCATCCAAAGCGCCGGCGCCCGCCGCAGAGGCTGCAACCTCGGCCCTCCGCTCGGCACGACGGTCGAGAAAAGTTGCCCATGGAATGTCATACAAGGGTTTTACTTTCAGGGTCACGGTGCCTTCGTATTTTCCGGAAACGGGCTGTTTAACAGGATCGACCCGGACAACGTTGATCTCAACAGAAACGTCCTCGTATTGTCCTGCGCCAACACCGCGTTTCCCCACCGAAATGATTTTCGTTTCGCCTTCCTCAAGCGTCAGATTGTTGTTCTCTTTTTTATCCTGTTGCTCTCCGAGGATCCGGATCTGGGCCTTCGCAGGAGTTCCCGGAAAAGTTTCCACGAGAAAAGCCGAAAAACCATTCCCAATGCCTTCCGAATGCTGCGGCCTTTGCGCATTAAGCGTCACTTCAAAAGGTGCAACTCTACGGGGAGCGTAATGTTGCACATATTCCCACAACAGGGAATCATAGTTGCCTTTCAGAAGAGAAACATCCCAACCTTTGACCCCCTTCAAAAGACCTTCGATATGTCGAAGAACACTCAGAGTGAACCCCTCGTCCTTATGCCGAAGAATACTCTGCGTAAAACCAACATCCCTATCCGGGGATTCCTCCTGCCGGATCGCGGCGTCGATCAGGGGAGTCAGCAACGGTTTTAGAAAAGGCAGTTCGTAGGGCATATACGTATTGATGGCGTGCTTGGCGTTTTTCCAGGTCGCAAACACCGCTTCGGTCTCAGAAACGCGCTGCCATTTCCATCGGCGAAGCACTTCCTGCACAGTCTCCTCTTCGCCCAACGCAAGACTGCTCAGCATGTCGCGCATGAGTCGCAGGTCATACGCCGTCAGGGCCCAATTTCCGGCAAGAAGGATGTCGGGAGAACTGTAAGCCATGACCGGAAATGCTTGGCCCCCCATCGCCTTGACGAGCCCAAGGATGCGGTCCCCGAGAGCATCGTATCCATGGACCACAAGGATCTCGTTGGGAGCCAGCTGCAAAACTTCACCGTTCGTGCCATTCTCAAGACGGGTCGTGATCTTGTGCCCTTGAAGCGCACGGGACACATCTTCCACCGTTTGATAATCCAGATCCAGGATATTGGCGTTAATCCCCCGCTCACGAAGTTTTGCGAGAATGAGATTGCCCAGTTCCGGCTTTCCGGAAGCACGCGGCCCGCCGATCAGGATCACACTACCCCGCTCTTCCGGAAGCTCGTCAATAGCTTCTTCGACGAGCGCGTCAAGTTTTTGTTGCATGGCCCGATCCGCTCGTCGGATCAGCTCAAGCCTCTTTTCCGTAGAGTCGACCTCGTTAAGCTCCGCCAAAGTCTCCGGCCGCCAACGCTTCGCTCCGGTATCCATAACATAAGAAGGATGCGCTTCATCAAAAGGAGCCGCAAGGTCCGGATCCGCCGCAAGCATCGCGTCCACGATCCGGCTGATGGCGATCTGATAGGCCGCCTCGCGAAGCGTGATCTTTTGAGACTCCGAAACCCGCGAAATATCATAGAATGCGCTCACCACCTTATCTTCCATAAGGCCATTCCCGGCAACCTCAGGCCAAAGCTCCCCGATATTGTTCTGCCTCCATTCTAAAGAGGAAAAAGCCACCCCGCCGTCGTTGGTGGCCACATCGGGAAGAATGATGGCGCCTTTGTCGAGAAGGATCTGTTCGGATCCGTCATTTTCAAGAGGGCCGTTCGCGCCCTCGGAAATGATCTTGGCACGAATAAGCTTGGCGATATCTTTGTTAACGGTTTTTTCCTTCGCCGCAAGCGCCAGGACCGTGACGTCGCTTGCCCAGAAATCTTCTATAGATTCCACGCGAGCGTCCTCAGGATGCGCTTTCGCATACGTCAGGATTGTGTTCTTTTTCGACGTCCCGTCCGCGTTCCTCTCGGCCAAATGCTTGTCGAGCGCGTTGAGATCGAGTCCCGTATCCTTCACGGCGGCCACAGCGACGGACTGGCCATCCACGAATTCCTTGATGGCCATGACGTGCGCTCCGTTATCATAAAAGCTTCGAGCCGCATAACTGCCGACATTCCCGTAAGCTTCCACGGCGATTCTCTGACCCGCAACACCGGCGCCGATCCCGAGACGTTCCCCGTAGATCTTCAGCGCTTCTCGCGTCACATAGTAGAGGCCCAGACCCGTCGCCGGAGTGCGCCCCGCGGCGCCGCCCTTGCCTTCTGGTTTTGCGGTCACGGTGGCCACAGGAGAGCCTTCACTCCTGTCGATATGCCGCTGGCCATAATAATGTTTCATATAGTATTCGAGATAAGGGAGGGCAGTCTCATCCTCCTCCGCAAGCGCAGCGCGGAATGCATCGTTATCGAAAAGCTCCGGATTCTTGATCTTCAGGAACTCATCAGCAAACCATCCCATTTCTCGGGAAGTCGTTCCGACGTCGCCGGCCGGCACATCCGAAAGAGGCCCGAAGGCGTTAGGATCCTGCTTTAAACATTCCGCCACATACCCGCGCATCAACCGCGCCAATTCCTTGACGGAGAGTTCTTTGGGATTGATCGCCACGCCGCCTTTACCGCCACCATAGGGAAGCCCCGCGATAGCATTTTTGACGCTCATTTCCGTCGCAAGGGCTTTGATCATAGATTCGTTCACCCCAAGGGCGAAGCGGATACCGCCTTTGTAAGGCCCTCGGTAGGGCGCATGACCGATGCGGTACCCATCAATGTATTGCGTCTCTCCGCCTTCATCCAGAGTCAGGGGGATCCTGACACGAATGACTTTCGTGAACTGTAACAACTTCTCAAGGATCCTTGGATCAAGCCGGATCTGCTCGGCCACTTTTCGGATCTGCGCCTGCGCATTCCTCAGGAAACCTTCCCCCTTCTCTCCAGCTTCCGTCTTGAGCTTCACACCCTCCGGATCTGTCTCCATATAACGAATCTTCTTCCACCGCTCAGCAATCTTCGCAGTAGTTTCCGACGCTCCAGCTCCCGCATCCTTCCGCAATTCCGAACGACGGACAGTCGCATCAAGCGGCCCAGCGGCAGCCGAACGCGCCACAAAATCAGCGGCAGTGATCGTCAGAGTCTTCAGATTGCAATTCTTGGCAAGCATGATCTCGACGCGAGTCAAAGGCAGTGCGGGATCGATCGCATCAAGAGGGATATCGAACCCCCGGGTCGTTGCGGTCACCGGATACATGTAAGTGCCAAGGACCCTTTCACGGGAACCTTTCAGCCCATAAACAAGAACCTGAATGTTTGCCGCCTGCCCCTCCTGAGAAAGTTCTGGCGCCAGAGTTGTCAAACGAAGCGATGCCGCTTCCGAAGCGGGTTTATTGGGAGTCAGAGCCCACAGAGCGCTCCCGGCCTTTTTGGCATCGTTGCGCTGGATCAAGACCGTTCCGTTCGTCACAATCACCGAAACAGCCTCCAGAGAGGTCCACCCCGCCGTAAAATCAAACGGATCCACCGGCGTCAGCGCTACCCGGTGAAAGCGTAAAGGCTCCGTCAGCATAGCGGAATCCGTAAAAGAAATGGTGTTCGTCTGCCCCGGCACGATCGTCATTTCGTCGCTCGTTACCGGCGTCCGTTCCCCTGTCAGTGCATTTGATCCCAAGACGAACGCAACCGCTTTAAAAGACGCGGCATTGGTCCCTGAAACAACAAATCCGATCGTTCCGGTCCCGCTCACCCGACCCGGGTCGTAGCTCGTGGTACGAACCACCAAGTCTTCCGCAAAAGAGAGAAAAGCCGACATAAAAAGAGCCGTAAACGCAATCCCCCTCGCGGCGTTCGAGCGCGGCGTAAGATTGCTCAGCCGCTTCTCGGCGCGAGACGCTTTTTGCTCCAGTAACGCTAACACGTCCGCGTAGAGAGCCGGCTGTCGATCCTTAAGAAAGATCTGCTCCTTGCCATGACTGCGCGAGATTCGAAGGCCTTCCAATCCCACGATGGCCTCGAAGTAAATGTCATGGTAAGGCATACGATAAACCGTGTAGTGATGAGCCAAAGTGGGAAGAGATTGGATCGCTACATCTCCGGACCGAAGATAGATCGCGTACTCCTGTAGCGTCAGATCCATACCAAGTTTCAACCTCGGCACGATTTCTTTTAGCCTTATAGCATTCAACGCCGGGGTCACAGCCGCGACGACCCGCGCAAAAACACCGCTAAAGCCGGATTTGCCGGAAGCGGGCGTTTCTTTTAATGCCGGAAGCCGGACAGGCTTGTGTTGGAGCGAAACCGACAGCGCCGCCGCGTCAATGGCGCCCGCAATCGTGTTCCCGCGCCTGGCGATCGACGTACCGATCACGCGATTCACCGCCAAGGCCTCTTCCAAGGTCAGAACGGCATAAAACTTCTCTGCAACCTTCGGCGCCTCCGTCAAATTCGAGGCCCGGAACACCCTGGCGACGTTACGCACTTCGTCTGCCGTAAAGGTCTCGGCTGAACCCTTTCGCGCAAGCACTCCGTTAAAAATATCCGCGAGCGACTGATACTGGCTCGCGGTCAACGCATCCTGCTCCGTCGCACCCGTCTCACGCAATTCCGCGCGCCAGGCGCTAACAAGAGCGCTCACGAACATATCGCGATGCCAGGACTGGCCCAGCACCCATTCGACCTCTTGTAATTCTTCAAAACTCATCATCCCCGCCCAGGCGAGGAAATCAAACCGAAGGTTCGCGCCTTCCTCTTCAGTCTTGCCCGGAAGAAGTTTCTTGAGCAATTCACTCTGGAGACCGTAGCCTGCGCGGCCAAAGATCTCGTTGGCGACAAAAAGACCGGCCCCTTTTTCAAAATCGATCCCGACCTGGGGATCATAATTAGAATCGCCCTTCTTGAACCAGGGCGGACTCGTCACGCCACCGCGGGGCTCGCGGATCGGCTGATCCGCGCGGTTGATATCGACGCCGCTCCCAATACGAGCCTTTTCATCTCGAGCCGAGGCGGACGCATTCTTCCTGTCATCATTGTCGTTACGCTGGGGCATGATGGCGAACACGATCACAAGCGCTCCGGCGGCCCGGTAGGCCGAAATCAGCTTTCGGTCAAGAAGCAATCTTTGTTCCTCTGTCACACTCGTTCCCTTCGCCGATCCCAAATATGCGATTGCGAAAAGACCGCGCGCCGCCGTGCCATAGTCCGAGATCGTCTTAATGGAAGGACATTCGATATCGTTCGGAAGAATAAGGCAGGAGAACTTCGCCCCCGGTTTCATGAAGACGCCGCGCATGAACTCGAGCGCGTCATCCATCACCATCGGCGTCGTGTCCCCCGCCGCGAGCGCTTTTTGATAAGCCTTTTGCGTTTTCAGATAATTTTCATAATTTTTCTTAAGCGCTGTCTGCTCGCCTTCAGGAAGCGCTTCAAAGATCTTCCTCATGTTCTCCGTGGTTTCGTCAGCCTTCATGGCGATGGCGAGCGCCTTGCCGAGATGACGGTCGAGAACGTTCCCAAAATCATCTCCCTCTTCGCGTTCCGCGAAAGGATCCACGTCCCTCTTGTAATCAAAAACCTTGTCTTGGTTCTCCGGACCGATCCCCTTCAGTTCGATCCCCAGCTGGTTGTGAAGCTTGGCAATAATCCCTTCAGTCGTATTCCCATCGCCGTTGATCATCTTGACGTAGCGCTCGGCCTTCTCCCGTCTGGAATCACGCAGCATTTTCTGAAGCGCGGGATCCCGAAGCTGAGCGATTGAATGGACCAGGACATAGATGGTTTTAGCTCCGGGGTAATTGATCTCTTTGCCCTCCAACGGCGTTCCCTTGGAATTAACCTGGATCTCGAAACCAACCGTAGCTTTGATGCCAAACTTCTTCGCGGCCGCGAGGAACCGCTCCGCTCCGGCCAACGTGTAATGATCGATAAGGCCTACCGTCTGAAGCCCGGCGCGCCAGGCGCGGTAAACGATCTCTTCGGGATAGAAGGGGCTGTAAGAATCCTTGCCGTGAACGTGGTTGTTGCTTTCAAGTGAAAGCGGCGCACGGCGGATCTTGCCCGCTTTCGCAAGCGCGACGATCTTGTCAACCGCGGCTTCGCGGGTAGCCTGGCTACGGCTCTTCAGATCGTTTTCGAGGAAAAGAAGTTCATTTTCGGAGGCGATGTCGTTCCCCATTTGATTGAGCGTGGGGTGGTCACTGCCGCGCAGGTCCGCGGCAAGTTTTTCATAAATGCGCGGGGGAATGAACTGCAGCACATACGGCAGATAAAGCTGGCGGAAGAGCGCGAGCGCGGCATTCGGGTTCTCTGCCGCTGCCTTGGCAAGGATCTCCGTCTTAAAATATTCCATTGCGCCTTCAAAATCGCGGTTGCGGTCGTTCTCGACTTTTCCGATATTGCTGTAAAAACTGAGCAGTTTCTCGAACCGTTTCGACCGGTATTCCGGATGCGTCGTATCGAACGCGAGCCTGAGGAGCGCCATCGTCCGGCGTAATTCAAAAGGGTTTGTCTTAAGGTCGATGGTTTCCTGGGCAATCCCGCTTTTTTCGATATCAAACCGGGCGACTTCGTCACCGGGGCGGGCCCCATAAAGAACGACCTGTATCGTTTCCTCGCCGGCGCGGGAGACTTTCTCGATCACGGCGCGCACAGCCAGTTTGTCGTCCGCCAGCTTCACCGGGTCGCGAAAGCTTACGGAATACGACTTGCTTCCCCACCCCATGCTTTTTACATCGTGGACCGTGTCTGGCCTGAGACTATCCGTCAACTGATCAAAATAATCGTAGGTAAGGCCGCGCTCCTGCATGATCTCCGGCACCGACGCAGTCGAGGCTTCAAGCGCCTCCACAGCCTTTTGATATTCTCCCTTCTGCACCAGATTCCGGAATTTCTCTTCACTGCGAACTTCCGCGCGGAAATCTCTGGCTGAAGCTCTTGGAAGGGCTAATCCCCTGTCAGAGGCCTGAGGCACCAACAGCAAAGTACCGTCCTTCGGTTCGACCACAAAGATCGTGCGGGAAGATGTTTGATAAGGCCGGAACCCGCCGGGCCCGGACGTTGTGAACATTTCAAGCCGGTTCTTCCGGACACGCGCGGAAACAAAAGTAAGCGGAGCCGACGGATAACCGGTCAGCATCGCCAAAGACACTTCTTTTGAACCGGCCAAACGCTCGAGCAATTTGACCCCCTGCTCAAAAGTCAGCCGCTTATTTTCGGACGGAGGATTCACGACCCGTGTCGCGACAATCTCCCGCAATTCCGCACGAGAGCCCAATATGTTCGCAAGCGCGGCTTTCGGGCTCTCCCCGCGCAGTAACTCGGCAGCGATCGCAGAGACGACAAACGGGCCCTCGGCGATCAAGTCTTCACCGAAAAGACCCCAGAAAGCATTGGGAGACAATTCCCTGATCGTTTGTTTATGACCATCCGAAATGACGGCGATGGAAGGAAAAGGCCGCGTCGGTGGTTGAGACGGATCCACAAGCAATGACATCTGCAGACTTACCACAAAATCCTGAACCCGTTGGGCCGCCATAGCCACCAGCGCCCCTTGGGACGCCTCCAGCATCACTGCCACAAACCCTGTGAATTCCCCTTTTTTCTCGAGGATGTCAAGAACCTGGCCCATCGTAACCACGTCGGCTTCCATGATTTGACCGGCTTTTGCATTCGGCTTCCGGGATTTCCCTTCCCTCCGTTCGGCCCTTTCACTCTCGCCCCATGCCGCGGCTCGCTCCTCGGGAGATTGAGCCTGGAAACGCCGCCACTCTTCGCGCTCCGCTTCGGGACCGGTCAATTGCGATCCGTCTTGCAAGGAACGGGATGCGGTTTTCCGCCCAAAGTCTTCAACATACCGGACGCCTGCCGCCTGAAGCAACTGCGCGACTTCAATTCCGACCGGCCCTGCCAGTTCCACATCGGGACCCATCAGTTGATCGAGGCGCACCGCATCGAAAAACGCCCCGCCCCGGAGCTCGGCACGGACAGTTTGGGCCTTCTCCTGATGTCCGCGGATCGCGGCGTCGATCAACTGGATACCGCCGCCCTGATCAATAGCCTTGCCCAACTCTTCGGGAGCGGGTAAGAAGAAATACTTTCTTTCCGCAAGAAGTTCTTCGTAGGCTTGTTTGGCAACCTTGAAACGATCATCCCCGGGCTTTATCACGCCAGGGACCTTCGCCCGGACACTCTCATAATAAAGCCCGCGAACGACCATCAGCTCGTTCTCTAACATCTGCTCTATCATGGACTTCACGGCGGTTCCCGCCGAAACATCGAGGCTTGAACGCTTCTCTTTCCGGGATTCCTCGGATCTCATGTCTCTTTCCGGAGCAGATACCCTCGCCGTCGCCGATACGTTTTCTGCCGGAAGAAGATACGGCAAGAGCCTGGGAGTAAAAATCAATGCGCCGCCGAGGGCTGCCCCTACGGCAAAAGTGATCCATCCCAAATAAGCCGCGCCCGTAAGAATGGCCACGGCTCCGCCCGCGTTCGGCGCGATAAGCGCAACAAGATAAAGGCCCGAAAGCCTGAAAGGCTTCGCAATCCCCGCCAACGATTGGGCATTGACCTCGGGGAAGAAAAACTTCATGGCTTTCCAAATCGGGACAAGCACTGCAGCAAGCGCCGCCAAAAAACCGATGTGCGCAATCGCCGCGATCAATTCCCAAACGCCGGAAAGCTTGTCCGCCACGACTTGTCCCACGGAGCGGTCCGCCGCCTTTTCAACAGACCCCGGTACGGTGATGCTTTCCCGCTTCTCGGCGCGGAATGCCGCAAACAGCTTGGCGCTCTTCTCCTCCGCGGTAAGTTTGTTCGCTTTTTTGTCACTGGAAGGGTCTTCAGTGACCCGGCCATCCTCATAAACGGTAACTCTTTTCTTCTCGCTCGACACCACAAGTTTCCCCGGTTTTGAGGTATCGATCCGGAACGCGCCGTAAATCGTAGGCTTGTTAACCGGCGTCACATCAATGACAGAAATATCGCTGCCAACGTCCGCAAAGGACAAAGCAGCGTTCTCGCCATACGGTTTGCACATTTGCCGGAACTGCTCAATAAATTTTGTCACAAATGCGGGCGTCGGGACCCGGACAAGCAGCGGACGAACTTCCGGACCCTGTTCCCGGAATGCCGCGACGTCGGCGCTCTTCCACTCCATTTCCCCCGTTTCCACTTTCGCGGATGTAACGCGGATGATCAACTTCTGAGCACCGGCCTTCGACCGGACATCGAAAATGGTAAAACCCGGAAAAATACCATGACCGTAATAGGCATCACTAAACTTTCTTGAGAAATCGGCACGCATTTCTTCGAATTTCTTTTCTTGCGTTTTCTCAAGCCAATACGAATACGCCCTCATATGCAGCGCGTCAAAAAATTGGCCGTAGTTGCGGTGTCCGGTCAGCATCGTCTTGAGCTTCAGATAGAATGCCCCGGTCGGACCTTCCTTGTCGTAAACGGACCAAAGGGCCGAGAGGATCTCATCTGGATAGAGCTCAGCCAGGCCCATCCGGCGGGTCATATCCGCCATGATCGCTTGCTCATCCCGCAATTCCGCGCGCCAGGCCCCATACGGGGATCCGTCATAACCGGTCTGGCGGCTATTGTCATCTGCATCAGACGCATTGGACGCTTCCTCGGCCGCCCTTGCCGCCTCGGCAGCGAGCTGGTTATCAAAAGACTGCAGAGCTTCGCTCGACCGGGGATCCCCGATCTTCCGCAATTCAGCCGCGATCATTTTTCTGAACGCAGGGGAATTTTTTTGATTCTTCAGCCTTGCGACTAATTCAGGCACACTCTCAGCCCCGCGAAATTCCACCAGCGCAGGAACCGCGGCCATACGGACATACTCGAAAGAAGAATCCAGCCCCTCCGCAAGCTCGGCCCACGCGCCCAAGTCTTTCAATAAGTCAGCGGTGGCCTCGCAAACACGGTAGTCCGGATACTTCAAATTGTTCCGGAGCCGGGGGATCACAGATTCCGGTGATCGTTTAAATTCAGGCAGCAAGTCCTGCAACAAGTGGGTCACCGCGATTCGCACGCGGCCGGCATCATCATTTAAGGCCGCCGTCAGTTCAGGAATGGCCCGGCTTCCGTCACGCTCGCGAAGTGCCCAAAATGCCGCAGCCCGAAGATCTTCATAGGGAGATTTTTTTTGTCCGGCAAGAATATCCCACTGCTTTTTCTGAAAAAGTGCGGGCACCGCGATTTCCCGAACCCGTTCCTCATCATTGACCAGTGCCAGGCTGAGCCCATGCAAATCATTGAGTTCTTTGATGCCCTCTACCGCAGCTCTCCGGGCTTGCAGGCTATCATCGGCTAAAGCGCCTTCCAGGAGAGGCAGGGCTTTGGCTCCCTCCGTTTTAACAAGTATCCGGAGGATCTTCTCACGGATCATTTCCGCTTTCAGGCCCATTTTGGATGGCTTCCAGATCTTCATCAGTCGGGGTCCCACGGAACTTCCGATCTCGATCAATCGGGCGGCAGCCTCGCTCGAATATTCCCAATAACCGAGTCTGCGGATATTCCATTGAACAGGATCTACGATCCTCAATGCCAAATAAAAAATCCACCTCATTGTTTTGACAAAAACGGTGATGACCGATGTGGCGACAAGCGCCAGAATGCCTGCCATCACGGCAAGGGTGAAGATTCCGCTAAAACCCCAGACCCCGAAAAACGTCACCGCCGTCATACTGCCAATAAAAATCTTGCCGAGCGAACGATCCCACATATATTGATCCCAAAGCTTAACCAAAACAGGCGCTTCCTTCCGCTTCTCGGCGCGAGGAAAGAAAAAACCTTTTTCCGGAGCAGCAGGTTTGACGTCGGCCAGAACCCAAACTCGCAAATCAGGCTTTGTGAAAGAGATCGCGTAAAGAACGACCGCCGACGGATCCGCTTTTGCCCGGGCAAGAGCTGTTTCGGATTGGATCGGCCCCCCGTCTTTGACGCTTAAAATGAATTCTTCGGGCGTCCGATGGTTCAGTGAAGTTTGAATGGCCTGAAGGCCGGTCGCATAACGCCAGGTAACATTGTCTACCTGACGGATCGCTTCCGGCATTCCCGTAAGGATCCCGTGCTCGAACTTTCCGTCCTTCATTGCCTTCGTAACCGCTTGATAGCGCATCGCGGTAATCGAGCGGAGCACTTCGGCTTTAAAAGCTGACAGAAGATCTTTTGTGAGGTCAACAGGATATTGACTGGAACCATAGCCGAGGCGATTCCCATTATTGAGACGAAAATCGACGAGAGCGCCCTTAGAAGTATCGCTACCATAAAACCGCACCTGCGTGAACGTGGGCCCGATCGAATCGTGATTTTCGATCTCGAGAGTGATCCGCTCGATCTTGGCGCCGCGAACTGTCAGCGGTGCAGAAAGCACAAAGTTCCGGGTGGAATAGGTATAGGCGATGTGCCTTGCCCGTTCTTCTCCGATCTGCGGGAAAAGTTTTTCATAGAACGCGGCCTGGACCAGAAAGTCAAAATTGATCCCGACTTCTTGGAGAATGCCGGCGATCTCTTCCTCTTTCGCCCGCGCTTCCGCGCGAGCGGCGGCGCTTTTAGCGCCGGTCAGGGCGGCACGAACGGTTTCAAGCTGGCCGGCATTACGAACGAACGGACGGGCAATACTGACAGCGCGGGTGATGATGTTTGCGGAAACCGGCGCGGCACCGCTCGGCTGGAACGCGCGGAATAAATACGTTTCCTTAGAGCTGGAGGGCGGATGGCGGATGACGGATGGCGAAAAACTGTTTACTCCATCCTCCTTCCTCCCTCCTTCATCCTGCTTTTTGAATGCCGCCATCACCGTATGAACGTAATCGAGCTTCCCCGCGTCGTCGGAGGACGTGATGCGCGGCGTGATGAGGGCGTAACTGTAATCTTTCGAGGAAAAATAATCGCGGAACGGACCGGAGTGGAAACCGCCGGTGATGATCACGGCCTTCCGGGCGCCCGTTTCTTTCAGGCGGCGCTCAACGCCCTGGATCATCTCAAGATCGCGCTGTTTTGCGCCTTCATAAAACTTCATCGCGAGGTCGAAGAGCTGGTCGAGATCGGAAAGGTGGGAGAAGTGGACGGCTTTGGTCCGGGCTACGGCTTTCGGGCCACGGGCCACGCTTTCAAAACGTTCCGCGATCACGGACGGCCGTAAAGTTTTCTCGTGGCCCGCGATTACTTCATAATCCTGGGGCGTCAGCTCCAGAGCGAAAAGCTTCTGCAGCAACCGGTAATCTTTCAGAAGCCCGACGAGCGTCTTCTCAGTTTCGGTTTTGGCGAGTTTTGTGAGAAGCCGCTCCGAAAGCTTCCCGGCTTCCTGCATCAACTGCGGGGCTTTAAGTTCGCTTTGGAGAAGCAACAGCCCGATAAAATAGCGAACGTTCGGAAACGCCTCGTAATTAAAATTGCGCGGCAGCTGCCGGACCATGTCCTCGAACAGAAGACTGGTCTCGGGATCGGGAAGCTGTTGACTTAACTGCTCAGACCTGAGCAATTGCTCAATCTGAGCATAGGTTGACGGATGACGGATGACGGATGACGAAGAACTGCTTGCTCCATCCTGAAGAAAGCGCTTCAACGCTTTCAGGAAATCATCCCGTTCTTTCGGGAAGGCCTTGCGATCGAGCTTCGCGGAAAGTTCCTGGATCTTGAAGATACGGACCATCATGGGCCAATCGATCTGGGCGCCGGGTCCGGAGAGATCAAGCCGCAGCCGTTTCAGGGCCTCCGCCTTCATGAAGGAAAACCAGGCATCCACAGGAGTCAGGTTTTTCTCATAGGACTCCAGCCGTTTGAGAAATCCGCGGAGGGCGTCATTCAGGTAGACGCTCTGGAGGCGCTCGATGCCCTCGTTCATATTGCGGAGGAATTGGTCGGTCTTTTCTTTCTGCCTCAGCGTCGCGGCGAATGATTCGCCGTTGGCGAGATAGCTTTTTAAGTTCTCAACACCCAAAGCTCTCGGTCCACGGGCGTCGGTCCACGATCCACGCACAGGCTTTTCCGTGGCCCGCTGATCGTGACCCGTGGCCCCAATTTGGTCCAGCAAATACAGTTCTTCACCGGTGACCAACGCGTGTTTCGTGAACGCGTCGACGATCTTCATCGTGAGTTTTGGGTCTTCCGGGAAGAAGTTCAGGCGGTCGGCGCCAAGTTCCCCGGCGCTGCCTTCGACCAGAAGCGTTTTGATGCCGTAGTTTTTTTCGAGATGATGAAGGATCCCGCGGATCTGCTGTTGAGCCTGGGAGTGGCCGTGCGCGGTCTGAAGCTGGATCACCGCCGGGCCTTTGCCGGACTTGAAATACTCGATACTGCCAAGCTCTCGCGGGATGGAAAAACCGAGGCTGGTATCAAGCGTGGCCTGGTAAGGAAGGGCGACTTCCGCGGCCAAGGGCGTACCTTGGGCAAAACCGCCCGGCATCCAGACCACATTCGTCACGAAGAACGTGACGGCCGTGAAAAGGGCAATGGCGATCTTACTTTTTTTACCGAAATAAGAACGTGAAATACTCGTCTCTTGTGTTTTATCCATAAACCTTTTTTGAGTTAAAGCTTAGGACATTCGGTTCGGCTTTCTTCGAATGAAGAAAACGGATTTTTTTACTTTTCTTTCGCGATTTAAAAAGTTGTCAGAAATATAACTGACGAAGTCAAAAAAAACAAGGGAACGGTTAAAGATTTTTCATTATTTTTCCGATATAACCTGATTATTTGTAAAGGGTTGCGACATCTCTGGGCGGAGCAGCACTCCCCTAGGCAGGATATAGCATTTGTTAACCGGTTATAACCGGATAACCACAACCGGCGAACAAAAAAATACGAAATTTTACACTCTTTTACGCCCTAAAAACCGAACATGAGGCGGCTTTGTCTTGAGCGGACTTGTTGCGTATTGGGGGTTGTCTTGAATTTGGAATTTGGGATTTAGAATTCCATGTTATATAATGCGTCCCATCATGATTGTCGTTTATTTGAGGAATCGGGAAATCATGACAGTCCCAATTTGATCAATTTCAGAGAATCTAAATTTGGGGCTGCCCTTGTCAATCATTCAGGAAATAAGATCAAGACGAGGGCTTTCCTGAATTCCTTAATGAACAAAACTCAATGAGAGTCAGGACCCATGTCAGAAATCCACCCTTCAGCCATTATCGGAAAAAATGTTGAGATCGGCGTCTGCAATGCGATCGGCCCGAACGTCATCATCGAAGACGGGGTCAAGATCGGCGCCCACAACAAAATCCTCTCCGGAGCCTTGATCGCCCGCGGGACCGAGCTCGGCAATTACAATACGATCCACATGAATGCGGTGGTCGGTCACGAGCCGCAGGACCTTGCCTACCGGGGCGAAGAAACGTTCACAAAGATCGGAAACAAGAACGTCATCCGGGAGTTTGTCACGATCCACCGCGGCACCAAGGCAGGCACCGCAACCGTTCTGGGGGACGAGAATTTCCTGATGGCCTATTGCCATGTTGCCCACAACTGCCACCTCGGCAGCAACATCATCATGGTCAACCAGGCGTCCCTGACCGGGCACTGTCACGTCGAAGACCGCGCGTTCCTTTCCGGAATGACGGGCTTCCACCAGTTCACGCGTATCGGAACGCTCGCCATGGTCAGCGCCCTTTCAGCGATCAATAAAGACATCCCCCCTTACGTGATCTGCGGCGGCCGCCCGGCCGTCGCGCAAGGGATCAACGTGGTCGGCATGAGACGTGCGGGGATCGGCCTCGAAACCCGCACCGAGATCAAGGAAGCCTATCGTCTTCTCTACCGTTCTGGGCTGAACGTGAGCCAGGCCGTGGAAGCGATCAAAAAGTCCCTGAAATCAAAAGAAGTGGCCCACATGGTAGAGTTTATCGAAGCCTCGAAGCGCGGGATCCTCGACGGCGCGGGGGCAACTTCGGACACCATTTCCCACCGAAAGAACCGCGGGTCCGCGGTCGAAGATAGAGAAGTCGAAGAAGAACTCTCCTGATTTGCGCAACGGTCAACGCGCAATGCACAACGCGGATAATCCTGCCAGGATAAATCTCAAAAACAAAAGATCAAAACTATAATCCCAAATACAAAATTTTCGCCTTGGGGTTTGTAACTTTGATCTTTAGATTTTGATCTTTAAACTTTCTTTAAGACCAGGATGGAGTTTTTGCCGCCGAATCCGAAGGAATTCTTCATCGCGACGTTGATCTTCCCCGGACGCGCCTCATTCGGCACATAATCCAAATCGCATTCGGGATCTTTGGCGCTGTAGTTGATGGTGGGAGGGATAACCTGATGCTGCATGGCCAAAAGCGTCGCGATGAGCTCGACCGAACCCGCCGCGCCGATCAAGTGGCCGATCATGGATTTCGCGGAACTGACCGGGATCTGATAAGCCCGCGGCCCGAACACTTTTTTAATGACGAGCGTTTCGGTCTTGTCGTTCAGAGAGGTCGAGGTTCCGTGGGCATTGATGTAATCGATCTCGTCGATACTAACTTCGGCATGTTCCAGTGCAAGCCGCATCGCCCGGGCCGCTTCGGTCCCTTCAGGGTCCGGCGCGGTCATGTGGTAGGCGTCGCAAGTCATCCCGTGGCCCAAAATTTCCGCGTAGATGTGGGCGCCGCGTTTTTTCGCGTGCTCATATTCCTCAAGCACTAACATCCCCGCCCCTTCTCCCAGCACGAATCCGTCGCGATCCATGGAAAAAGGGCGCGAGGCTTTTTCGGGCTGATCATTGCGGGTCGAAAGTGCCCGCGCGACGCAAAAAGACGCTACGATCCCCGGGAAAATGGTCGCTTCGGCACCGCCCATAATAAGAAAATCCAGTTCGCCGCTCCGGATCGCCGCAAAGGCGTAACCACAGGCGTCTGACGCCGAAGAACAGGCCGTCGCCAGAGAAAAACTGGGGCCCCTCACGCCAAGTTCGATCGAAACGTTCCCGGCACAAGCATCCGGAAACGACGCGAGCGCTGTGAAAGGATTGATACGCATCGGACCTTTTTGCATCAGGATCGCCGATTGTTCCAGGATGTACCCCACCCCCGCAAGGGCCGTCCCGATAATGACCCCGGTCCTCTCGCGAACACCGTCCCGTTGAAGGTCCAGCCCCGCGTCCTGCACAGCCATTTTGGAAGCCACGACCGCGAACTGGGTCGTGCGGTCCATGCGTTTGAGTTTCTTGGGAAGGATAAAAGCCGAGGCGTCGAAATTCTTGATCTCTCCGGCAAAGTGGGTGGTAAACGCGCTCGTGTCGAACGCGCTGATCATGGAAACGCCGCTCTTCCCATGGGAAAGGTTTTGCCAGAAGGTTTCTTTACCGAAGCCTATAGAAGAGACAACCCCCAAGCCCGTGATAACAACTCGACGGTTCTTGGGGGTTATCATTTTCTTCTTATTCGCTTTCGTTAAGCGGAGATCGGTTCGTTTTTGCAGGTCAAAGCGATCTTCCGGCCTTCGTGATCCACATTCAGAATGCTGCAGCGGATCGCTTCGCCGGCCTGATAACGCTTCGGAAGGTCCTGCGCGGAACATTCCGGGATCTCGGAAACGTGGACCAGCCCTTCGAGGCCGTTCTCAAGTTCTACAAAAAGCCCGAAGTTCACGATCCTCGTGATCTTCCCCTGGATCTCAAGACCCGTCAAAAGATCTTTCGTCAGGTCCGTCCACGGATCGTCCTTCAACTGCTTCATCCCGAGCGAGATCTTCTTGGCATCGGTGTCGATCGCGAGGATCATCACTTCAACCGCATCGCCTTTTTTGAGCACATCCGCGGGCTTCGCAACCTTGTGCGTCCAAGAAATATCGGACACGTGGAGCAGGCCTTCGATACCCGGCTCGATCTCAACGAACGCGCCGTAATCGGTCAGGTTGCGGATCGTCCCGTTCACACGGACACCGACCTGATATTTGTTGGCCACCGTGGTCCAGGGATTTTCCTGGGCCTGCTTGGCGCCGAGGGAGATCTTCTTCGCCGCGGTGTCGAGGCTCAAGATCACAACGTCGAGTTCCATGCCGATCGAAAGGATCTCGCTCGGATGATTCACACGTTTCGTCCAGGAAAGTTCGCTGATGTGGACCAGCCCTTCGATCCCGGGCTCAAGCTCCACAAACGCGCCGTACGGCAGGATGTTCACGACCTTGCCGTGGACCTGATTGCCGATGGAATACCGCTGATCGACCGAAGTCCAGGGATCCGTCCCCTTCTGCTTCAGCCCGAGGGAGATTTTGCCTTTTTCCTTATCGATGCCGATCACGACCACTTCGATCTCATCGCCGAGTTTCGCGAGGTCCGAAGGATGGGACACACGGCCCCAGCTCATGTCGGTGATATGGAGAAGACCGTCGAGGTTGCCGAGGTCGATGAACACGCCGAAATCGGTGATATTCTTAACCTTGCCCTTCACAAGCTGACCGACCTTGAGGGTGTTCAGCTTTTCCGCGCGGGCTTCATTGCGGCTCTTTTCGAGCAGGTCCTTGCGGGACACAACAACGTTCTTACGCTTGTGATTGATCTTTACGACCAAAAACTTGCTTTGAAGACCGATGAAGGCGTCCTGATTGCGAACCGGCTTGATGTCCACAAGCGAGGCCGGCAAAAAGGCTTCCATGCCGATATCGACCATAAAACCGCCGCGGACCTTGCGGGAAATACGGCCTTCCACAATGGCCCCTTCTTCGGCATTCGAGAGGATCTCGTTCCAGGTCTTCTGACGGTCAGCTTTCCGTTTGGAAAGGATCGCCGTACCTTCCACGTCATCAAAACCTTCAAAAAGGACTTCGACTTCACCGCCGACAGTCAATAGCTCCGGCTGAGGAAATTCATCCTTGGGCAGGATGCCTTCGGCTTTGTAGCCGATATCGACAACGACGTCGCGCTGATTGACCGCGATCACCGTTCCTTTAACGACCTCACCAGGCTGCAAATTCTGACACAAAGACTTCTCGTACAATTCTGAAAACTGGGAATGCATAAGAGAAAAACCTCCTTGAGAGTACCCTTCCCATTGGGATGCATGAGAATGGGTGCCCGCGCTGTTGCTTCCCTCTCGGGCCTAGACGCTCTGGTCAGACACCGAAATCAGCGCGAACATTGGGAGTATAACACATCTTTTAGATTTGGGAAGGGCGATTTTCGCAGTTTGCAAAAATCCGGAGCACGGGAGACATGGCCCGTGCCACAAATTCATCTTTCGCGAATCGTGAACCGGACTTTAAAACGCTTCGCGCTTTAATTGCACCCGATCAAGCAGACAACCGGAGATTTCAACAATCACCGGGAGGACGGACGACCCTCCTGTGCGCTTAATGTTTTTTTCAAATACCGTTGATTCACTGGGCCGAAATCTTCAGCTTTCTCCGTATCGTTCATTAAAGACGCTATCGTAGGCCGGAAGTAGTCCGCATTCCCGCAGCATCCATTAATATAATCGACGTACGCAGCCTTCCCCGTCAGATCCCCCCACCACTCCTGAGCTTCTTCTCTGTTTCTCGCACAGTTAGGATAACCGACAGGCGAGTGCTTGGCCTCAGCCCCGGAGCTTTCGTCACGCAAGCCTAACGAATGCCCCAACTCATGCAAAAAACCCTTTGCGAAGCTGTTTGTGCCTTTATACCTTGCCTTGCCCAGAACGATCAGAGACATTTTGTCTATGGATGAAAGCTCGGCGCAAAAGCTCGAGCTCAGAGCATCCACGATCACCAGCTTATAATCGGATCCAAGACGGCTTGAAATGCTATCCAAAAAGTCTTGGCGGACCTTCAAGGGTGGGAAATCCTGCACCCTTTTAAAAATGGCCGCCACCTCCTTCGCCGACAGCGTAACGGTATACGCGCCTATCGCTTGAGCAAACTCCTCAAAGGGCTTCGTTTCGGAGAGTCTCCGCATCATCATCGCGGCATCTTTCAAAAAATCATCCTGCCTTTGATAATTCAGAGGACAAAACACGACATTCAAAACGGCGGAAGGCTTGGGTGCGGAGCGCCCGGGAAGAAGCTTAAGCTCGTAAGCCAAAACGTTGGCCGAAAAACAAAAAAAGATCAAAAAAAAACGCTGACTCTTTTATTCAAAACTGATTCCTCGAAAAAAAGCACGCGCTGTCGGGTGCCTTTTATCCTTTTGTGCAATTGCGCACACACCGGCCAGTATAAACATATGTGGTCGAAGTCCCGATCTTAGATTCGAATCCATAAACTGGCTCGCTATAAACGGTCGCTGATGTCCAATCCGAAGGACAATTCGCTGGCGTACACGATCCATTAATCGCATCAGTCGCGACGCTCGTCCACTTAACCCAACCACACGCCAAAGTCATCACTGCGGGGCTGCTCACGCCTGATGCCACCCACGCGGAACCGTTAGAATGGTACAGGGCACCAGAACCCTCTGTTGAGTAGGCCACTTGCCCGGCAGGGCCAACAGTCCAATTGGCAGGATCACCTGTTTGTGGCTTGAGCCGTATATCGCCGTCTCTATTCGGTAAATCCCCCGCATCCTGAACGCCACTATTATTCGTATCCCCCGCGGCTAATCTTTTTGCGTTTATGTTGTTCGTCTGCAATTCCTTATACTCGCCGTACGGCGCGGGATAATAGGTCGTCAGCTCGACTTTTCCAGCGTGGGCGACGGGTGAAGAAAACAACGTCAAAAAAGCGGCAAAACCTATCAGATTTTTTTTGACCATTTTCATCTCCTTATTTTGTAATGCACCACGCCCCGCAAAAACGAAGAATGTGTCCTCTGCGTTTAAATTGCTTGCCGCTTCCGCCGTGCTTCGTCCAGGAAACGAACCAGGGACCTGGAATTTCCGCAACAGAGATTTTTCTTGAACTGCCGCAGCACCTTCTCGAAGCGACCGATCGCACCGAGAATTTCTTTCTTGTTAGCCAGAAAGATCGGCTGCCAGATCGACGAGTCAGAAGCGGCGATCCGTGTCGTGTGCCGGAATCCCGTCGCAGCGAACTTGAGCGACGGCGCGGAAACTGCGTGCATGAGGCAAACCGCCAGCGCGTGCGGAAGATGGCTGATCTCCCCGACGAACCGGTCGTGGACCCCGGGGCTGATCGAGACGATCTTCCCGGAAAAACGATTCCAGAACTGCTTGGCTTGCTTGAAACTACGGGGACAGGTCTTCTTATCCGGAGTCAAAAGAATAAGTCCTCCGTCGTAAAGCCGCGGACACGCGGCCCCGATCCCCCGCTCATGGGAACCCACCATGGGATGGCATCCGACAAAAGAAAGGTTTTTCCATTGACCGGCATTGACCTGCCGGAGAACCTCCCCCTTCACGCTTCCGACATCCATCACCAGCGCGTCTTTTTTACAAACGCGGTCGATCTGCCTCAGAGACGGCAGGAACGAGCCCACCGGGGTACAAAGAACAATCACATCGGCGTTCCGGACCCCGTCCAACAAACGGTCGGTGGCCTCATGAACCCACTTTTTGCGTTTCGCCAGAGCAAGCGCTTTCGGGTTACGGCTGATCCCGGCAACATACGCTCCGGGAAAACGCCTGCGGCACGCCGCGGCGAGCGACCCGCCCATCAGTCCCAATCCAATGATGGCTATTTTTTTGAACACTGGATCACCTTTCCACAAAATTGGATGTCGGAGTTCAGATAACGGATGCCGAAAACGATTTTTCGTGCCCACCTGCAGGCGTCATCCATCATCCTGCTTTTAAAGATCCCGCCCCACCGCTTGCGCAACGGCACGGGCCTTCGCCATCAGGTCCGCAAATTGTTCCGGAAGGAGGGACTGCTCACCGTCACTTTTCGCTTCTTCCGGACAGTGGTGGACTTCCACCATAAGCGCGTCGCATCCGGCGGCGATCCCCGCCATGGCCATTGGCACTACAAAGTCCCGGTAGCCGGTCCCATGCGACGGATCGACCAGCGTTGGCAAATGCGTTTCTTTTTTGATCACCGGGATCGCGTTCAGATCGAGCGTGTTCCGCGTCGCGGTTTCAAACGTACGAATTCCGCGTTCACCAAGGATCACTTTGAAATTCCCGCGCGAAAGCAGGTATTCGGCAGACATGAGCAGGTCTTTCACCGTCGCGCTCAGACCGCGTTTCAAAAGAACCGGTTTTTTCATCGACCCGCACTCTTTTAAAAGATCGAAATTTTGCATATTGCGCGCGCCGATCTGGAGCATGTCGGCATACTGCGAAACAAGCTCGACCTGACGGGTGTCCATAACTTCGGTCACGACCAAAAGTCCCGTTTCATCTGCAACCTGGCGAAGATACTTCAATCCCTCTTCCCCCAACCCCTGAAAAGAATAAGGCGACGTGCGGGGTTTGAAAGCGCCGCCGCGAAGGAAGGTCGCTCCGGCCTTTTTAACGGTCTTCGCGATCGAAAAAAGCATGTCGTAATTTTCAACCGAGCACGGCCCGGCCATCACGACGATCCTTTTCCCGCCGACCTTGACGCCGTGGGCCATCTCAAATTCAGTGTTTTCGGCCCTGTAATCCCGGCTCGCGAGCTTGTAGGGCTTCAAGACCGACATCACATGCTCAACGCCCGGAAAAGCCTCGAGCGGTTGAACTTGGAGTTTTTCCTCGTCACCGATCACGCCGATCACGGTGCGCTCGATCCCGCGCGACACATTCGGCGTGAGACCGAGTTCGCGAACCTTCTGACAAATATGGTCTAGTTCCTGAGGGGTCGCCGTTTTCTTAAGAACGATGATCATGATGGCGTTCTCCTGTTCAAACGATGCGCTAACTTTTCTTGCTTAAAATCGCCTTTAACAATTTGATGAGCTGCGCGTTCTGGCTGCGTCTTCCGATCGTGATCCGGAGCCATTCGGGCAATTTGTACGCATCCATGGGCCGGACGATCATGCCCTGCTTCAAAAGCGCCTGGTAGAGCTCCTGGCCGTTCGTCTTCATATTCACCAGAACGAAATTCGCCTGGCTCGGCAGATATTCCAGCCCGAGGCCCTTGAATTTCCGGTAGAAATATTTCCGGCCGCGGAGCACAAGCCATTTCGTCCGCCAGCGGAAAAAGGAATCGTCCAAAGCCGCCGTCGCCGCCGCCTGCGCGATCGAATTCACGTTAAAAGGCTGGCGCACCTTGTGCAGGTACTGAACGATCTCGCGGGACGCCAGGCCGTAACCGATCCGCAGCCCGGCGAGCCCATAAGCTTTCGAGAAGGTCCGGAGCACCATGATGTTCGACCGTCCCTTTTTAATGTACTCAATGACTTGCGGAAAATCGTCGGCGTCCACAAAATCGAAATAAGCTTCATCGAAACAAACCAGGACGTTCTCCGGCACTTTCGCTAAAAAGGCCTCGATCTCCGCCGCCGTCACGTAGGTCCCGGTCGGATTATTCGGGTTGATGATGAAAATCGCTTTCGTTTTCGGCGTGATCGCCGCCGCGATCGCGTCGAGGTCGTACCGGTAGTCCTTCATCGGAACGGCCTTAAAACTTGCGCCGCACACTTGCGCCAAGATCGGATAAATGAGGAAGGTCATTTCCGAAGAAAGCACTTCGTCGCCTTCGGACAGGAATCCGCGCGCGATCAGCTCAATGATCTCGTCGGAACCGTTCCCGAAAATGATCTGCTCGCCCGGGATCCCGAGTTCTTTGGCCAGACGGATCTGGAGATAATGACAGCCCGCGTCCGGGTAAAGATGCGCGTCGCGGATGGCGCGCCGCATCGCACGCACGGCCTTGCCGGACGGGCCCAGCGGGTTCTCGTTCGACGCCAGTTTCGTGACGTGCTTAATGCCGTACTCCCGCTGCAGTTCCTTAATGGGCTTCCCGGGTTCGTATGGCCGGATCGATTGGATGTTTTTCTTAAATGGAAGCATTTTCTCCAGTATCAACGTGCCAAAGTATCAGCGTCTCAAAGATTTGAAACTTTGATACACTGACGCCCTGACACTGTTTGTTAATCTTTCGGTTTTCCCGCCGCCGGATAGGAACCGAGCACCTTGACGAACTTCACCTTCTTTTCCATCTCGTCTAGCATGCTGCGGACCTTGGCGTTCTGCACGTGCCCTTCGAAATCGATGTAGAAATAATAATCCCACGCCTTTTTCTTGGACGGCCGCGATTCAATCTTGGTCATATTGACCTTGTACTTTTTGATCGGCAGGAGCATCTCATAAAGCGCGCCCACCTTGTCCCGGATCGAAACGATAATCGAAGTCTTGTCATGCTGCGTAGGCGCCGGCACCTGCTTGGCGATCACGAGGAACCGCGTCACGTTCTGTGAAAAATCCTGGATCTCTTCGGCGAGAATGGGCACATTATAAAGCGTCGCCGCGAGCCGTGAACCGATGGCCGCCGCACCGTCTTCGTTCGCCGCGCGCTGGGCCGCGGCCGCCGTGCTGGACGTTTCCATAAGTTCTACATGATGTAAATGTGACTCAAGCCACATCCGGCACTGACCAAACACTTCCGCCTTGGAATAAACGCGGCGGATCTGCTTGAGGTTCGCAACGTTCGACATCAGATAATGGCCGATCTCGAAATAAACCTCCGAACAGATCTTGAGCTCGGAGTCGATGAACATATCGAGCGTATGGCTGACGGCACCCTCGATGGAATTCTCGATCGGAATCACACCGTAATCCGCGCGTCCCTGTTCGACCTCGCGGAACACTTCATTGATGCTGCCGCAGGGTTTGTACTGAACGCTCGTGCCGAACTTGGAAAGTGACGCCAGATGCGTGAACGTGGCTTCGGGCCCGAGATACGCGATCGAGAGAGGCTTTTCCAGCGCCAAAGACGCCGACATGATCTCGCGATAAATCGCCTTCAGGGCGTCTTTGGGAAGGTTCCCTTTCGCCGCAGCCTTGTCGATCTTTTGGTAGATCTCGCTCTCCCGCTCGGGGGCGTAAATCTCCCGCCCGGTTTCGGCTTTCTTTTTACCGACCGCGCGCGCAAGGTCCATGCGCTCGCTCAGCAGACCCATGATCTTCTGGTCCAGCTCGTCAATTCTCTTGCGTATTTGACTAAGTTCCATGTTCCCACCTATCTAGGTGACGGGTTTTTTCACAACGCATCACTCGTGACTCGTGACTTGCTCCCCTTCATTTTTAGCATCATTGAGCTCTGGCGTGGAGTTCCCCGCTGGGTCCCCGGAAGCAGGTTCCACATTATCCTGGGACGCACCGTTGGCCGGAACACTGTCCTGGGGCACATCCACCATCTTGGTGGTCCCGAGGAGTTGCTCCTTCTTCACGGAGCTATCCACGATCTGCCGGATCTCATCAATGCTCGGCAGGTCTTGCAAAGCCTTCAGACCGAAATGCTCCAAAAATTTTTCCGTTGTCCCGTACATAAAAGGACGCCCGGGGACTTCCTTTTTCCCGACGATCCTGATGAAATTCTTTTCCATAAGAGTATTCAACACGCCGCTCGTATCGACGCCGCGCAACGCCTCGATCTCCGCACGCGTAAGCGGCTGCTTGTACGCTAGGATCGCGAGGGTCTCAAGCGCGGACTGCGTGGCCTGGCGCGCCTTGCGCTGCAATTCGATTCGCATGATCCACGGCGCGAATTCTTTTTTTGTCGAGATCTCGTACCCGCCGGCGATCTCGAGAAGTTCGAAACAACGATTCGTCTGTTTGTAGTCTTCCTTGATCTCGGCCGCGATCTTCTCGATCTGGCTCACGGTCAACACCTTAGTGACTTTACGTATCTCGGCCGCAGTGAGCGTCTTTCCGGAGGCAAAGATCAGGGCTTCCACGACCAGTTTAGCCTTGGCGGGATCCTGAAGATCCTCTTCACGCAAAGATTCGGTCTGGAATTTCTGGGAATCGACCAAGCCTTCAGCCGCGCTGGCTTCCTCGAGTTGCTCCTGAATTTCCCGGTCGAGCTCTTTGCGAAGGGCCTTGAGCTTTGCTTGTTTTTCTCTTTCCTGGGCTGCGGTGGTTTTCATAGTTAAAAATTCTTCGAGTTTTTAGTAACGAGAGCTGAGCAACAAGAAAAAACTCATCACCCCTTATTCGTTACCCGTTACGGGTTGCTCCGGACTCGGAGCAACTGTTATATCATTATCTTCGCGTTTTTCAATGAGGATATCGCCGTAATGCTTGTCCTGCCGAACCCACGCAAAACGCGTCCGCACGATTTCAAGGACCGCGAGAAATGTCGCGATCAATTCGTTGCGCGTCCAATTCTCGGGAAAAAGCTCGTTGAAGCTGATCCTTTTCCGCTCCACAAGATACGACTGGATCTGGATCATCTTCTCCTCGATTGAGATGACCTCTTCGAAAACATCGTGCTGATTCTTGGGTTCTTTTTTGGAAAGAACATTCTGGAACGCAACCACCAGATCGAAAAAATTGGCGCTAAACGTATCGATCCCGACATCTTCCGGATCCAGTTCGCCGAGATAATAGTCCGAGATCTGACGCGTGAACATTTTGCCGCGTTCTGTCTGAAGCAGTCCCAATTCCTTCGCCGCCTCTTTGAATGCCTGATACTCCAGCAGTTTTCGAACCAGTTCCGCCCGCGGATCTCCGCCCTCACCGTCCTCGTCCTCTTTTTCCGTCGGGAGAAGCGTTTTAGACTTGATAAAAATGAGGGTTGCGGCCATCACGATGAATTCGCCGGCAACCTCAAGGTCCAACTGCCGCATCTCCTGAAGATATTCCAGATATTGCTTTGTGATCTCGGCGATCGGAATGTCATAGATATTCATCTCGTTTTTCCTGATCAGATCGAGAAGAAGATCGAGCGGGCCGTCGTAAGCCGAGATCTTGACATGGAGCGGATTTCGGGCCGCCCCGGAGGAGGGATCCTCTCCCGGAACTGGCGTGGGAGAACCCGGGGCAGGAGTGACCGCTCCCGGTTCCGTAACTTCGGCCGCTGCCGGAAAGACTACGGGATCAGGCCCATCACCGACATGGTCTCCCGAAGGGTTTTCGCCGCGACTTCCCGCGCCCTCTGGGCTCCCCGGTCGAGGATCTGCCGGATCTCTGTTTTCTTGTTCATCCATAATTCACGTCTTTCCCGAACGGGATCTAAGAACTCGTTCAGTTTCGCCGCCATGGCCATTTTGCAGTCCACACACCCCCGCAAAGCGTTCTGACATTCATACGCCACGGTTTCCGCCTGGTCTTTATTGAAAAGCTTATGATAGAAAAACACCGGACAAACTTCCGGATGCCCTTTATCGGTCTTCAGCTTGCGTGCCGGATCCGTCACCATGGTCTTTATTTTTTTCGTGACCTCCTCACGCGAATCGGCAAGATAAATTCCGTTGCCGTAGCTTTTGCTCATCTTACGTCCGTCGAGTCCCGGAACTTTCGGCACTTGTGTCAGCACCGCTTCCGGCTCCGGAAAAATGTTCGCCTTGTACAGATAGTGGAACCGTCGGATGATCTCGCGTGTAAGCTCCAGATGCGGCAATTGGTCCTCACCTACGGGAACTTTCTCCGCCTTGTAGATCGCGATGTCCGCAGCCTGCAGCACGGGATAGCCGAGGAAGCCATGCGTATGGAGTTCTTTCCCCTTGAGCTCATTGATCTGATCCTTATAGGTCGGATTCCGCTCGAGCCAGGCGATCGGCGTGATCATCGAAAAAAGCAATGCGAGATTGGCATGTTCCAGGACTTCGCTCTGGACGAAGATCGTGCATTTCTCAGGATCCAGACCGCTCGCCAGATAATCAATGATTATTTCCGTAACATTAGCGGCAATGGTGGTCTTCGACTCGTACTCGGTCGTCAGGGCGTGAAGATCCGCGATCATGAAGAAGGCGTCCTGCCCCATCAGTTTCTTGTAATTTTCAAGCGCGCCGAGAAGGTGCCCGAGGTGAAGCTTTCCGGTAGGCCGGGTACCGCTTAAAACACGTGCAGACATAAAAAAATTCTTCCCCGTAAATTTTAAATTTCGAAAAAAATCAGAACGAACCATCCCAAAATGCCGGACAACGCGCAAAGATCATTTCTAGAGTCCGAAATCCGTCTCCGAACCTTTTGATGCTTTCCGGAAAGTCATGACCATCGCCCCGTCCGAAAAAGAGATGCGAAGAAGCCTAATCGAAAAGTTACCCGACTGGGTATAGGCTTTGATAAAAAGGTTCTCGACGGCTCGCAAAACATGCTCCGGCATCTGAAAATCCCCCACCTTCAGCCACTTAAGCCGCAAGAACAGCGCATCCCCGGCACCCTCAAGCGTGCTGACGGTCCCCCGGGCAGTAATCGAAATCCCGATGGCCCGAGTATAAAAAGAAAAACCTTCCGGAAAAAAATCCATCTCGATATTCTTGAGAAGACGCGTGCGTTCTAGCTCCTGGATGAAACCTTTCCGGATGGTCTTGTTGGTATAACCGACCGTAAACTCCTGGTTTTTCGTCTTCTTGCCTTCCTTATACATGAAGTACCGGGCACGTCCGACGACATCGACCACCACCGGTTCGATCCAACTCAACCAAAAAGGCACTTTTTGGGCAGCCCGGGAAAGCGTCGGAGCGGTCAAAGTTTCTCCGGGCTTAACAGCACCGAGGAACCCCTGTATTTGACCGTTACGGGCGCTAAAAACATCCACCACGCCCTCTTCCACGCGGTATTGGACCTTGGGACCCTTTTCAAACAACCCTTGGGTTGGCACGAAGAGGATAACCCCTACCACGAGAAACAACGCAACAAAAATACTGAGGACAGTCAGGAAAAGATTCTTCATATTGGTACCTGCATTGTACAAGTGTCATTTTGGGGCGTCAATTTCATTCTTGAGATAACCACCTCTTGCAACTCTTTATAGCAAAACAGGATAAAAAAATCACCCACCCACCCTATTATCTTGCCTATAATATGCTACACTTTCCAAAAGGAGGGATTATATGCGGAAATGTTTTGCAGTGCTTCTTACGGTTGTACTCTGTCTTCTTGCCATAACGGCTTCTCTGCATGCTGAGGTTGCCCCTGTCGCCGAAAGCAGCAACACAGGAGAGCTCAAAACTGGCCGCATTGCTGAAATCAACAGCACCGAAGGAACCGTCTTGTTCCGCAAAAACGGGACTGAGGACTGGAAAACGGCCACTAAAGGCATGCTCCTCGTTGAAAATGACGAGATCAAAACAGGAGAAAATTCAAAAGCTGAGATCCTTCTCGATAAGGGGGGCGAAACCGGCAAGCTTAACCTTGCCGCAAATACCCAACTGCGCCTCGAAACGATGAAACAAGATCCGGTGTCGGGGGACAAGACAACCCTCTTGGATCTCGCGCTAGGCCGGGTCCTTGTTAAAGCCGAGAAGTTCGGCGGAAACTCCTCCTTCCAGGTAAAAACTCCGACGTCGATCTGCGCCGTCCGAGGGACCGTTTTCGAGGTCACCGTGGAAGCGAGCGACGCCCCGCGGATCCCTGAAAAGCCGGTGGATTCCGGCAAAAATTAAGGAAGTCCAAGTTCCTGGCAAAGAAGCTCGGATTGAACTTTTAAGCAGAGAAAGAATTAAAAAACGGAGTACAACGGGGATTTCGCCCGAAGTGCTCCGTTTTTTTAGGAAAGAAGATACCCCATCCGCTTGACCGCCTTAGCCATACGCGCCAGGGCGATGCCGACCGTATTCCCCTCAGTCAGATTCGCCATACAAAGGGCCGCGTATCCCCGGCGATTCCGGATCTTGAACGTGGTGACCTTGCTTGCACTAAGTTTTTTCAGGACTTTCTTGGCCATGGCCCCCTCCCTATTAACCGCTTAACCGCGGGAACAGTCATTTTTGAGCAAAAAGTGACCGTCCCCAGTTTTGGTTGATAATAAAGTATCGGCGAATTCGCGGAAGGATAAAGCAACGCAACGCGCAATGGTCAACGCGCAACGAACCCATTTTTACGTTGAGCGTTGCACGCTGAGCGCGGGCTTGAGAATCAAACCCGTACGACTTCTTTCACTTCGGGGATATATTCCTTCAGGTAGGCTTCGATCCCCATCTTGAGCGTGATCGCAGCACTCGGACACCCCGAACAGGCTCCTTTGAGATGAAGCTTCACGACCCCGTCCTCGAACCCACAGAACCGGACGTCTCCGCCGTCACGCGCGAGCGCCGGACGAATCTGTTCGTTCAAGATGTCGAGGATCTTTTTTTCAACTTCGGAATGAGGCGCCGAAACCTCCGCGCAATTGTTGCAAATCTTGGGATTCCCGCCGCACGAGATAAATTCACGGATTGTTTCCGAAACCTTCGGGATCAAGAGCGCCCATGTCGAAATTTTTTCAGACCTTGTCACCGTCACAAAATCGGGGCCGATCATGACCGTCTGAACGCCTTCGATCTCAAAAAGTTTTGCCGCAAGCGGCGACTTCCCCGCCTCAGCCCGCGACGCGAACTGAACCGGACCGTGGCTGCAAAGCGGCGCGCTGGCATTGAATTTTAGTGAATTTGGGTTCGGCGTAAATTCGGTAGTGATATTTATGTTTTGCATAGCCCCCGGCCTCTATGGAATGCATTCATAACGAAAAAAATCAGGAAATCAGAAAAATCGCACATGGCGACTCTAACAGGCGGAAGTATAACGTAAATCAGCGCAACGGGCAACGCACAAGGCGCGACGCAAGAATCTTCAGGTCGTCCGTGGCACGCTACCCGAAAAAGAAGTATGACCCTATAGGGCTCTCAGAGTATAATCCGCAGACATCTTCCACAGACACCACGAAGGAGGCTTTATTATGGATTGGGGAATGGAAAACCGTTTGAATCAACTGATGCCCAACGGCCGCTGCTTTTTCATGCCGATCGATCACGGGTATTTCCAGGGACCAACCACTGGTCTCGAGAAACCGGCTGAAACTATCAAGGCGCTTGTGCCTCATTTTGACGCACTCTTCTGCACCCGCGGCACGCTTCGCGCGGCCATCCCCCCGTCCCTCGGAAAACCGATCATCCTGAGAGTTTCCGGCGGCACTAGCATGGTCGGCCAGGACCTCGCCAACGAAGTCGTTACGACTTCGATCGAAGAGATCGTCCGACTGAATGTCGCGGCCGTCGGCCTTTCTGTTTTCATCGGAAGCAACTATGAAAAACAGACGCTTGCCAACCTTGCGAAACTCGTCAATGAATGTGAAAATTACGGCATCCCCGTCATGGCCGTGACCGCCGTCGGGAAAGAGATGGAAAAACGCGAAGCGCGGTACCTCGCGCTCTGCTGTCGCATTTGCGCCGAACTCGGTGCGCGGGTCGTGAAAACCTACTGGTGCGAGAAGGATTTTGACAAAGTCATCCGCGGCTGCCCCGTGCCGGTCGTGATGGCCGGCGGCCCCAAATGCGAAACCGATCTGGAAGTGCTCCAGTTTGTCGCGGACGGGATGCAAAAAGGCGCGGTCGGCATCAATCTCGGACGGAATGTCTGGCAAAACCCGAACCCTGTTCCGATGGCCAAGGCCCTCCATGCGATCGTCCATGAAGACCTGACCGCCAAGGAAGCTTTCGCGGTTTTCAACGAAGCAAAGTCCGGCACGAAAACCCGCAAGAAATAAGATGCCCTCCGAAAAAGCTTCCGTCCCCGGTGCGATGAAGGTCGCCGTTTATTACCGCAATAGTGACGTCCGGATCGAAGAGCGTCCGGTTCCCACGATCGGCCCCGGAGAAGTGCTGGTCAAGGTCCGGGCCAGTGGAATCTGCGGCACCGATGTGATGGAATGGTACCGGATCAAAAAGGCCCCGCGCATCCTGGGCCATGAGATCGCGGGCGACATCGTCGCATCGAACTCCCGGAAGTACAAGCCGGGCCAAAGAGTTTTCGTCAGCCACCATGTCCCCTGCAACAGCTGCAAGCACTGCGAGAACGGAAACCACACCGCGTGCGAGACCCTGCATAACGGGAATTTCGACCCGGGGGGATACAGCGAATTCATCCGCGTCCCAAAGATCAACGTGGACGGGGGCATCTATGTCCTTCCGAAAAATCTTTCTTACGAAGAAGGGACCATGATCGAGCCGTTGGCCTGCGTGGTCCGCGGGCAGCGAGTCATCGGTGTTAAAAAAAGTGAGACGGTCCTGATCCTGGGAAGCGGCGTTTCGGGTTTGATGAATGTTCAGATCG
>Ga0116171_10000723_pt1 | contig 34694 bp, 50 predicted proteins | sample AD_JPNHW2_MetaG_FD_89798 | JGI IMG/M metagenome (GOLD analysis project Ga0116171, IMG submission 89798) | Active sludge microbial communities of municipal wastewater-treating anaerobic digesters from Japan - AD_JPNHW2_MetaG | ecosystem: Engineered > Bioreactor > Anaerobic > Digestate | place... | reverse complement strand
TTAGTGGACAATTCCTTGGAAGAGTTCTTTTTAGGTTTTTGATTACATGAATTTTTAATGTTTTGTCTAATAAGCAAATACAATTATAATCATTTAAAAAAGGACATTCTTCACAATTTTCTACAAAATGTGTTTCTGTCATATTGTTAGTTTAATAATTTTATCTAAGGCTTGAAGTATCTGCAAGGCAAAATAACAGACACCAAGCCGAAAAACGTTATAGCACATTAAAACGATGCTATAACAGCAAATATGCTTAATGCTGTTACCGCTCCGAATTAAGTGTTGTGCTAACTTTACCATAATTAAATATTTTCTTTACCAACTCTCTAATAACATTCAAATCTTATTTCTATTAATTCCTGTTTCATTAACCATTCATGCAAATTATTCATATCATCTTCTTCGTATGAGCCATTACAAAACTCCTTCAAATCAGATAGAAATCTTTTACAATCAATATCTCCTTCCCAAATTAACTTGCAATTCCATAATCTTCTTGCAAGTGAATCTTTAACATTATCTTTAATATCCGTTTCATATCTTCCAGCATAAGATTTGAATATTCCCTTATCGAGAGTTATATGCCCTTCTTTTACATCTGAATGAAAGCCATCTTTGTATTTGTAATTTAATTCTGTGTCCATCGCTCAAAATATTTAATTATTACTTTTGTTTTTCAAATTTAGTTTTGTGTTGCACTAAGCATATTTGCAACCGTTATAAGTATTTATAAATGTTAATAACTTCATTTGAGAAAAACAAATCTTTTTCAAGAACTCTACCTTTTCTAATGTTATCACTTGCATGGAATTCTCCATACCTATAATAACCATCATAATGCAAGATATAATTCATATTCTTGAGAATCTTATCAACAGACTCTCTTCTTGTAGAAAACAATAAATGTGCAACAGCAAGTTTCTGATTACCATCATATCCAAGATTTTCTGCTTCTTCTAAGCGCTTACAATAATCTACTTGTAAAAGCTCAAAAGCTTCACGATAATTAAGATTAAATAGATTTTCGTTCTTTTTGATTTGGTGACCAAAACCTATTGTTATTTGTCCTGCTGGACATTTATCTGGTTTCTGTACTAGGCCCTCAGAATACATCATATACAATATCATACTATTGTAGTTTGCATTATATACTTCAATATTCTGTGTTGTTTGTTGTGTTTTATATTCTTTTATATTTTGATTGCCATTTATATACATGCAAAGAAACATACCGCAAACTATACCGCAAACTATACAGTCCAAGAATACAAGTATTTGGATTAATATTTTTTCAATTTTTGTCATATTTTTTTTAATTTTTTAATTACAATATGTAAATCCTCTTTTTTCTGGAATTGTTTCTATGCAACATATTATTTCTAAGTTATTATTTAAAAAAATAATTTTACTGGTTGCTTCAGTATTTGTTATTCTATAATATTTAACATTCCAATAATGAAGGTCTGCGATATTATTACCATGGGCTTCTTTTAACTTAGAATAATCAATTATTGTATTTAATTTATTAAATTCTTTATGGATATAATTTCCATATAGTATTTGATAACCAACTCTTTGAAATATTGCGAGTGTGTTTTTTAATCCAATTTTACTAATAAAGTTATTTTTTGTCATATTTTTTTTATTTATTATTTTTATTCATTTAAGTTTCCACAATTAGGACAACTGTCAAATATATCTGAGCGGTAGTTTGTACCACATACTATGCAGATTGTATTTTCTGGTTCAATTGTGATTAGTGACATGTTTAATTTTAAAGAATTTATAATATTTATACTCATTTTGTTTTCTACTCCATTGTTCTTTCAAACTAAATGCCGTAACCAAATTAAACATTGGTATAAATACTATTATTACATCAATAAAGTCAATCTCACAACCTTTCATTTTTCCCTCCCAGGCTTTTTTATATGAGTACTTAGCAAAAATAATTGACAATATATATAAAATTATCAATATTGTTATTATTATTATTGTTTTCATATTATTTCAATTTTAGTTTTATCAAGCTTTTTTGATTTTGCAATAATATCTATTGCTTGTTGTTGAGTAATTTCAATTGGTTTCATATAAGATACTTTATAAAGTTTCTTAATTCAAGGCTATTTGTTTTTACAATTACACACCATTGTTTAGATAGTTCATACTCAAATTTATAATTAGCATTAATTCTTGTAGCTTCTAATGATATCTTCATTAAAATATCTATAAGTTTTTTGTTTCTACATAAATCAACTAATGTATCATAAATTGGTATAATAATAGACCAATCTCTTGCTTTTTTTGTATTAGAGAACTCAATGTTTAAAAACTTCATTAGTTCTATTAAAACTAATGTAGCTTCAGTCTTATTAAGTATTAATCTACTATTTATGTGCGTTATATTACTACACATTATAAAATGTTCTTTATCTGGTACTATTATTGGTTTTGTTATTATTTTTTTACACATTTTTTTAAGTTTTTAATTAATAATTTTAATTTAAAAATAGCTTACATTTCACTATCATGCTTTCACGCATCGAATTGTGCTTTTGTGCATTAACTGCTCTTGCTTATTTAGGGCAAGCGTGTCCTTCGGCTATTTATGTGCAAGGTTAAGTTTAGCACCCTCTCGTATTAGCATTTCACCGCAAATTGCTCCGCAGTATAGTTAAAATGGTAGGGTCACGCTGAGAACTCATTTGCATAGTGACAACAGTTTACATATGTCGTTGTAAGAAGCCTTTCTTAAGAGCTCTACGCATATAGAATTACTTCATTAGGTAAATTGTTTATGGTCACTTATACCACTAACTAAGTATGTAGTGTTGAATAACTACTATGTCCAATTAATTTTGTACCCCAATATCCTGTCAATTCAGGATTATCATTCTTATTTAAAGTCGAGTCAATGTTTTTCGACTATGGTTTTATTTTTTTATTGATTCCGCTAATTCATTAATTTCTTGTAATGCATTTATTAGCCTATTCTCCTCATCTAAGAATGGCATTAGTTTTGCTTTTGATGCTGTTAATATATTGATTTTGTCAGCATTTAGTATACAATTTAGTCTTAAATTCAAATCATTCAAAATATCTTGAACAAAGTAACCATTTATGTTTTTCAATAAAAAACCTTTTGGCAAATTATGTTCTTTATCAACTATTTTATATGCTTCTTGCATATTGCGAAAATAAGCAATAAATCTGATTAACATATTTATATCTACAATTCCAGCAATATTAATATTGTTTTGTTGTGTTTCTGGATTTGCAATAGCCGCAGGAATACGATATTTCATATCCTTAATGCCAAGCTTGTTTAATTCTTCATCAATTTGTTTAATTTTTTCTGCCAAAGCTAATTGTCTAGCTTTTTTACTCATTGATGTTCCTATTTTTGCGATTTGTGTTCCCATAATTTTAAGTATTTAGTTTATATTTTATATTTATTGTTGAATTGTTCATTGAGTTTTTTACTAACAATCTTATTGGTATCATTAGTTCTTACCATATTAGTAAACTGCTTAATAGGTACTATTTTTATAATAATGTCGTTATCATTAAAATAATCTCCACAAGCAGTAGTTAATAGGTGTTTTTCTCCTTTAAATAGGAGTTTTACATATCCTTTATACTTAGGAATGTAATATTTAGAATTTTCCATATTGTTTTAAGTTTTAATTATTATTTAATTGTTTTTAAGATTTGTGTAGCAAATAGGAGTCGAACCTATATACCGAAGACTATCGTCTGAGTGTTTTACCGTTAAACTATCGCCACAACATTAAAAGAAACTATCTAATCCATTTCTAAGTGGAATATTATACATCTGAACTATTGTCTTTCGACTTAAGGGGCTGAGCCTTCTCTCTATATTGTAGTGTTCTCAAATATCTTACAACAAATAACGACTTCTTAGCAAGTCTGATATCTTTATATTACATTCAAAAGAAGAGGCTTGATATAAAGAATCTATTTTGTCTTCAGTTAGATAGTTTTGTGGAGGTGCGGAGTTTCGCTCTCCGGTGTTTCAAGTTTCTTAATTAATAATTATACATGTTTATTTTGGGGCTTGACAGGAAGTCTAAGCGCTATCCACCACTTGCATTTAATAGATGCAAGAAACTATGCGATATCTTCTGTTTCCAAGTATGATATCAACTCAGTCTTTAGGCAGCAAGTCTTACTTCTGCTTCAAAAGACATGGTTCTAACGTTGTTGTTGCCATTTGTTTTTTATGTTCTTTAAAGTCATTACATTAGACTACATGTTATCAATTCTTACTCTTGAAGTCAATTCAATTCACCCCCATAAATAATAGGTCTTGTACTTTATATACAAGACCTATTAATAAAAATTATTATAAGATATTTATTATTTTATGTTCTGGATGACCAAATACTAATTCCTACTGTAATTATTATTAATGTTAGGAGTACTTGTAGTGTAGCTATCCAATCCCATAGAAGTATATAATGTTCTTTATACATCCTAAGATAATAATTAGAAACCTTTTCATAATTAATCTTCGCTTATTATTTTAATATAAGAATACAGTTCTTCAATATTTATTTTATCAAAATCTTCTATATCTTTAGTTTTATTTAATGTTGAACTTATTGCTAAGAGCTTTAACGAATTACAAGCCTGTAATATACAATTAGTTTTTATCACTATTTGTGGTATTGCTTTTAATACGGTTTCATTGAAATATAAGCTTCTGTATTCAAAACCAGATTTATTGTTTGGATATCTCTTTATCCTATAATCCGATAAAGCTCTCGAATGGTCATACGGAACAATTTCAAACAGTTCTTTATCTAATTCTTTAAGTATTTCCATTATTATATCTTCTGGTATTTTTATTTTTTCATTTAAAAACTCAACAGATATATGTATGTGTAATCCGCAGGTTTGCGTAAATTTTTCATCAATTGGGCTTATACGTCTTTCGTATTTATATGCATATGCTTTATTTCTGAAATTCTGTTTATTAAGTATTTCAGATTTTGATAGAAATATTGTTAAAGGATAGCAAAGTTCTTTTATTTGTTCAAACTTTCTATAGAAATTTTCAATTGTTTTTTGTGGGGTATTTCCAGGGTCGGCTCTTATTTCTATTATGTTTCCACTTCCATCTATAGGTAATTGAAAAGAAGGAGCTATTATCTCTCCTTCTTTATTTTTTAAGAAGCACTCCGCCTCTAATCCTATTTCAAAGTTTATCATACTGTTTGTTAATATTTATTTCCGCGATATCTGAATCAATATTGTTTTCAGATAGTATTGATTCTGATGCAATTTTTGTTGTATCATATTCAATATTAGCATCGTTTAGTAGCTTCTCAATGTTTTCATCTTTTTCATTTAAACCGCTTAGCGTACTTAATGCTTCTGCATTTGTCTTTTTATTTTCTATGATTGCAACCTTACCTTGAATTACCATTACGTGATTTTTAAATAATTGCAACTGTCTTTCTCCTTCGACAATGTATTTTTGTAACTCTATATTTGTTTTGGTCAACGTCGTAAGTTCATTTTGTTTTATTGCAATTCTTGTTAATACTTCCAAACATTTTTCTTTTTTTCCTTCTTCTTTGTATTTTTTTGCTAAATCATTATATGTCTTTAGCGAAGATTTAAGTTCTTTTATGTTTTCTGTATTACGTAATTCATTTGCTTTCATTTTTGCAAGAGACTTTATTATTTCATTCCTTTTGTTTCCCAGGTCATCAAGCTTGATGTTTAACAGGTCTGATTTATCTGTATTTTCATCAATGATTTTGTTTGCCTTTGTGTTAAATAAATTTCTTAATTTTAATGCAATTTTGTTTTTTGTAACAAGGCCTATTACAAAGATTGCTACCAGTAAAATAATAATAGTTGCTGTCATTTTTTTTAAATTGTTTATTTATTTTGTTAATTTATCTGATTGAATGGTTAATTAAGATTGTTTGTTTATAAAAAAAAGAGAATAACATTATAGTATTTAATGCTATTCTCTTTTAGTTTTATTTTGTGTTACGCTTTCGTTACTGATTCAACGTTTTCTTCGATTTTCGCAACTGCTTTTTCTTTTACTTCAATTTTAGCCGGTCTCAGGTCAATATCGGCATTACCGTTGATTGACAGCTGTTTCTTGGAGTAGAAAACCTTTCCATTGTGCAACACATCTTCGCCCTTGTCATTCTTCACTCGCTGAGCATTTGCGATAGTTTCAAGGTCTGTTAAACCTTTTATGATTGCAGCTTCCTGTTCCGGAGAAAGGATTGGTTTCATGCTTAATGTACGCATAATACGAGCATTGGGCGCTGTGTCCAGTTTTTTCTGTACATCTTCAATGGTGGTTGGTTTGTCGCCTGTCAATTTTGGTACGTCAATCCAGCATACACGTTCTGATGTGAAGTCTTCACCGTCAAGGTTATATTCTTCTTCATCATACAGTCCGCCAGAGTTTGCTTGGCGCGCAGGATAAGTTGTTTTTACAGACATACGCAATTCTGCGTTCAGTAATTCAGGCTTAAAGGCGTGTTCGCCAACTCCTGTTACAACGATTTTTGATTCTGTTCTTTTCATGTTTTTAATTGTTTTTAATTGTTTTTAATTGTTTAGTTGTTTTTGTTTTATCTCGAGTTATTTCGATTCAATTTATTTTGGTATACCATTTAATATTATTATATTATTTTCTTTTTTATCATAATGTATTTCTGATTTGTCAGAAAATGTATATTCTATCACACCATCAGGTGCAATATGTTTTGTTGCAATGCTTTTTGGTGGTATTTTAAATGTTTTTTTACCATTTTTAAGTATTCTACCGTATATTGCCAACCATTTTTGTGCTTTATTCATATTTTTTATATATGTATGTTTTTAGTTGTTTACGCTATATTATTAACAGAGTATAATGAAAGAGTTTCGTATACCCAATAGCATACTACGCTCTTTCACTCTGCACTAGCAGTGCTATATCCAAGTCCGACGGACTTCATAGCTAACTAGTATTTATCTTTGCAGTTTATATTTATACTGTCTTTTTATGCTTATTGATTCACATAAACCCTGCTTACAGTATTTCTTGCTTAGAGTTCTACCTTTGTAAAGCTTACTTTGCAGTTAAGGTTGGAGTTCATCAGCTTGCGCTGAATACCCCTAAGTTCATACTTTCCACCATAAGTGGACAGCACTCTCTTATTTTCCTTTTTTGCCTTGGCAAGCTCTTTTTTTTCTTTTGACGTCTTTGCAAACATTTCAAAAGAAATAATAGGGCGTTTGTTCCAAGCATTAGTCCTACGCTGAATTAATTCAGCATCAGACTGTTTTTGATTTGTTGAGGACATAATGGGGTTGGTTAATAGTGAAGGCTAATAAAGCCTGAATGTCCGCTATAATTATTGCGTTATCCTATTAACCTATAGTGCTGTATCCCTCAAAGCACTATTCATTCTGGGATTTTGGACTCTTACAATGTTACGAACATTGGTGGCTCGCACATATTCAAATGCCGAGTACATAAGAGTCTTTTCTGCTATGAACAGTATTTCAATCTTCTAATGAGTATCCATATATTGCTATATGACAGGAATCACAACCTCTGTCACTATGGTCGTAGTTAAGACATTTTTCGTATTTTATCCTTTTACTTATTTGTTGTTGGTTTTTTGCAATAAACATTAATCCTATGTATCCAATACTACCTAGTATTATAAACAATGCAATTCTTGTATTATTTTTCATGATTATATTGATTTTAATTGGTTTCAATTAAATAAATAGGATGTCAGAGGGTTCGGTGGGCAACATACCAAAGTACCTGATTCGAAGACCTTGGTTAACCACGTCGTTGCAGCAACGTTTGCCTTTCACAACGGGATGTTCTCTGACATCCTGTTGCTAATTATCCTTATATAACAACTGCAATTATTATAAAGTGTATTCATTTGATTATTTCATAAGATAGTCTCTATTTATTACACGCAAATCACTAGCGTGAGCGATAGGAACTGACTAGTACAGAAATTGGTTGTCTACTCCAATTTTACCCAGATTAATAATTGACTAGTATTTACTACACAGACTGCCCATCCAGTTACCTGTGTCTATATATTGTGTTAACAATATTTTATTTAAATGCTACGTTACATATTCATCAAACGTTGCCAATCTTAGTCCTGCCTACGATTTTTATTGCGGACTGCTTTTAGTAAAAAGCATAAAATACATTAATATTATGTCAATGTTGTCGCTTCATATAATTCCTTTCTTTGCCGAATTAAATTATATTTGTTAATTAGCCTATCTTTCGATAGTTTCTAACACCGCCACGTAGAGGCTTAACTTGGTGTCGTAGATAATTATTACTGGCAATAGTAGCTACTTCCATTGCTTTGGCTAATAATTATCTTTGCTATATCTTTGCGCGACCTGTACGGTTTAAGATATATCAGTACTCATTAATCTCTTTGGTGTGAAAAGATTAGTAATATACCACTGTTCTATTGCTTGCAACCAATAGACATCTATTAGCTTCTAAGCATCTCGCTCCACTAATAGTTTACGAAGTTGTCGTCATGTTAATACATAATACCCGACACACCTTAGGTATTATCCTACGCCGAATGCGTAAGTTCTTTTTTGGAATATAAATTGCCCTCCACATGCGAATGCTATCGCACGGGCTGTCTGGGCCCTAGGTTGGATATTGGTTGGCAAATGCGATATACAGGGCGTCTTTCTAGTGAAGAGCTCCAATCGTATTGTCTATTACGCCTATGCCATGTTCATTTCAGAACTGTGGGCTATCCGTATAGGCTTGTAGGGAGACAAATATCTCCCTGTCTAGATACATTAACTTTACTGACAATTGAAGTATAAATCATTGTCCAAGCAAATTTGTATCTGTGCCAATAATCCGTAGCTTCAATTGGCTAATATTTTAAGTTCGCCTGTGCACAAGCGTAATGGTGCGCTGATAAATCAGGTAGCCATAGTATTTGGCCAGATTGGTCATCGCTTTGCTCAAGCTATAACAACACCAACCACCAGTCTATATAAACTTCCATTCTTTCGTTTATACGACTAAGCTAAAGAACTATTATTTGCATTTTATACCTATCACTGGTATTCAGGATAATGCCCAAACTTCATGTATTAAGATTCAAGCAACGAGCGCCTTATCAGTGTCAACTAGCTAGGTCTAACACTTGTACGTGATACCAACTATGTGTTGATACTTTCTACATTGCTTTATATTTTAAGCTATATTATCTCGATTAATCGTTTAAGCGTGGCTTGCATATGTCCTTGATATGAGGCTCTGGCCAACAAGCCACTACTCACACTAACTCTTCAATCGTTAACTGTTAATGTGTTGCTTAAACAATGTGTGTTTTAAAGAGAAGCGCTATTCAGCGCTCTCTAACTTCCAATAGGTTCTCTGGTTGCCTTCGTCATCTGTCTGCTCACTGGTCTTCTTCACAATCTGTAAGCCAGACATTGGAATGTCTAATGCTGTACCTTCAGCATATAGCTTAGTAGTATGAGCATACACTTTGCGTCCAACTAAGAAATCATTGGCTTCTTGCAGAATGGTAGTATTTCCACCAAATTCTGACTTTTCTGAACTGATAACAATAAACTTTTTATTCATAGCGTTTGTGCATTGGGTGATGAAGGTCTATGCCTTTTCCCTTTGCAAGAGTTAGTGAGGGGTGTTGCGGAAGTGGTCTACCCACTCACATTCTTAAAAATAAAATAAATTTTTTTGGTCTACGCACTTATATTCTCAAATAAAAAAAAATAAAAAAAAATAATTTTAAAAATTATGAAAAAAAATTTGCATTTGGTAAAAAAATGTTGTATCTTTGTATTACTGCATCCAAAATTCACCGAGAGGTAAGACGTCGGATAGTATGTTTACATAGAACAGAGGTTTCTCCGATAGCAGTAAAAGGGACAACTGAAACGAGTAGGTGTGCTAAGGGTTATAAGAACAACAAGCGAAAGCTACCCAATGGTTTGATGAGGCACAAGACGTGGAAGTGAACAACAATGCGGAATAAGTTGTCCTAATAGATTAGATAGCAATTCGTTTTGCAGGGACTTAATCTACTCTTTAATAAATAAATATTATTTTTGTGATAAGTTATTAGGTAAATAATAATAAAAAATATTAGATTTTACTTGACTTTTGTTTTAAAATGTTGTATCTTTGTATAGAACAAATTAAATACAATGAAGAGATTAAGGTTTATGTTGCATGAAAGAATTTGAAAGTAAATTTAAAATATTAGAATTTACAACTAGGTGTTGTACTAAATGTTTGGCTGAAAAACAAACGTCAGAATTTTATAAAAGAAATGATTCATATACATCTTGGTGTAAAGAATGTATAGCTACTTATCAAAAGATAAAGTACTATGGGAGAGATAGTGAATATAGGAAGACTGACGAAAGAAAAAAATATGAAATAGATTGGCATAAAAAACATAACAAACTACCATCTGGTAAGTTTTATAATCTAAAGCATAGGGCGAAAATAGCGAATATTAATTTTAATTTAACTAGAATTGAATTTGGAGAATGGTTTTCAAAACAAGAATTAATATGTCATTATTGTAAGAGTCCGATAATATTTTCTGAAAATATTAGTGGAAATGGAAATGATATGAAGCATCTAACAATAGATAGAATTAACAATAATATTGGATATGAAATTGGAAACATAGTATTTGCATGTAGAAAATGTAATACAATAAAAGGTGGATGGTTTACCGAACAAGAAATGACTGAAATAGCTAACAAATATTTAATTAAACATGAATAATAATAAAGTAATTAAGGTATACTGTGCTGGTAAATTAAATGATGATGCAGTAGGTTATATCAAAAATATGCATCGTATGATAAAGACGGCAAGAGAGTTAAGAAAAGAAGGTTTTGCTGTTTATGTTCCTTGTAATGACTTTCTAGAAGGTTTGGTTGATGGTGATTTTTCTTATAAAGAATATTTTGACAATAGCCAGCCTTGGTTAGAAGCTAGTGATGCCTTGTTTCTATCTCCTGGATGGGAGACAAGTATGGGTACTCAAAGAGAGATTGCAAGAGCCAGAGAATGCAATATTCCTATCTTTAAGGAAACAAAGAATTTAATAGATTACTTTTATGCAGATACCAATAAAGACTAATCTTGGTAACTTCTTTAGAGTTGCTATAAGGGTGTTGAATCCAGTGTTAAAGCTGAGTAATAAAGAGGTAGATGTTCTTTCAAACATACTATTGATATTATATTCCAATAGGACTGCTAGTAAGGATAAGTTAGAGAGAAATTTATTATCTTATAAGTCTAGAGTAGCACTAAGAAGCAAGTTGGATATTTCAGAGGCTTCGTTAAATAACAATATTTCAATACTAAAGAAGAAGGGTATTATAGTAAAGACTGATAATGGGTTTAGTGTATCTGAACCTATAAGGATGATAATACCAACAAATGATGAATTAAGTATAACGTTTAACATAAGTATTAAATGAGTAAACTAAAGGAGATAATAGAAGGTTGGACAGCATTAGTTATAGAAAATCCTGTCACCGAAGCAATAGCCACCGAGAGGTCTAAGGAATGCGACAAGTGCGAGAGCCTCAGTACGCTCCCTGGTGGCTTCTATCTCCATTGTGGTAAATGTGGATGTTATATCCCAGCAAAGATAAGGAGTAAATCAAGTAAATGCCCACTAGAAAAATGGTAATAGACAGAGTAAAAGACTCGTATGCAGGTCACTTTAGATATGATAGTGATTCAGTACATGAGGCTATAGAGAAACATAGCGTATTAGAGATGCTTGTAGGAATTTTGACAAAAGAGATGCCAGAGTATACATATACGCTAACATTTAACGCAAAAGACGGTAAGTTTTCTAACGAACTATTAATAAAAGAAGATGGAATTAAAGGACAAGATAATACACGAGATTCATTTATCAACATGGATGAAGAAGGTGTTGATAGAGGAGATAGTTGATACACAGTTTGAGTTTATAAAACATAAGGCAATGCCAGAGTTTAAGAATGTTAGACTGATGTATTTTGGGTTGTTTGGCATAAAACCAAATAGAATGAAGTATTTTAAGGTAAATAAAATGGGGAATCAAGACGATGACAAAGGATGATTTAGAAGACCTTGGGTTTAATATGGTTGATGAGAATGAATACTCTAATAGTGATTTTACTATTTTCATCTTAGATAATGACCAGATAAGTATAATAGGAGAGAGAGAGGATAACTTTCTCAGTGTTCCAGTATTAAATTGTAAGAGCAAGAAACAACTAGTTGAATTCCTTAAACTCGTTGAATATGATATTTTGGACAAAAACAAAATACTTTAACGATAAGGGTAAGCAGATTGGCAACAGCGTTCTTGCAAGGAAGGAAATTCCAATAGAGAACATACGCTCTATAGAAGAGGTTTATAATGAACGTGTAAGACTGATGAAGACTAAGTGTATGTTGATATGTGACCACCCAATAGGAAACATAGTAGTAGAAAAGAGTTTTGACAAAGTTATGAAGATTATTGATGAGTACAGAAATGATAATTATTTTTTTATAAAAGGATATAAGAGATATGATGAGTAATATAAGAAAGGCATACTACAGGAAAATACCATGTTATTTTGACGTATTGACCAATGAGTTAAAAGGTAGAAATAAATTCTATGATATACTAGTTGAAATAAACATGTGGTTCGATTTGACTATATTACAATTAGAAGAACTTCCAATATGGATAGAAACTAACTATAATGAAGTTAAATAATTTTGATATACATAATAATTTCTGGGAAGTAAATAAGAATTTTCTTGCCTTAGAAGAGTTTAAAAGTCTTCATGACTCTGACAAGAGTAAGAAGAAAGAAGAAAGTTCGCTATTAATGTGGTGTTTATCTCTATTATTGCATCCAGACAGTATATTATTTAATGTGTCAATTAGTGATAGAAAGAAGATAATTGCAAAAGAATATATGCATAATGAGAAATTTGACTGGAAAACAGTTGATAAACTAATACAGACATATCAGAAATTAATATTATCATCTGGACAGAGACAATTAGTAATATGGACTAGACTTATGGATGAAAAGTCGGAGTATATGTCCACATTATCTTACAAAGACAACTGGGAAGAGATAGAGAAGATGCTTTTAAGTAATAGTAAACTCTATATGGAGCTTGCTAGAATATCAGAACAGTTAGAAAAAGAAGGAATTGAAGGCGAAGTGAAGGGAAATGCAGAGGAATCTGACTCTGAAAGAGGAGATATATAAATGTGGATAAATAATTCTGAGTTTTTAATCAAGGATTCTGAAGTTCCTACAACTCCAGTTAAGTTTTCATTAGATGCCAAGGAGTGGTACAAAGAACAGAAGAGGAGATGTATTGAGGGCTATTGGGTTGGCGGTAAATATATGCCACCACAACTATATTTTTATGTGAATTTTTGGAATATTCTTTTAAATAAAGGAAAGTCTAAGAGTAAAATCATATCCAAGCCTTGGCTTAGAGATGTAGAATGGGAATTATTTCCATCATATCTATGTGCTAGAGGACTCTCTGGTTTTGATGGCAATCTAAACGTTGCTAGTTCGGCGGAACATATGTATGAGTTTTTGAAGAACAATAATAAATCATTTGGTTGCCCACAATATGATAATGAGGCTACCGATTTGATGGTTATGACGGCTCGTGAAACTGGAAAATCATTTATAGCTAGTGTTTTAGTAGCACATGAGTGGCTTTTTAATGGACAAAAGAACTATTTATTGCCTTCCGATGAGAATTTTCAGAAGACGACAGCAAATATAACAGTTGGAGCTGGAGATTCTAAGTTTTCAAGTAGGCTTTTAGTAAAAGTCAAGATGGGTTTGGATATTTTAGCATCACAAGGTATAGAATTTGCAGGTAGATACTATCCTCATCCATTTTTTCAGTCGTATAATGGGTCTTGGAGTCCAGGAAAGCAGATAGTAGCTAAATACAAGAAGAAGGTTGGTGGTACATGGCAGGAAGTTGGCTCTATGTCAACTATAAACCACGTGTCCTACAAAGATAATGACTATGCTGCTCAGGGTTCTCGTAACTCTTTGATGATTAAGGAAGAAATAGGTATGTTTTCAAACCTAGAAGAGGCTAGAGAAGCTGATAAGGAAACAATGATGTCTGGTACTAATAAGTATGGAACTTGTGTATACATTGGTACTGGTGGAGATATGGAAAGAGGTACTTTGGCGGCATATAAAATGTTCTATGCTCCAGAAGTTTACGATATTATGTCATTTGAAGACAGGTGGGAACAAAAGGGCAAGATTGGTTTGTTTATTCCAGCCACTATGCGTCCTAATGAGTTTAAGGACGAGCAGGGAAATACAAAATACGATGTGGCTGTATCACACTTTGAAAGCGAAAGAGAAAAACTAAGAAACAGCAAGAATGGTTCTGCTCCACTAAATGCCTATATACAGTATAATCCCATTACACCATCAGAAGTATTTCTAAGAACTAATGTAAATATATTTCCAGTATCAGAGATTAAAGAATGGCTTGCAGATTTGGAAGTCAAACAGATATATCAAGATGCTGAGATGGTTTGTGAGCTTATATTTGATGAAGATGGCAATATAAAGCCAAGTATAAATAAAGATTTAAATGCCGTTAGGGATTTTCCACTCGAGAAAGAGAAAGACTCTAATGGTGCTGTAGTAATATTTCATCATCCAGATGTAGGTGATGATGGGCAGATACCATATGGTAGATATATAGCTGGTATTGACCCTTATGATGCGGACAAGTCTACAACATCATCATTAGGCAGTATAATAGTAATGGATAGATTATCCAATAGGGTTGTTGCAGAATATTCTGGCAGGCCAAGGTTTGCAGATATGTTCTATGAGAACTGTAGAAGGTTGTTGTTATATTACAATGCTATTGCATTATATGAAAATGAAAAGATGGGTGTTAAGCAATATTTTGAAAGAAAGAAATGCCTACACCTATTAATGAGGCAACCACAATACATAAAGGATGTTATCCCAAACTCAACAGTAGAAAGGGGTTTTGGTATGCATATGAATGTAGCATTGAAAGACCACGGAGAGATTTTAGCAAGAGACTGGTTACAGGAAGAGTATGAACCAGGCAAGTTAAGTCTGAGAAAGATAAGAAGCGTTCCGGTGCTCAAGGAGATGATTTTATATGATAGTGACAATGGAAACTTTGATAGGGTTATGGCGTTCATAATGTGTATGTATGCACTACAAGAACTTCATAAACAGAAGGTTATATATGCAGAGGATAAGGCAAAGAGTGTCGACCCGTTCTTTAAGAGGAGACTCAACCAGAAAAGCTATACACCTAATGCCCTTTGGTAGCATAACAAATAATATTAGTTTTTTTTAGGTCATTTTTTTTGTATATTTGTAGTTTTAAAATTAAAAAGTAAATTTATGGAATACTTATCGTTTATGCCTCTACAGAAACTCTCAGAGAGTAAGAAGGACGAGGACTGGTATAAGCTATGTGTGAACGGAGCGATAAGCCTTATATATTCATACGATACTAATAGACGGTCAACAAGATATAATAAAAAGATAAATTACGACTTATATGCTGGAATATTTCATAAGGATGACCTTGCATATGTAATTAACCCACTTGGACTAGACAAGAATGATGTTCCTGCTTCTTTAAAACATTACGACATAGTAACTCCAATATTTAACTTACTAATAGGTGAGGAATCAAAAAGATTATCTTCATATATGGTAAGAGTTGTAAATTCAGATGCTATATCAAAGAAACAAGAAGACCTTGCTGCTGTAATAAAGAATATGCTAGTAGAGAGGTTATCGGCTAATGTTTCAGACGAAGAAAGAAATAGTGAAGACTTTATTAAAAAATTACAGAAGTATGCAAGATATAGTTATAAAGACTTAAGAGAAATAATGGCGTCTAGGTCTTTGGAGTATTTAACAAAGAAATTAGATATAGACACAAAGCTTAGAATAGGTTTTGAAGATGCCTTAATAGCTGGAGAAGAGATATATAGAATAGATGAAGTCAATGGGGAGCCTACGTGCAAACGTTGTAATCCATTAGAAGTGTTCTATTTGTTACCACACAATTCTTTTTATATAGACGATTCAGATGTGATAGTTGAAGAAACCTGGATGTCTGTTGGTCAGATTGTTGATACGTGGTATGACGAACTAACTCCAGAGCAAATAGATTATATAGAAAGAGGAGTAAACAGAGTTGGAAGTTTGACAGATACATTAAACTACGAAACTCCAAGAAACATATACACATCTGATATTCCAGAAATAGATACAGTTAATGATTTAAGCCAGCAATATAGTTATTACGATAAAGGTAGAGACAAAATAAGGGTTTTAAGAGCTGTATGGAAGTCGAGACGTAAGGTTGGTATAGTAAATTTTACAGATGAATCCACAGGAGAATCTCAAAGAATTATCCTTGATGAAACTTATAAACCAGAGCCAGGAGAAAAAGTTGATTGGTTATGGATTAATGAATACAGAGAAGGAACAAGGATTGGTGCTGATATTTATGTTGATACAAAACGTTGCAGAACACAGCGAAGAAACATGGACAATATCTCTGAGTGTAAATCACCATATATTGGAACTGTCTACAACGCCAACAACTCAGTTTCTGTATCCTTAATGGACAGAATAAAACCATATCAATACTTGTATAACATTATATTTTACAGGACAGAACTCGCTTTGGCAAAGTCATATGGAAAGATAATGGAATTTGACTTGGCTGGACTACCAAAAGGAGAAGGATTTGATATTGACAAATGGTTGTACTATGTACAAGCTGCTAATATATCATTTAAAAATTCTTTTGAAGAGTCTGAAAAAGGTCAGAGGTTAGGAATGATGTCAGGTTCTACTTCAAATAGAGAATATAATATGGAACAAGGACAGTATATAGATAAGCATATACAGTTACTTGAATATATAGAGGGAAAAGTTGGAGAACTATCTGGTGTTACAAAGCAACGACAAGGACAAGTACAAAATAGAGAACTTGTTGGTAACGTAGAGAGAAGTGTTTTGCAATCTTCTTTAATCACAGAAAAGTGGTTTGAGGTTCATAATCATACTAAGCGTAGGGTTTATGAAGCTTTAATCGAAGTTGCTAAAGGTGCATGGAGAGGAAAAAGCAAGAAGTTGCAATATATAATGGATGATATGGCTACTGTATTCGCAGATATTGATGGTAATGAATTTGATAATGCAGAATATGGCGTATTTTTGTCCAATTCATCAAAAGATAATGAAACATTACAGATGTTGAAACAGTTAACACAAACTGGTTTACAGTCTGATAAGTTAAGCCTTTCTAATGTTGTTGATATTTTAATGTCAGATTCTATTACAGAGACAAAGAATAAGATTCTTGAGTATGAGGCTAATATGCAGGCTCAGAAACAACAGGAAATGCAGTTACAGCAACAGCAGATAGAGGCTCAAAAGCAAATGGCTACTGACCAGATTCAATCTGCAAAAGAAATAAAACAGCAAGAGATGGAGTTAAAGAAATACGAAGTTGACTCTAATAATGAAACTAAAATACAGGTTGCTGAGATACAAGTGTTTAGCAGACAGCAAGAACTTGATACTAATGGTAATGGAATTCCAGACCCATTAGAAGTTGGTAAACTTGCATTAGAAGAAAGGAAACACGACTCTGATATGTTTGATAAGGAAAGAGATAAGGCTATTAAGGAAAGAGATATACAGAATAGAAAAGATACTGAAGATAAGAAAATCTCCTTAGATGAGAAAAAACTTGCTATAGAGGAAAAGAAGATTGCTGCTCAGAAGCAGATAGAGAAACTCAAGGCAGATACTGCAATAAGAGTAGCAAAAGAAAATAAAACAAAAGCAGAACTATCTAAATCCAAAAAATAATGAGAACTGGATATATTTATTCATTAACAGATCCGTCAACTAACAAAATAAGATATATTGGTCAAACAATTTGTAAACCAGAAAGAAGATATTCACAACATCTGTATCAATGGAAAAGAATACATGGAAAAATTAATCATGTGAATTCTTGGATTAAAAGCTTGTCTATAAGTAATAAAAAACCAATAATGACTATATTGTGTGAATGTAGTGAAAGCGAAATAAATAATAAAGAAATTGAATATATAAAAACATATAGAGAGGCTGGATGCAACTTATGTAATCATAATGATGGTGGTAATGGGAATAAGGGTTACAAAATGAATAAGGAATCAATACAAAAAAGAATTAATTCTTGTAAAAAATCAATTCATTGGGCTGAAAAATCTATTAGACAATCAGCATTTATGAAAGAAAAACACATGAGTGGTGAATTAAAATTTGGATATGCACATCTATCTAAAGAAAAAAGAATAGAAATAGGACGAAATCATAGCAATACAATGAAGCAAATATATAAACAAAATCCAGAAAAATTTCACAATCTTTTATCTTCAAGAAATATTCCTACATGTTCGTTGGATAGTAATGGGAAAATAGATATGATTTTTGTTTCATGTTCTGATGCTGGAAGACATTATGGAATTGATTGTTCGCATATAGTTAGAGTATGTAAGGGAAAATCAAAGAGTGGTATAACGCATGGAATTGCGTTTCAGTATTATAATAAAAACAAATACGACAAGTAATGGATTTAAAGAAAGCAATAGAGACTGGTATCAAATCTAAGATAGAACTAGTACCGCAGTTAAAGCCAGAGGTATATAATATCTTAAACAAACAGATTTTCAATGAGTTTCAATCTGCGCAAATATACTTTGGTATGTCTTCGTGTGCGGACAATAGAGGTCTTAGTAATTTTGGTAAACTATTTTTAAAATATGGTCATGAAGAAATGACGCATATGAAAAAAATCCACGAATATCTTATGGATAAAAATTGCAAACCAGTTATTCCGTCGTTACCAGAAGTAAAACAAGAGTATATAGATATAAGAGACATTTTAACGACAGCTCTTGAACACGAGATACAAGTTACTGCAAATTGGAATGCCATTGCCGAGACTGCTTTAAAGGTTTCTGACCACACAACATATCATTTATCCAAATGGTTTTTAGAGGAACAAATTGAAGAAGAAAACAAATTTAGAGATTTACTTGATTTATTAGATAATGGAACTCCAGTTTGGTTTTTAGAAGCAGAAGTTATAAAAGATTAATATATGTCTAATTGGCGTAAGTTATCAGTACGCGAACGTTATAATACTTATAGGTTATATCGCGATGCTTATCCCGAAATGTCTCATAGAGATATGATTAAGCATTTTGATGGCGGAGGAACTATTGGTGAAAAAGAACAAAACCAGTTTACAAAACCAATTGAACTACCAGTAAATAATTTTCCATATGATGGAACATCAATGTATAAGGGTGGATATGATTTAAAAACTGCAAGAGAAATTTATGAACCTGATGAGATGGGGCATTTGCCAACAGTTGATTATAGGACTGGTGAATGGCTTAAAGATAAAGACTATGTTACATCGTGGAAAGAATTATACTATAATCAACTTAATTCTGACCTTCATAATGAAATTGGTTCTCCAATATTAAATGAAAGAGGAAGGCTGCAATATATGAAGGGATATGGAGGTAATGAATAAAAGCTATAGACCTAATTTCAAACTAATAAAAAATATTAGAAATTCATTGACTTAACTAAAATAATGTTATATCTTTGTATAATTAATTTAATAAACAACACACATGACGACTAAGAACACAGACTTTGAAGATGAATTAGAAGGGCTGGATTTGAGTGTTCTGAATAAGGGTGGTGACATTTCATCTACTCCTGGGTTAAATCTTAATCTTGGCGATGAAATAGACAGTATTGAAGCTATTAGCGGAAAGCCTGTAGAAGAACCAGAAGAACCTAAAGAACCAAAGAAAACTTCTAAGGCAAAACCAATAATCGAAGAACCTAAAGAGGAAGAAATCGATGAAGAAGAAGATGTAGAAAACGAAGAAATAGTAGAAATCCCAAAGGTTGCTGCTAATGATAATGTATCTGCACTAAAAATCTTTGCTGATATGCAGAGAGAAAAAGGAATTATAGACTTTGAAGACGAAGAATTTGAAGACTCTGAAGAATTTATTTTGTCAAAAGTACAGGAGAAAATAGAGAAGAGCGTTCAAAGCGGAATAGAAGAATATAAGAATTCATTTACACAAGAGGCTAGGGATTTGATAGAGGCTATTGAGGCTGGGATTCCGCTGGAATCTCTTGTAGAACAGAACACCGATATAAGTACTTACGAAAAGATGAAAGATTCTGACATTGAAGGAAATGAATCTTTACAAAAAAACTTAATAAGAAACTTATATACGTTAAAGGGATACTCAAGTGACATCATAGACAAGAAAATACAGCGTTGGGATGACTCTGGATTACTTGCTGACGAAGCTAAAGAAGCTCGTTTAGAGTTACTTGACTATTCTAAACAGAAGAAAGAAGAAGAAAAAAAGATAAGAATTGCTGAACAGAAATCAGCTGCCAACAAATTTGAACAATGGAAACAGGATACAAAGTCGTTCTTAGATAAGAATGAAGAAATTATTCCTGGATTAAAAGTTAGTCCTAGACAAAAAGAGATTATCTTTAATGGACTTACTAAGTTTGATAAAGATGGTAAGAATGAATTTCAAAAGGCAATTGACAAAGACCCTAATTTTAATTTAAAGGTAGCGTATTTAACATTAGCTTTAAATTGGGACTTTTCTGGGTTTGATAAAAAAGCCGCTACTAAGGTAGCACGAGGACTAAAGGATGCTTTGAGAGAACAGGATAAGATGGCGAGTGGAATGGGTGGTTATAGTCATGCAAAGTCTAATGCTAATTATGGCGTAATGGAAAAAGCTCTCAAGTTATCAAAACAATAATATTTTATAAACAATTAATGACTAAATTTTAATAGTATGGCACAAGAAATTAACACACTGCAACTGTACTGGCCAAAAAGTTGGGCGGGTCTCACGACTGAGAACCACCTTGCTACAGCCTTTATGGAGCATCCGCAGCTGATTTCAGATGTAATCGCCCGTGTATTTGGTATGAATCAATATCGTGGTCTTGAATATCTGTTATCAAAAGTTGGAACAAAAATAGTAGACACTGATAGGGAATATGAGTGGATGCTTAAAGGAGATGACAGAAAAGCAATCGCTATCGTAGGTTACGAAGCAGCTGACATGACACGTCCTGGTATTGGAAAAACAATTTTCAAATTGAAACTTCGCGAGAAGTTCTTTGTATTGTCAGATAAACTTATCTTTGACAATCGTGATTATTCAGTAAGGGTTATGGCAGAACCTTACTCAGATGGTATGTATTGGGTGTACGAAGTACAGCATATGAAACCAGATGTAAATCATTTTATTCCGCCTACATATCTTGCTAATGGTAAAATGGTATCTAAACTGTATTCACCGCAGGAAAGAACATTGAACAAAACATACGGTTCAACCAGTTTTAGTTCTCCGTTCAAAATGCGTAATTTCTTCTCAACTATTGGTAAGAAATATACAGTTCCTGCAAACATGCATGACCGTCCTATGGTTATCTCTATGCTTGACCCAACTAGCAATCAGAGAACTAACGTATGGACAAAATATGCTGAATGGGAAATGATGGCTCAGTGGATGCGTGAAAAAGAAAACAACATTCTGTATTCTGAATACAACGCTAATCCTAACGGTACTTTTGATATGTTTGGAAGTTCAAACTTCCCAATCGTTGAAGGTGCTGGTTTACGTCAGCAAATCTCTCCTGCTTATAAATTTAACTATACAAGCTTCACAGCTGATTATCTGACAGAAGTTCTTTTGAACTTATCTATTAATATTCTTCCTGAAGATAAACGTCACTTCGTAGCTCTTACTGGTGAACGTGGTATGGTACAGTTTCATAAGGCAATTGAACAGAAAGCTTCATTGTTCCAACCAGTAGGCGTAGGCCCGAGCCAGCGTGTATTTGGGTCTGGACAGAATCTTGGTTTTGGTGGTCAGTATGTCGAATATCGTGGTCCTCAGGGAGTTGGTTTCACACTTGTGAATCTTCCTCAGTACAATGATGTTATTGACAATAGGCTTCCGCACCCTGATGGCGGTTATACTGAAAACTATCGTTATACGATTTTAAACTTCGGTACAACTGAAGGAGAACCTAACATCACAAAACTGTATCCTAAGAATGGAAACAAAATGTGGCATGTTCCTGGTTCAACGTCACCATATGGTCCTAAAAAATCATTTAGCGAACCTTCAGCATCTGCTGTTGATGGTTATGAATTATACTGTCTGACAACCCAGGGAGTTTGTATAAAAAATCCTATGTCATGCGCAGAACTCATATACGCTGGTGTGTAAATAAATTATAAAACAAAAAAACTATCAATATCATGACTAAAATATCTGGAATATATAAGATTACAAATCCTAATGGGAAAATTTATATAGGACAGTCTCATGATATTGATAGACGCTTTAAAATGTATAAAAGATTGGAATGTAAGGGCCAGAAATATCTTTATGCCTCTTTAGTTAAATACGGTTATAGTAAGCATTCTTTTGAGATTTTAGAACAATGTACAGCTTATGATATGAATAATCTAGAAATCAAATATATTGCTTATTATAAATCTACTGATAGGAAAATTGGAATGAACCTGACTAGTGGTGGAAAAAATTGTATTGACGCAGAAGAAACAAAAATATTAAAAAAACTCAACAATCCAAGAAGAAAACAAATTTACGCAGAAAGAGATGGCGTTATACAGAAATTTGATAGTATGGAGGACGCTTCAAAGATATTAGGTGTTAGTAGAAAGTCTATAAGTACTTGTATAAAAAATCCAAATATCAAAATAGGTAAGTATTCATACTCTATTGAATATCCAACTACGATATCTCATAATGTAAGAACTAGGATTCAGACAGAAGAGACAAGAAGAAAAATCAGTTTGAATCATAGGCGTAATAGAAATAAAACAATTAATTAATAACAAATAACAATTAAGTATAAGAGTGATGGAAAGAAAAGGTAAAATACATGTTAAGCCAGTAAACAGGCCTACGTGGTTACCAGAGGGGCATGACGGAGAAATCCGCTATACTAATTGTGCTGAATTTATTGCAGTGCAAATGAATGTCAAGACACGTACGCATAATACTGGTCTTGAAAAGGATGAAGAATCTTCTCTGGAAAAAGAATTAAAACTTGAACCAGGTACATTATCAAAATATAATTCTATTTATTGGTCCAGTTATCCAGCAATGATTCCGATTACAAAAGACGGAATCATTCTGGACCTGGAAAACCCAAAGGATTATATTTGGTATAAAAACTTGTTAGCTCATTCAGAAGTAGCAAATTCTGAGATGGAAAAATTTGATAGCCCTGAATTTAGGTATGTCATGACTTCTCCAGAACAGGAAGCTAAGATAAAGAATGATAGAGGTAAAGTACGTAGAGAAGCTTATAAGCTTTTTGGTAGACTAACCATGAACGATATGAAAGATATATTAAAGTTACTTGGACAACGAGTAAACAATGATGCGTCTGCTGATTTCGTTGAAGGAAAGATTACTGAGTTTATGGACGAAAAACCACAAGATTTTATTGATATTGTGACTGACTCTAAATTTAAGATGAAGGTTTTTATTCACAACTGCATAGCTATAAAAGCAATAACAAAGAGTGGTTCAAAATATATGTTGAATGGTGGAGATACGATAGGTCTAAGCATGGAAGAGGCTATAGAATACATCTCTAATCCAGAAAATCAAGATATATACAAGAGTTTAAAAGCAAAAGTGGAAATAGATTAATAAATAATGAATATTGCTAGAATGCATATTGAGTTTAAGGCGGGATGTGACAAGAGTAATTCCTTGTCATATCCTGACTTTACTTCTGAAGAAATAGACTTGTTTTTAAATAAGTCTATTGAAAGTATAGTAAAACAGCGATATTCTGGTAATAACTTGCGTAGAGAGTCTGTGGAAGAAACACAGAAACGTAGAGATGACTTGAGAAACATAACTACGAACAAAGTAATTACAACTTTTATTAATACTACAGATAACAAACCAAACGGAACTTTCGTAGATATGCCAACTGATTATTGGTTTGCATTGGAAGAAGAGGTTGAAATCAGTTATCTTGACTGCTTTGGCAGAACTATAACGGAGAGGGCTATTGTAAAACCTATTACTCATGATAGATATAATAGGATAAAACTAGACCCATTTAACGTACCAGATAAAATAGAAGTTGTATCTCTTCCGTATGAGACATTTAAAAATGAAATAATACTTGATGATTCTTCAACTCTGAAAAAATACATCTTAAGGTATATTAGAAAGCCACAAGAAGTAAGTCTTTCTCTTAACAAAGATTGTGATTTATCAGAACATATGCACAGAGAAATAGTGGACTATGCTGTTAATCTTGCAATAGAAAATATAGAGTCGCCAAGATTTCAAACACAAGGAACTGAATTATTAAGAAATGAATAACAATAAATTTAAATAAACTATGGCAACTATCAACAGGATTAATCCTAATAATAGAAACATCGTACCTGGGGTTGGACAAGAGAACAACATCTTTGTCAAATCTGGTGACGTCAATCCTTTGATTGACCAGGTAAACACAAATACTACTGCAATTGCCGCAATTATCGGTGGTACTGCTTCTACAGTAGCTCAATTAAGAACTGGTACTAGTAACACAACTTTTGTATCACCAAAAACTATTGCCGATGAAGGTTTAATTTTTGGCAATGGCACAATGGCATTTACTGGTACGGTCACAAATACTGGTACTGTAAACGCAACTACATTTGATACAAACGTTGCTGCCGCGGCAGTAACTTTGGCTGGAACAACCCTTGCTGCTGATGGTACTGATGCTGCAATTGGAATTACTATAACACCAAAAGGAGCAGCTTCTGTAAAATTACCAAACGGTACTGCTGCAAATCCAGCACTTATTGGTACAACTTCAAGTGGCGCTGGTATTCATTTTGGTTCAAACACTGTTTCTATTGATACAGCTGGAACTGAAAGAATAATCTTTGATGCACAGGGAGACATTAACATTAATGGTGGTGCTGGGATTGAAGGTGGAACTACTGGTGTTCTTGGATACTGGGCTGGTTTTATGCCAATTGCGGTACAAGAAGCAAAGTCTGGCCCTGGCGCTATAAGTATAGCTACTTATTATACAGCTCTGACGACAACTGGTACTGGTGACGCCCTAACTCTTGCAACTGGAAAAGTAATTGGACAACTTAAAAAGATTAAATATGTAGCAGAAGGTGCTGGTGCTGACACAGCAGTTTTAACACCATCTGTAACTACTGGTTTTTCTACTTGCACGTTTAATGCAGTAGGAGATTATGCAGTATTTGCATATAATGGAACATATTGGGTTTGCATTGAAAATTTTGGATGCACACTCGCATAATAAAGAATTTAACTATTAACTAACAAATAAAATTAAAAACAATGTTTGGCACAGACAACACAATTAAGGTACTTATAGGGAAGGACATAAATACAACTGCCACCCCAAGTATCGATCCTCATAGCGCAAGTTATATTGCCGATGGGGAAATAGTAATCCTGACTTCTGCTTCTACTGGAGGCCCAGAAGAAGTAAATCCAGCAACAGCTGCTGATAGGGATTACATTAGGTTCGTACAGCGTAGTGGAGATACGCTTAATTATTCTCCTAGAATCAAAGTTGCTAATCTTTTAAAGACAACTGCAAAAGTATCGGCAGCTCCAGTAGACCAAGTAGATTATATTGGATATAATACAACTTCTGGTTCTATTGAAGAAATTAATAACAATCAGTACCTTCTGCATATTACTTATCGTCATGATGATAAGATTTGGTCAGAACAGCTGAATAAAAGAACTTACTGCTATTACAGTGATTCAAGCACAACTCAGGGTGAGATTGCTTCGAATTTTGTAAAACAGATTAACATGGATGGCTATACTGCTATTTCTGCGGTAATGGTAAATGATTCAATTGGAGCGGCTTTAACAACTACTGGACAAAACGTAGTGGTTAATAATGGTTCTGACCTGATTACATTTGCTGGTGACGTCTCTGCTACTGTTACAGCTGGTTCTTATTTAAAAATTGGTGGAACAGCTTCTACAACTCCAGTATATAAAGTAAAATCTATCGCCGCTGGTGGATTACTCGTAACTCTTGATACTAAATATCAGGGTGCTTCTGGAACTGTTCTTAATGCTAGTGTAAATGTTTGTAATGCAATCCTTTATGTTGGTATTAAATTATCTGGTCTTCCGATTACTTATAAACCTAAAGGCATCGCTCCTTATAATAGAGTAGTGTTTGAAACAGCTATTGCTAATTTTGGTAGTACTGTGATTACAAATGCAACTGCTATGACGTGGGGAACTGGTGTTTATGAACAGGTGGCAGATATGGAATGGTTTGCTTTAGGTGGAGATGGTATCAGAAACTTTATGTGGCATCCAATTCCTGAAGGTCGTACTGACGCTGTGTCTGGAACTTATTATATAACACTAACTTTTGAGTATTATAATGACGACGACCAGTATGTTATTTCTGGAAGTAAACCATCTAAGGGTTTAGTGTATATTTTCTGGGCTTGCTCGGGTGGTGTTACAACTTCTCCTGCTAATACAGCTTACAGTACATTTATCGCTAAATACAATCTTTACGTTCCTACTAAGTTTGAACTGTAATTAATACAAGGCTTTTGAGGGCTGTGCCACAACAACCCTCGCCATAAATTTACTTATACTAATCAAACAATTATGTCTGGATTTGGAACACTACAACAAAAAGATTTACCATATGCAACATACTGTCAGTCATTTGATTGTTCTAAAATAACAATCAATTTTGATTTTGATAAATGTTGGCCTATATTTATGTTACTATTGAAAGACCCAGCAGCTACTATAACTCTGTCTGGCTCTATTTCAACGGCTACTGGTGGGCCATTAGACATCACATCTGATATATACTCAGACTTAACTGGTACTATATCAACGACATTATTTAGTGACCAAGTTACTGGTTCTGGAACGGCATTTACAACCGAGTTAGTAGCTGGGGACTATATAATGCTAAATGATTATTTATATAGAGTTTTTAGCATACAAAGCGATACTGCTATGACTCTAACATCTATCGCATATGCAACAGTGTCTGTAACAGATGGGCATATTATTTATTTCTCATATGATGTAACGCCATCATTTTTTGGATGGACAACAACTACGATGTCTGAAGGTGAATATAGTTTTACTATAGACTACACAATTCATTCAGGTATGGCTACATATACAATAACAGATACATCAATCATACTAGTATATTGTGATAAATACTGCTGTGTATACAACAAACTTGCTGATTTAGCAGATATATGTGATGACTGTATAACTCAGGATAATATAAAAAAGATAGTAGAAGCCCTGTTTATGTGGGGATTATTAGAATCATATAAGGGTTCTGCTGGTTGCGGTGATAGCATTTCTTTAAGTGCATTACAGGCTAGATTAGATAGATATTGTGATTATCAACCTTGTACAACTTGTTAACTATGACAGATTTTTGTGAATTACCGACAATAACAATACCAACATCAACAGGACAGCCTGGGGCTACTGGCTCTAGTGGGTCTAATGGTGGAGTAGTATTGCACAATGATGCTACTGAATCATCAGTATTAACTGTAAATTCATGGCAAAACCTTTCTACAGATAAAACTTATACTGTAGCTCTTTCTTTGTTATCAGTAGGTGACAGACTAAAGATTGACGTCACTGGGTCAGCAACGCATAATTTTTCAAATACTAGTCTTGGAGCAAGAATATTATTTGATTCTAATCCAGTAACAACTGCTGGTGCGTCTATGCCTGGAAAATATATTGGATACTTTAAGTTTTCAACTATATTAGATGTTATAGGTACTACTAGCTCTGCACTAAACATTAAAGCCTATACAAGATACGAATATTGTTTTCATGATCCTTTTATAAGCATGGTTGGCGCTGATTTTAACATGGAGGAAAAATACGTAACAGTTGATTACGCTACTACTCCAGCTAAAAAAATAGAAATACAGGGTATTATTAATGGTACAATTATAGATGCTGTTAATTACGTTAAAATTAATCAACTTTGTGTAGAATACTTTAAGAAAATATAACATGCCAAGACAAATACAATATATAGAAGTTCCAGTAGTAGATGGTGTAAACTATGTGATGACAGCAACAGATAATGTTCTGTATTACTATATAACTGGTACTGTAGCTTTAACATCAAACTGGTCTCTTACAATTGGAGCTGGTGCAGCTGCCGGTATGAGATGCCATATACAATATGATGGCAATGTGACATTAGGCGGTAATCATCTTTTTATTCTTGGAACACAGATAGACGATGATTTGGCTACTAAAGATTTTGAGGCATTTGCCTTTTATAATGGCACATCATGGACTGTAAGATTCTTTCCAGATTGGGAAGAATCTGGATTTATTGAAACATCAGATATTGCTGACGATGCTGTAACAAATGACAAGTTAAACACAATGACCCAGGGTACTGTGAAAGTTGGTGGTGCTGGTGGAGCTCCTACTGATTTAGACGCAAAGACCTCTGGACAGATACTTATTGGAGATGGCACTGATTTAAAGTCAGTTCCAGTCTCTGGAGACATAGCAATCACAAGCGGTGGAGCTGTAACTATAGCTGCTGATGCGGTGACAAATACAAAGCTTGCAAATATCACAAGGGGATATATTAAGGTTGGTGGCATTGCTGACGCACCAACAGATTTGAATGCTAAAACTAATGGTTATATATTAATAGGTGATGGTACTGATGTTAAGTCAGTAGCTATGACTGGTGATGTTACAATAACTAATGCTGGTGTAACAACTGTTAATCCTGCATTATTGCCAAATGCTGTTTGGGAAGTTGGAACTGGCGCTAATTCTGTTCAAACAATTGGAACAGGTTGTGACGCAAGTGGTGATAAAAGTGTATCATGTGGTGAAAATACAACTGCGAGCAATGCTGATGCCTTTGCAGAAGGGAATGCAACAACTGCCAGCAACATTGCAGCTCACTCAGAAGGAAGCGGAACAATTGCTAGTGGACAAGATGCTCATGCACAAAACACATTTACAATAGCAAGTGCGCTTTCGTCACATTCTCAGGGATATCATAGTGTTGCACATCTATTTGCTTCATCAGCATATTCGTGTGGAAAATTTAATATTAATGGAGATGCTCAACAATTAGATGTACAACTCAAAAAATTAACTACAGACGCAACTCCAGCGTATATGTTATTGGGTGATGGAGCAACAGAAATAGCAATACCAACAGACTGTACTGCAAATATAGATATACGAGTAGTTGCTGTTCAAACAGCAGGTGCTGCTGGAACTATTGGCGATTCTTTTATGCAGAATATTAAATTATGTGCAAAGAATATTGCTGGAGTTTCTTCAGTAGTAACACATAATGGTGCAACATTAGCTAATTACTCAGTAGTTGCTGGAGATGTGTTATACGAACTGAGTTCTTGTGATGCAGCTTTTGGTGGAACGGCAGTAGCGAGTGTATCTGCAAATAAGTTACATATAACTGTTACCGGAGAGAACAACAAATCTATTCAATGGGTTGCTTATGTATCAATGGTTTGGACTGGATATAGAAATTTTAGTATATAATGAGTTATACGCAAGAAGACATATATGCATTTAGTGCTTACGTACAGTGTAAGTTAGCAACCATAGGTGCTAATATAGCTAATAAATTAGTCTATAAAGATATATGTATAGAAGAGAAGCTATCATTTATATTAGCTAATACATATCTTAAAATAATAAGAAACTATAACAACGATTCATGTGTTGATGATGAGAGATTTTGCACAATGGTATCGTTCCTAAGAAAATATTTAAACGAAACTAGTTATCATAATAATAATTGTAATTGTTAACATTATGCCAAATCCAGAATTAAAAAACTTTGAAGATATATTAAGGAAGCTTTTAACAAAAGTAACTACTGCTAACAAGGCAATAGGTCATGAAGTTGTTACTTTTAATAGTGGTAATATATTTAAATTAACAGTACCCGACCAAGCTAGATATGCTTTATGTGTATTAGAAGAAGTTGGGGCTACTGGTTCATCAAAACTAATTCGTTATTATCTTGATGGTTCTAATCCAACTACTTCAGACGGGATTGTAAGAGGTGATATGGACGCTTTTGATATAGCTGGATATTCTAATATTAAAGATTTTAAGGCTATTAAGATTAGTGGTGGAAACCATATATTAACAGTTCAATACTTCTCGTAATGACAGATATATTTTTTAAAAAAAGAATATTCAGTGTAAGAGCTACTGATAGTACTTCTCCTACCGTATCTGTTTCAGATATAGATAGTAATAGTATTATCACTACTATTCCTGCTGGATATATGCTGGAATTCCTAGTTTTTAGCGAAACTGGTGGTGCTGGTGTAACAATAGATGTTGGTACAACTGCTGGAGATGATGATATTATTAGTTCTTATGTAATAGGAGCTAATGATGTTTTAACACAGTCTCTTGGTATTGTTTTTAGTACAAGTGCTACACAGCAGATATATGTTAGTTCTGGTGCTTGGACAACTGCTGTATTAGATATTTACGTTTTATTAAGAAAATTATGAAAAGAATATTATTTTTAACAATACTTGTCTTACTATCTGTTATTGGTTTTGCTCAGAAAAAGCAAGACGTTACGGCTAGAAATATAACAGCAAAATATGTTGTATCAGATAGTTTAGAAGTTAACTTTGGAATACGTTCTATAACTGGCATATATAACTTATTAAAAATTGATAGTGTTTTAACTATTAATGATTATACTATGCCAAAACATAAAGGAGATGCTGGCCACGTACTTACTATGTCAGCAACAGGAGATAGTGTTTTTTGGGGCAGTTCGGGTGCGTTAATTGATACTGCTACTTTTGCATATGCTTCTGATAACGCATCTCATTTACAAGGACTTGACACGGCTACTTTACTAAACAGGTATTGGAATAGGACAAATGATAGTATCACAACAAGTTATAAGGCTATAACTAATAACGGTATAACAAATACAGGTAATTTAATATCTACCAATGGCAACTTCTTCGGCTTAAACAATGGTTGGTATTGTGGATATGATACTTTATTCGAGGGAGCATTAAAAATGGCAGGTGTAGGAAAAATTAAAGGTTCATTTTTAACGGGAACATACAGAATGAATGGTTTTGCTTATATTGAAAATAAAGATATTACATTTTTTGGTTTTGATAGAAAAGTCGGAGGCGTTGCTATTAAACAAAGTAATGTTAGGGCAGACAGCAATACTTTAGAATTATCAAGGTTTGTTAATAATAGGATACTACGAATAACACTTTCAGACACGGCAATAATAACAGAAATTCCAAGCAAAATGATTATGTCAGCTGATAGTGGTGCGAAACACATTAAAATATACATACCTACGATAATAAACAATAATTTAACTGTTCATGGAATAATAACAAGTGGTGGGTTGGTTAATAAAGATACTGTTGTAACTTTGGTTGATGATGCTACTTTTAATTTTCCTAATAACTCAGTAGGTTTCGCTGAAATACAATGTGATAGCGTATTAACTGAAAAAACGTGGGGAAATGTATCGTGGAATGGTGATGGTAGTATAAATCCAATAAGGAATAATGGGGCTAAGTTTGTTTCAACAAATACCGATGGCAATGAGGTCTGCTTTTATGATGGAGGTACTTATGCAATTCTAAAAAATAGGTCTGGATATACACGTACTTATTCAATTAAATATCATTATCATTACTAATGAAAAGACTGTTATTGATATTATTTTTCTTACCGTTATTTTGCTTTTCACAGCAATTTATACAAGGCAATTCAGTAAGCGTTGACTCTAATGGGTTAATACTTTATGGTAGTGCTACAGTATGGGATGATTTATTCTTTCCATTTACAACTGGAACGAATGGTGGAAACACATATCCAACATTTAGTGCAGATAGTATGGTATGGCGTTTTGTTACAGATACAACAGGTCCTTCACAATGCATTCAATATTTCTGTGTACAGTTACCTCATTCATGGAAACAGGGTTCTACTGTATTCCCGCACGTACATTATAAATACACAACATCTCAAGGAGTACCACAATTTAGAGTAAAATATAAATGGATGAGTGTTTCTGGAACTACGAGTGTTGCATGGAAATGGTATATATTAAATGCCAATACTGGTACAACTAATAAATCACATCAAATGAATTACAGAGTTACTGGAATTAGTGGTTCTGGACAAACAATATCATCTATACTTGTATGTCAAGTATATTTGTATTCACAAACAGGTACTGGCGGTATAGATGCGTATCAATTTGATATTCACTTTGAAAAAGATGGACTTGGTAGTCCAAAAGAAGTTTATAAACCTTATTAAATATATATAGTATGAAAATTATAAAATGGATAGCTGGTTTTTTTGAAGACCAAGAAGGTGGTGCCTCATCAAAAAGAGTACTTGGATATATAGCAATGGCTTATTTAGGCTTGATTGTTAATGGCTCTCTTAATAGTAAGCCAGTAAATGAGTATGTATTGTTTACTGTAGCTGGAATTATACTATTTAGTATAGGCGCTATAACAAGTGAATTCTTTACAAAATATGGTAGTCCCAAGAACGAAAATAATAAATAAGATTTATGGAAGACAAAATGCAATCCAGCGACCATGATTTATTAATTCGCATAGAGACAAAAATGGAGAGTCTTATAGTAGATATAAAAGACTTGAAGTGCTCGACAAATACACAAATGACAGACCATGAGTCGAGGATAAAAAAATTAGAAAGTAAGACAATAACATCAGTTGTTATGCTTACAATCTATTCCTCTGCAATGGCTGGCCTTATTGGGTTATTAATTTATCATATAACAGGAGCTCATATAAATCCTTAAACTTTTAAACTATGGACACAAAAGCATTAATTACACCAGATAATTGTAAGAAAGTAGCTAAAGTCCTTGGGTTTAAGATATTTTCAGATAGGTTAAATATATGGGGAATAAGAACTCCAAAGGGCGAGTTCAATGATTACTTTATATTTTTCCCAGCATTTGATGAAGATTACTTACTAGTAGAAGGAACAACAGAACCATCTGCTGGTTTTTTATCTACATTATTTCAAACTGGAAAGACAAATCCAAATGGAATAGCAGTGTTAGTATCTAATATGCAATATTTAAATTGTTGGTATATGGGACTACACAAAGGTAAATACAAAGCATTAAGACAGAATGGCAATAAGTTTATTGTAACTCGTCATAAGAAAGACGAAGAGTCATATTACAATACAAAACAATATGCTGATGTACAGGGACTTAACTTACATACAACAAAGATTGGTTACATGTTAAATTCTATAAAAGGTTTTTCTGAAGGATGCCAAGTTGTTTTTAATGCAAAAACATATTTTGATGAAGTTATTCCCTTAATAGAGAAATACAATCAAAAAACCTATGATTACACTATTGTTGATATTGAGAATTTTTACAACTTATAAAATGAAGATACAGTTAATTTTGATTGGAATTATAATAATACTACTTGCTGGATTGGGAGTTGGTTTTTATTTCTTCAAGAAACAAGCACAGCATATAGAAGATTTACAGACCGAGATACGTATTAAGGGTGATACTATTATTTATTTCAAAGATAAGAATGGCAAAAATGTAGCACAGATAGGAACTTATAAAAAGTCTATATTTGAGTTAAAACATTATTCTGATTCTATAGAGAAGAAATTATTACAAGAATCGAGAAATAATTATATTAAAGATAAAAAGATAAAAGAACTTGGTTATTTATTAATACAGTCCAAGGACTCATTAGGAGCGATTGTAGACACGATTAGGGATAGTATAGTATCTAACACTACGATACCACAAATCTATCATTCTACGTTCTCTAATGACTTTTTGTGTGCAGATGTTTATATGGTTAAAGATAATATGAGTTTAAATTATACTTATCAAACAGAAATATTTAGAACTAAACATATGGTAAGGCCACCAAGTGATTGTAAGTTTTTAAGACTACTAGGTATATCTTTTAAAAAGAAACAAGAAGTTGTTGATTATAAGTTGTCAGACCCTAATGGTTCTATATTAAATGTTAGAGATATAATAATTAAGTAGTATGAAACGTAAATATTCAATAATAAAAAACCATATAGGTAATGACCTGTATGCACTTGTAATGAAGTCTTGGTTACTTGATGAAGAAGGCAAAGAAACAGATATAAAATCTGTTGTTAAATCAGGTATTTCACTTGAACAATGTAATGAAGAAGAAATAAAATTTGTTGAATAATGGATGCAGAATTATTTAAAAATGAATATATAAAAAATTCAAATATTTCAGAGAAATATTTTGATGAACATTTTATTGT
>Ga0116171_10000721_pt1 | contig 34752 bp, 23 predicted proteins | sample AD_JPNHW2_MetaG_FD_89798 | JGI IMG/M metagenome (GOLD analysis project Ga0116171, IMG submission 89798) | Active sludge microbial communities of municipal wastewater-treating anaerobic digesters from Japan - AD_JPNHW2_MetaG | ecosystem: Engineered > Bioreactor > Anaerobic > Digestate | place... | reverse complement strand
CCATATTCCTTAGAAACAAAATTAAAGTTTCCTGCCTCGTCGGTCTTGGTAAATCTGCATTGAGCTGTTTTTCCGACAAACGAAAGTATTAGATTTTCGTTCCTGAGCGGTTCTCCTTTAACTGTGTTCCTTATATTTCCACTTATTAAATGTCCTTCCAGCTCGGGTAAAAATACCTTTGTGGTGTCAGATGAGTATTGTCTGCCCCTCTCTAAGTCATCGCCAGAGGAATAAAATATAAGATAATCGTTAATATCAGAGATCTCATAGTCAGTGTCCGTTGCGGCAAGCCGGGGTAATTGCTGATATTTAGTATTATTAATGCTGTTTTCTCCTGCAGAGAATGATTTAACTACTGACACCGAAATATTGCTTTCAACAGGGTTACCGTCAGAGTCAGTTGCTGTGATATCAATTTTAACCTTTTCCCTTGTATAAACTCCATTATTATTTACCCTGGTATTGAAACCGATTGTAGAAGTTCGTTCATTATATATCCATCTTTCAGCCAGTATGTTATTGCTGTCGTCAACTATTGATATACAGGCAAGACCGTCAGGAAGAGATGTTTGACTGAGTTTCACCTCTTTATTATTCTCGATCTGTATCTCTTCTCTGAACGGAGAAAGGGAAAAGGGGGAGTAAACGAGATAAAAATTTCTTCCTGTGGGATTGAAATTATTGTTTTTCAGGATTTTAAGTTTAATAAGATTATCCTTTTTATCAGATATAACTGAGATAGCGATACCCGAATTTTTAACAGAAGGAAGGTTGAACCTAGAGGAATGACTGTTGTTGTTTGATTCGGTAAGGTAGATGTTCCCATTTCCAGACGGCTTTATTAATGTAAATCCATAGCCTTCAGAATCAGTATTGACATTACAAAGAGTGTCATTGCTGTTATCGATAATAAAACCTTTCATTTTGACTGGATCGCCGTATTTGTCAAAGCATCTTATCCCCAGGCGTGTTTCTATACCTGAAACGAGGTTCCCGCTTTCGGGGAAAAAGACAACACTGTCAGTATTTTGGCGAGGTGGCAGTACTCTTATCTGGTTGATGTTTTCAAAAGGGTTAATGACTGAAATCTTCTTATATGAGAACAGATCCCGGGAAAAATTCTGCATCCATCTGGTACATGAACGTATCAGGTAATTACCAGTTCTTAAGGTATCGGGAAGCCGGAATTCTCCGGATCCTGAATAGCCATCAGCGCTTATCTTTATCTGCACAACCGGGTTGCTGAAGTTGTCAAGCAGATCAACATATACCACTTTACTTACATCTGAAGGAAGGTGAGTGAGTCCGTCGAATTTAAATATTTTCAGAAATACCAGTTCTCCTGCAATATAAATATCCCTGTCAGTCTGGGCAAAGAGTTCTTCTGAATAGCTCTTTAAGTTGAGTTTCTTTAGGTAGCCTTCTGTTAGCTGAGAATAGGAGTGGAGTGAAAATAATAGAACCAGAATAGATGAAAGGATCAGTCTCTGGGTCAATGACGGTATTTTAAAATGTTGATGAGGCAGATACATAACTATAGATTAACTCATTCAGAATCACTCCAGAATGCAGGTTTTTTAAGGGTGCCGTGCAACTCACAATCTGCACAGCCAGCAGTGGTGAAAGCCAGTAGTGCCAATTTGCCATTAATAAGTATGGGTTCAACGAAAATATATCCTGCAGCGATATGTTGGGAATAGATCTTATCCCAGGACATTCCTCCTCCGGGTGAAAGCGGAGGAGGATAGTCGGCGATTGATTTTTCAATTCTCTTGCAGAAGTATTTGTATTCCGGGAGGTTAAGATCCTTAATATCACTAAAGTTAATGTATTTTCTTCTCTGGCTTACACCGGATACCTGGAAGTAGCCCAGAACCTGTTCATCAGGGTCATTAATATTTTTAATGTTACTAAAGATCTGGAACGGCTGTTTATCAAAGATGTCCCCACCACTTTCATTTATTTGTCTCATCTGGTTCCAGTATTCATATTCTTTTTGTGATATTGAGAGTTGCCTGACCTGAACACAATACCGGATTGACAATCGGGCGGAAGTATCGGACGGGACGAAAATCATGGGTTTTCTTTGAAAACTGCCTGAATTTGAAGAGGAAGATGATTCGATGATTATGTCGTCAGACTTTTTATTACCCCAACAGACCTGGTGAATGTTGTCAATTCTAAGAAAAGTGGAATCATTAATGTATTCATATTTTTTAGGATCTGGAACACTGAACTTCCACCATTCCTCACAGGTCCATCTGTAATAATCGCCCTGGTTTCCATCCTTTGAGTCAATATAAATTCTTACGCCCTCCAGATTTTCGCTTGTTTTTTCACTGATCTCATTGTCTTTTTCAAAATAGATGCTGTCAATATCATTGACCGGGTACAATATACTTGGTTCAGACCGGTATTCTTTACCATCATCTGTTTTGATACATAAAGTATATGCTCTTCCTGTTTCACCCCTGAACGAAAGACTGTCAGTCTTATAAATTCCTTTAGATGATTCACTTAATAATGTACTGTTCCCAAGGTCATCGCTGATAGTTACTATTGCACATGAAACCTTTTCAGGTTCCTGGTCAAGTGACTGGATGGTCCTTGACAATTTTACATAATTCGAGGTGTTTTCGTCAGTCAGAAGAGCGTCGACCACAAGGATTGACTGGAAATTGTCCAAATTCGGGGTATAGGGATCAATACAGGTACACAGAATGCCAAGTGTAATAAGAATGATAAATAGTTTTCGCATCTGTTATCCCTGATTAGTTTGCACCATAAGAAACAAAAATAGTATTATTAAAATTCCAAATGTGAAAGAACTGAAGTATTTTTTAAAAAAATTACAAAAAAATTAAGGAAATTCATTATTAAGACTAATATTTGTTATTTGGAATCATATTGTCCGAAAACATTCCGTTTATGGGAAAGATTTTATTTTTTGTTGTTCTCTTATGCTGTTCACTTTCGGGACTGGCTCAATCGCCGGTTCCTTTTATAGATGATAAGGAAGGAGATGTTTATAACAATTTAGCCAAAAGCCAGATTGACTATCTTAGCGAATTATATTCGAAGACAATCGGTACAGATGATGAATTGATTAACGGAAGAGATTATATACCATATTATTTCCGTTCAAAATTCAAACCCCTTTTATTCTCTGATGAAGCTCATTCAGGTTCAGTAACGATGAGCGGAAGGAAATATTCCAATATAAAATTAAAATATGATACCTATACAGATGAAATTATCTATTGTGATACAGCACGGACATATAATTACAGACTTTATGAAGTGTCGTTGAATAAAGAAAGCGTCGATTGTTTTGAGCTCTATTATTATGGTGATACATTAAGGTTCAAACATTTAAGATCTGGCACATTCGAAAATCTTCCCGAAGGTTTTTACGAAGTGGTATATGACCAGAAATGTCAATTTCTGATCAGACATAGTTCTATCGTTCATGAAAGGAATGGAATTGATGAGTATTTCTATACACCAGCCGGGTATATTAATGTAGGCGGTGGATATACGAAAATAAAATCGTTGAGACAGTTTTCAAAACTATTTGGCACTGAATCGGATGATGTAAAAAAGTTCATTAAGAAGAGTGGTATAAATATTCGTAAAGCAGATAAAAACCAGGTTCTGAGTGTGTTGAAATACTATGACAGCCAGGCTATTCCCGCCAACAAATAAGATGAAAAAGCTACTGACCATTATTGCGATTTTATTATCAGCCAGCCATGCTTTCGGGCAAGACAACAGTTTGTCCGTTCAGTTTAACAGAATATTATTCAGAGATCTGGTGGATACTCTTGAAAAAACAGTTCCGGTAAAGATTTACTATTCTGATAATTGGGTTGATACTCTCTTTCTTTCAGTTGATTCAAGAAACGAGACATTTGAACGACTACTTGATAAATCGTTGAAAAAAAATGGTTTTTCTTTTATTATTACGGAAGAGAATAAAGTAATTCTGTCGAAAGGATATTCAATCAAGACAAATTTTAAAAAGGAATATCTGGAGTATCTTAAAAAGAATTATGTTGCTGCTGATACTTCAGGATTTGTAAGGCCAGTCCTAAAACAGGAAGATAAATCAATAAGCGATGAATACCGGGTGTTCAAGATTGGCAGACAGTCAGGATCACAAAGCGGAGAAAAAGTTACTTTGTCAGGAGTAATCACCAACTCGAATGACGGCGAATTTGTACCGGGAGCAATTGTTTATGCCGAAAAGATAAAAGCCGGAGCAATGACAAATATTTCAGGCTATTATGAGATTACCCTTCCGGCAGGGCAATACCAGATTGAATACAGGATGGTAGGGATGAAGACTACCAGAAGGAATGTGATCATCTATTCTGACGGGGTTCTGGATGTGGCAATGAGCGAGAATACAAACCAGTTGAATGAAGTTGTTGTTTCAGCCAACAGGGAAAACATAGTAAAGAATGTGAGAATAGGCATTGAAAAGATTAATACCAAGATGTTAAAGCAGATACCCATGGGCATGGGAGAAGCCGATATTATAAAGAGTTCGTTATTATTACCAGGAGTACAGACAGTAGGAGAGGCTTCGAGCGGTTATAATGTACGCGGGGGCAGCGCCGATCAGAACCTGGTGCTTTTAAACAACGCGCCAATAATAAATTCATCTCATTTCTTTGGTTTTTTCTCTGCCTTTAATTCTGATCTGATCTCCGATGTTACTCTTTATAAAAATGGAATGCCGGCTAAGTACGGAGGCAGATTATCTTCAGTAATGGAGATTACTCCTCTGGAAGGTAACAGAGATAAAATAAAAGTGAGTGGAGGAATAAGCCCGGTCACAGGCAGACTTCTTGTTGAAGGACCAATTGTTAGAAAGAAAAGTTCCTTTATTGTTGGTGCACGTACAACATATTCAGATTGGATACTTGGAATGTTGGAAGATCCTCAGTTACAAAAAAGCTCAGCAAGCTTTTATGATATTCAGGGACTGGTAACCACTGACATAAATGAAAAAAATTCTGTTTCTCTTTCAGGATATTACAGCAACGATAACTTTGACTACTACAGTGAGAATGCTTTTGACTACGGAAACCTTGCATCAACATTAAAATGGAAACACACCTTTAATCAGAAACTTTCCGCCCAATTTTATGGCATTGTAAGCAATTATGATTATCATCTGAATGAAAATCAAGACTCTACAGCTTTAAGCTCGGTGTATTATGAGTTGAATCAGAAAGCTGTCAGAGCTGATTTTCTGTATTTTCCTGTTGCAAAGCATAAAGTTGAATTTGGCCTCGATGCTATATATTATTCCCTGCTTCCGGGAGTCCAGAAGCCTGTTGGCAACTATTCAGAGATTACCACAAAAAGGATTGACAGAGAACGGAGTATAGAACCTGCCTTATATATCAGTGATGAATTTGAGATTACACCAAAGTTATCAGTCTCAGGGGGGATAAGGGGAGTCCTTTTTACTTCTTTTGGTCCCAAAGATGAGATTCAATATTCGGAAGGTGTTTCCAGGTCTCTGGAAAGCATTAAAGACACAATAACCTATGGGAAAGGGGAGATAATAAAATCATATCCCGGTTTTGAATTCAGAGTTTCCTCGCGTCTTATCCTATCTCCTGAATCCTCTTTGAAGTTTGGAATTCAGAGGGGATACCAGTATATACATATGATCTCCAATACAACTTCAATGTCACCAACTGATATATGGAAACTGAGTGACAGTTACATAAAACCTCAGATGGGTGATCAGTTTTCAATTGGATTTTACAGGAATTTTTCAAGAAATGCTATTGAGGCTTCAATAGAAACCTATTTTAAAAGGCTTACCAATATTCTTGATTATAAGGGAGGTGCAACACTACTGATGAATGAACATCTTGAAACCGATATCATTAACGGAAAGGGGAAAGCATATGGTGTTGAACTAATGCTAAAAAAACAATCAGGCAAACTTACAGGATGGGTTAGTTACACTTATTCAAGAACAATGATAAAGGTAGACGGGGAGTTAGAAGAAGAGAGAGTAAACGGAGGAAGGTATTTCCCGGCAAATTATGATAAACCCAATGATCTGAAGGCTGTTGCCAACCTTAAGCTTTCGAGAAGGCTGAATATGACTTCCAATTTTTCATACAGTACAGGACGGCCTATTACATTTCCGGTTGCTTTTTATAATTTCAATAACTCGAACCAGGTATATTATTCACAAAGAAATGAATACAGGATTCCCGATTATATCAGGCTTGACCTGTCGGCGACATTGAACGGAAACCTGAAAGCAAGGAAGTTAAATCATTCATCACTTACATTTACAGCTTATAATATATTGGGAAGGAAAAATCCATACTCAATTTACTTCAAGAATGAAGATGGTATTGTAAAGGGATATCAGATGTCAATCTTCGGCAAGCCGATATTTATGGTCACCTATAATTTTAAAATATTCGGTAATGCAACAGGTGATTTTTAAAGGCCTTTAGTGATATTTATTGTTTGAAGGCATTCTATATGTACTTTAAGATAACTCACGAAAGAGATAATAATCAATGAATTAGATTAGAAGTCAGAAACCAAAACAGACAGATGCGTTTAGTTTCAGGCTATTCATTGCTTCCAGGATATTACGGATTACCATGCAAACAAAATATTCCGATACAGGGATATTAATGTTTTATGTATTTATTTTTGTTCTCTCAGAAGTATTAACAATTGAAGTATCATAAATCGTTATGGAGACAATAAAGAATTTATACAGGATAGGACGCGGACCTTCCAGCAGTCATACACTTGGTCCTGCAAGGGCTGCTCAACGGTTTATTTCAGAGAACGGGAATGCAGCTTCGTACAGGGTTACTCTCTATGGAAGCCTTGCAGCAACAGGGAAAGGACATGGCACTGATACTGTATTGGTGAATACTTTCGGTGGCAGAAGCCTGACTATCGAATGGTGTCCGGATGTTTTTCAGAAAAAGCATCCCAATGGTATGCAATTTGAAGCACTTGATGAGAGTGGATGTGTTGTAGCCAGGTGGATGGCTTACAGCATCGGGGGAGGAGCAATAACAGATGATTCAGGGGCAAATGAGACAAAGACAATTTATCCGCATGACAATCTCGACAAAATACTTGAATACTGCGGTCATAAAGGGATAACTCTCTGGCAGTATGTGGAAGAAACTGAAGGGAAAGAAATATGGCCCTTCCTGGAGGATATTTGGGATACAATGGAAGAATCAATAAAACGAGGATTGTCGGTTGAAGGAGTTCTTCCAGGTGGTCTTAATCTGCAGCGCAAGGCTAATTCCTATTTCCGGAAGGCACAGCAGTACCGTGACGAATTCAGGAAGAGAGCAACACTGTATTCATATGCTCTTGCAGTAAGCGAAGAAAATGCCGGTGGGGGGATTATCGCAACAGCCCCAACATGCGGTTCGTGCGGAGTATTACCATCGGTACTTAAATACCTGAAAGAATTCAATGGTTATAAGAACAGAGACATTATCAAAGCACTGGCAACAGCAGGCCTGATAGGAAACATTGTAAAGAAAAATGCTTCAATATCGGGGGCTGAAGTCGGCTGCCAGGGAGAAGTTGGTACCGCCTGCGCCATGGCTTCTGCCGCATCGACACAGTTATATGGCGGAACGAACTATCAGATAGAATATTCGGCCGAGATGGGACTTGAACATCATCTCGGTCTGACCTGTGATCCTATTGCCGGGTTGGTTCAGATTCCCTGTATTGAAAGGAACGTTTTTGCAGCATCGAGGGCATTATCACATAACACCTTTGCCATGTTATCTGATGGACGGCATATGATAAGCTTCGACAGGGTTGTAAAGACGATGAAACAGACAGGGAAAGATCTGCCAAGTCTATATAAGGAAACAGCCGAAGGAGGACTGGCGTTCTTTGGTGCCGATCTTCATACTGATGAGAATGACACGGAAGAGAAATCAAAAAAGAAACCAGGTTGATAATAAATTGTCAATCAGCTATTTCAGATGATTCAATCTTGGAAATGGATTTTCTGATTTTATCCCATCTGTCCTGGCTCATTCTTGCACCAACAATCTCGATTACATTTCCGGCAAGGATTGATCCGTATTGTCCGCACAGTTCAAGATTCTGATTTTTAGAGTACCCGTAAAGAAATCCTGATGCATAAAGATCACCGGCACCAGTTGTGTCTTTCACCTTCACTTTTGGAGTTCCTATCCTGACAACTTCCTCTCCACGTTTAATCCATGAGCCTTCGCTGCCAACTTTTACCACAGCAACCTCACAAAGCTTTGAAATGGAATTCAGAGAATCCTCCGGTGCCATTCCGGTAAAAGATTTTGCTTCTTCCTCATTAGCAAAAACAATGTCAACATATTTTTCAATAATCTCTTTGAAATCAGAGAGAAATGCTTCCACAACATTATAGCTTGCAAGGTCAAGTGCAATCTTCATGTTGTTCTCTTTAGCTATCTGGCAGGCTTTTACTACGAGTGGTTTATTTGTTATCTGGTAACCTTCAATGTAAAGTATCTGAAAATTTCTGAAATCGTCAGGGTTAAGATCCGCAGCCTCCATCTCAACTGCAGCGCCAAGGTGAGTGGCAAAAGTTCTTTCGGAATCAGGTGAAACCAAAGCAATTGCAGTCCCTGTTGGGGAATCTCTCCGTAACAGAAAAGTATTAATATGGGCATTCTTTAGGTCTCTTTCAAAAAAATCACCAATATCATCTTTCCCTATAGAACCTATATATCCTGTTTCCAATCCAAGCATTGCAAGTCCATGAATGGTGTTAGCTGCCGACCCTCCTGAAGCAAGACTTCTTTTAAGGTCTTTGGTTCCTGATTTGACCAGTTCTGATTTATTTTTGTCAACAATTTGCATACTGCCTTTTGGTAAAGCAAACTTTTCAAGGACAATATCGTTATCTATGATGGTCATTACATCGACTAATGCGTTACCTATCCCAAGAATTTTCTCCATTTAAAATATTTTTTTCAAAGATATTGCTTAATTCATGAAAAGCCATTACTTTTGGCCTGCTAAAATTAAGAGAGTTCATTAAAAATATTTCTCAACAATTCAGATGACCTAAACGGTATGAAATTTATGAAAGGACCGTAAAGAAAATCTGTAAAATGAGAAAATGAAATATTCCTCAGTAGCTCAGTTGGTTAGAGCGATCCCGACAGATCGGGATTAATCCGTAGGCCAGCTAAGTTAAAAAGGAAAAAGGAAATATTCCTCAGTAGCTCAGTTGGTTAGAGCGACGGACTGTTAATCCGTAGGTCGTAAGTTCGAGACTTACCTGGGGAGCAAAAATAAAGAGGCATTGTCCTCTTTTTTTTTTCGCTGCGATGTTTTACGTCTATATTTTATACTCGGAGGGTGCTGACAGGTACTATATCGGGCATACCAGTGAACCTTCAAGAAGACTTGAGGAGCATAATACTGTTATCAAGAATAGTTATACAAACAAGTACAGGCCATGGATTATGAAGGGATGCTTTCAGGTTTCAGAATCGCGTAGTGAAGCCAGATTGGTTGAGAACTATCTGAAGAAAATGAAAAGCAGGATCTTCATAGAGGAGTTAATAAATGTACCGGAAAAATTCAGATTAGTTTTGGGAAAGGTTAGAGCGATCCCGATGGATCGGGATTAATCCGTAGGTCGTAAGTTCTCCCGATAAATCGGGATTACCTGGGGAGCAAAAATAAAGAGAGGCACTGTCCTCTTTTTTTTTCGCTGCCATGTTTTACGTCTATATTTTATACTCGGAGGGTGCTGACAGGTACTATATCGGGCATACCAGTGAACCTTCAAGAAGACTTGAGGAGCATAATACTGCTATAAAGAATAGTTATACAAGCAAATATTGTTGCACGAGACCCCGGGCTGTAGCCCAGGGATATTCATATTAAGCCGCTATGCGCGGCTTAACCAGGCAATGCGTAAAGTTATTTATTTCCTGCTCTTCCAACTGTTAAAATATGTATTTTAAATCTCTAAAATTTTGACACTCCATCTTCTATAAGCACCTTACCGTCTATCTTTAATGTTGATCCCGGGAGGAAATATGAGTTGCCGAAAGGACAATTGTTTTCACCCCCTGCCCATTCATTGTTACCATGTGTGATGGTTACCATGCCTGATATGACCCATGAAACGAAGTTGGAACCAGGTATCATCTTAACATTCGGGTTAATACCTATGTCAACAGAGCTAAAATCTTCTTTACCTTCTGCTGAAGCATCATAATATGCTTTGAGAGGTTCAAGTCCTGATTTTGAAGTCATTGAAACCAGTTTACCTGCCTTAAAAACCAATGTCAGACCGGGGATGTCTTTTCCTTCAAAAAAATAATGGTCGACAACAACCTTTCCCTCTGCCGTTCCCGGGACTACCGACATGTATACCTCTCCGGCGGGGAGGTATATCTGGAGGGTCGCTGATCCTGCCGTAAGATCTTCAGGTGATGTTATCCCATCGCTTACAAGAACTTTTCTGTTTTCTATACCCACCTTTATCTCCGTGCCATTGGGATTGGTTATTTGCACCTCTTTCCCTGCCGCGAACAACTTTGAGACAGCTTTGCCCGTCGACTCCAGTTTTGTGTAGTCAACATTGACACCATTCCAGAATATCTCTGATAGCTGTTCAATGGAAATATTAAATTCTTTTGCCTGTGCTGTTGTTGGATAAAGGCCATTACCCAGGTTAACACCACGTATATTACGCTTGACATATAAATCGCTGACAGGTTTATTTGCATTGTTCATAGCCGCTATACGTTCCGGTGGCACATCGGCATACAGGTCGTTCGATTCACTATATGAAACGTTGATTACAACGTCAACAAAACCGTACAGGTTTAGGCCAAGTTTAGGGTTTCGTGCATCATATTTTGCAGGAACCTCAGAAAGGTATCTGCTTGTGGCCCTGTCGCTCCAGACTGTTATAAGGGGATATCCGCCTTTCTTTGAAACATTTACTGCAATATCCTCAAGTAACTCCATGTTTTTCACTCCACCGGTGATCATGACGATGTCATTCTCCCTGACGGCAGCACATTGATTCACAATTTTCTGGGCCAGCCCTTCATAGTCATAAACGGGATTTTTATCTTTAGCCGATTGTCCGCATAGGGCACCCAAAAAACCAAACAGAAAGATAACAAACAAAAAACCACACCTTGTTTTCATGTTTTTTCTCCTTTCATCATTAATGATTAAAAATTAACGATCTCTTAAAATGATAATTAAAAATCATCCCGAAAAGCAGGAAATAATAGAGGGTTTGGAAGTAAGGTCAGTATAGAGAAAATATACGCCAAAATTACACCGGAAAAATAACTATGTCAATTTTTTTGCTGGCATAATCTGTTTTTTGCCTTTTACCATGTCCGTTTCAGTGTTCCTCATCTATCCATGTTAGTTCCTGGGAGGATTGATATTTATTTGACTTGAATTTGTATTCTATTTAACTTTAATGAAGCATTTTATGTAAAATACTTTAAATCAAAGTTTATGAATCAATTTCTAAAAATTTTTCTTGCACTATTAGTATGCTGTTTATGTGTTACTATAGTCCAGGGCCAGTCGGCTATTACAGCAACTGGAGGAAATTTCACCAGAAGCGGAGGATTTGTCAGCTATACTGCTGGTCAGATTTTTTTCAACTCTGTTTCAGGAACAAATGGAACTGTTATTCAGGGGGTTCAACAACCTTATGAAATCTCAGTTGTGACCGAAATTGAAGAAGCCATAGACATTCACCTGATCTGTTCTGCTTTTCCAAATCCAGCCAGGGATTTTTTTATTCTGAAAGTCGAAAATTATGATAACATGGACTTATCATATAAACTTTTCGATGCTAACGGAGAACTTCGTGAAAATAAAAAAATAAATGGTAATGAAACCACTATTTCTATGTCAGATTTTTTACCCTCAATTTATTTTTTAAAAGTTCTGGATGGCATCAAAGAAGTAAAAACATTTAAAATCATTAAAAACTAAGGCATTATGAAAAAACTATTTACAATTTGCACATTCATTTTGATGACTGCATGTGTGTTTTCTCAACCGCCTGAAAAAATGAGCTATCAGGCAGTAATTCGTGATGCAGGAAATTTATTAGTTGCAAGTCATGTTATCGGAGTACAGATAAGTGTTTTACAAGGATCAGTTACAGGTACACCTGTATATGTAGAAACGCAATCTTCTACTACCAATGCAAATGGTTTGGTTACTCTTGAAATTGGCAATGGCACTCCTGTTACCGGAACATTTTCAGATATTGATTGGTCCACAGGGGTATACTATATAAAAGTAGAAACGGATCCGACAGGTGGCACAGATTACACAATGACAGTAACAAGTCAATTGTTAAGTGTGCCTTATGCTTTATATGCAAAAACTTCCGGAACAACTGATATACTGGAAGAGTTGGGTTTAATTGCAAATAATTATTCCGGAACAATGTCCGATCTTGAAGGGAATGTTTATAAAACTGTAAAGATCGGGACACAGACCTGGATGGCTGAGAATTTGCGGGCTAATGCTTTCAATAATGGGAGTGAAGTGCCATTGGTTAACGGCAATACCGATTGGGCCAACTTATCAGGTTCTGGCCATTGCTATTATTGGAGCAGTGGTGAATACTTTGCGCTTAGAGGTCTTTTTGGTGCATTATATAACTGGTATGCTGTAGCTAATGGTAACCTGTGCCCAACAGGGTGGCATGTTCCTACCGATGGTGAATGGACGACTTTAATTAATTATCTGGGAGGTACAAGTATTGCGGGTGGCAAACTTAAAGCTAGAGGTTCTTATTATTGGGAAGATTCAAGTGGAGCAACAAATGATTTTGGATTTAATGCTCTTCCAGGTGGTTACAGACAATCCAATGGAGTATATTTTAATTGTTTTAAATACGGATCATGGTGGAGTTCATCAGAATATAACTCTAATGACGGAATTAGCAGGTTTATTGACTCTGTAACCAATCAAATATATTGGAGTAATGATGATAAAAACCTTGGTTTATCTGTTCGTTGTATTAAAAACAATTAATTAACCAGGAACCCTGGTGTTTTAATAAAGGTTCTTATCTGACACCAGCAATTGTAAACAGATAACATTGGCATGAAATTTGCACATTTAATTGAATCCTAAGGCTTAACGTGATGAGGAAAATAATAATTTCTTTTTTGTTATTGACCTCCTTTATCAGTTGTGATAAAAATGAATTGGGAAATCTTGAATACGCTGAAACAATTGAGGGAGGATGTTTTCTGGAAAAAGGTTCTTCATTAAAAAATTACCCTTATGCCAATCCTGATATGGTGACTTATTCAGTTACCAACGACAGTTTGAACATATTCGTTGGATTTAATGCCGCCTGCTGCTCAGAATACAGTACTTCAGCCTGCGTTGAGGGAGATTCTATACTTATTAACATCCTGACCACGCAGCTTGGCATGTGTAATTGTATCTGCTACTACACTTATAATTTTAAATTTTCAGGAACAGGTGAGTTTTATAAGTATCACGTAAGTGGAATTAATTTTGATTTTACCGGGGTGATTAAAATAAAATAATTCTTGCATCTGTCGCACCCGCAACGGTTGGAACTATCAGCCTGAAAAGAACGTTAAAACAGGAAGATTTTCTCAGGCTAAGCTATCAGGAGGCTTGCGAATACTTCGATTTGAATTTAGTTCAGAACAGGCATCAGCTAAGTGTTGATACCTGTTTTAACTTTTCTTAAGGATTATTTCAGCCCTGTCGGTTTTAGCTATTGTATTTATGAAATTTCTCAGCTCGTTAAACTTTTCAATTGGGACTTCTCCTTCATTCAGTTCAAGATATCTTTTGTAGACTATCTTTTCATTATTCGCTTCCAGCTTATATCTGAATTTGCCAAATTCGTTTTCAATTATAACGTCCTTGGGAATATATTCAACTTTATAGCCATATGGGAGGTAATATGAAATTGAATCTGAGGATATGTCTGAATTAACTATCCAAAGGGCAGAAGGGAGATCACGTAAATATCCTGCTTTTGTGAGAGAGGGATTAAAATATAGCCTTGACCCTTTTTCCAGCGTGAAGTTATTAATGCTTACGCCATAAATTAATTCGGCTGATGGTTTTTCTGATTTGTTTTCAGTAAACGAGACGGACAAAACGCTAAAGTCGGGAAATCTCAGGTTGGCATACAACTGTTTTTTAACTTCTTCATCCGATTCCTTTTCGTATAAAGCGCTGGCAAAATCATAATTATATCCTGAGTAATAATTAGAGATCTTACCTAAAGAAGGCGAAGAACTATACATAGTTATTGAACCTGTTCGTTTACTTATGTTTTCATCTTTTTCAAGTTTTGGTGTCCTGACCATTTTTCCTCCTTCCGGGGTAATTAAAAGTGCATAACGGTCGTTAGTAGGGACCCCAAGATAATTAAAAGGATTAGTCTGATTTGTGCATTCAAGCCATACAGTATCTTTTTGCATGGGAACACAAAGAATGATATGATTGAACTGGTTACTTACAAAGTTCTCGTTTATCTCTTCATTTATTCCGGCTTTGACAAGAGTATAATATGAGTTGATACCTGCAACCTTTAATAAGGCCATGGTATAATTAACAAGTGCTTTGCAGTCTCCAAAACCATTCTTAGCCACCGCTGACGCCTCTGCAGGGCGATAGCCACCGATGCCTATATTTATTGATACATATCTTGTTTTAGATTGGACATATTCATAAATCAGTTTTGTTATTTCTCTCTGATCCTTTGTTTTGCGGGTAATTTCCAGGACCTTATCAATTTCTGTTTGAGGTAAAACATCCATTCCCTTTATTAAGTTGTAATCCCATTCACCAAATGCTTTCCAGGAGCTCATTGATCCCTTATAGCCACCGTATTCAAAATCGAGAGGGGCAGTATGGATGACAGGAAAATTATACATAGTCTGTATGAAATAATCCTGTTGGATGATTGCCGGAAGATTTTCTTCCTGCCAGGTATATATTTTCTGATCAGATGTTATAACAGAATCAACAGAGTTTTTTAAGTTTTTACCGTAAAATCTGAGTATCATATCTTTTGGAACAAGAAACTGTATTCCCGATTTTTCTACAGATACATCAGGATCATCCTGAAAGTAATATGATGGATAGTTCATTACACTTGTATATTCCTTTTCATACTCATATTCAATTGTGTACGGGAACTTATAAATGGGAAAATAAAGAAGTTTTATCCTGTCATCAGAATAGAAAGAACTACCGGATATTGCGCTTATATCATAAGCATCCGACATGCCCATGACTTTTATTATTTGACCTTTTTCATCGTATATTGTACCTTTAATCTTGTTTATTTTGGAGTATTTGTCGTAGTTTACTGTTAAATATCTGTATCCCTTTGAATTTTCATTTATCAGTGTAATGACCTTTTTTACCCGTTCTACAGTATTGCCTGGTTTAATGATTGTATAAAGACATTGGGAAGATCTGACCACAGCATCGGCCCTTTTTTTCAGGTTGTCGGGAATAGATTCGAATGAATAATTTTGTGATGAGGCTTCCAATACAATTAAAAGCATATAAACGGTAAAAAATAATTTTTTCATACAGGTAAGTAGATTTAAGAATTCTTTTTTAAGACAATTAACTCAGATTGCTTTTTAAGAATTTTTGAGTAAAAATTCCTGATAGAAGAATATTCATCAGGTTGATAAAGAGTCCTATTGACATCAAGTCTGCTTTTTACCTCAATTATATCTCCTGTCTGAACGCAGCTGAACTCATATTTACCGTCATCTTTACCAATATTAATGGTTATATTTTCAGGTTTTTCGACCAATGAATAGCCATCGGGAATCTTTAAGTTAAGAGTGTAATTCTCTGATTGCGGGCATCCAAAATCAACAGGGAATTTGCGTTCGGCGGGTGAAAACGAATTTTTTAAACCTGCTGATGCCAGAAAGGGATTAAAGATTATTTCATTTCCTGCAACCTGGGCCACATCTGAGATACTCAGGCTAAAGGTTTCAGAGACATCAGCATAAAGGTCTTCAAGGTTGTTTATTTTATAATCTGAAATTACAGTATTCGGTGAAAACGACTTAACAATATCAAGATACCCCTCTTCACTTTTCATTCTGACAAGTTTCCTGATATTATAGGCAGAATAGTCCGAGTAAATATTGTCTGCATTTCCTGAGATATTTCCTGACGTATCAAGTGCAACATCAAGATTACGTGAACTATATTGTTTTTCATTATTTTTCAGATCGATAAATTTCGATTCATATTCGTTTATCAGGCGTCCCGTTCCATTCAGACAATCAAACGGCAGAATATTAAACGGGCGCAACGGATCGGTTGCATCGACTATATAGCTCTCACCTTCAATAGTTACATAGGCAACAAGGTAGTTGAATTGCTGAAGCATTGCGGAGTATTGATTGAGACTTCCGTTTGAACGGGTACTTAGAATCAGTGGATCAGCCTTAATACCCACTGATCTGAGCATATCGATAAGTATCATGTTAATCTCTGCAGAGTTGCCTTTTTCTTTTCTGATAACACTTTTGAGAGAAGAGTATGAAGTAAAATCCATTACACCGTTCCAGAGAATATTATTCGAGACATATTTATGTATCTCTTTGAGCTTCGATAAATAATCTTTTTGATTAACAGTAACTTGTTCGGCAAGTGATTTGAGGTTGGTTTTTAATGGTATCCCAAAATCTTTTCTTTCGAGAAGCTTAGTTGTCAGAGTTGAATAAGTCGGAGAAAGCTCCTGGTAAGAGGTGTTTGGAAATTCAACACTGGCAAGTTCGAATGCTATTTTCGTCAAGTGTTCCTTTTCGCTCATGATGTATGGCTCTGGTTTGAATGCAGGCATGTCGCTGGAAGAACATATTATGCTATATATATCGACATATTTTCCAAAGTAAAAAGCTTTTTTTGTGGTAACATTCATCCTGACATCTTTTGCCGAACCTGAAAGTGTTGTTTTGTATTTGAAATATTCCGGATAAGAAACCCTCAGCAAACTGTTTATTACAGGGATATCGGATTGAAACATCCATGGAACAAGAGAGCTGATGGCACTTCCTTTGTAATTAATAACATAGGAATATTCAACAACAGAACCTTCGTGAACATCGGGGAAGTTGAATTTCAATGTTTTATCAAATTCACTGGTTTTTTCAATAATAAAATTCTTTTTAGGGATTTTTGTTTCAATTTTTCCATTATTACCGATATTAAATGTTGAGGCTCTGTATCTGAGAAGATCGTCATCGGATGAATATGGGATCTCAATATTTGCATAATCAAATCCATTACTGTTTACAATCCTGATACGGACATCTCTTTCAAATTCGATATAAAAACCATCTGAATAATTGAGTACCGCAACACCAATATCAGAAAGTATTATGGCATCTGCACCCGGATCAGGTTTATAAGGTTTATTCGATAGCTCTTCAATGGAAATATCTCCAAAAGGCAGCGTAAACTGTGCTGAAACATTCAACGCAATCAGGCTGAGAACAGCTGCAAAAATCAGTATGCGATATTTTAACATAACAAATATCATATTTCATTTAGTAATTGGGATCAAATTCATAAAAATCAACATATTGTGTTCCGTTATCGGAAGCAATTCCATACCCTATATAAGCTTTATTATTGATAGTAAGTGCAACAGCAGATCTTCTTGCTACAGGCATGTATGATACAAGTGACCATGAGTCATTGGCTGAATTATATCTCCAAATATCATTATAATATGTATCATTATAGTTGCCAGTACCAAAATAGGCATACTCACCGATCACAAATGATATTGCCAATCCTCTTTTAGGGCCCGGGAAATTTGATTTCTGTGTCCAGGTGTCTCCTATCGGATCATATTGCCATACCTGGTTATTTGAAAATACAACATACCCTTTATCAGCTAAAGAAAAATAGGATGAGTAAGAAGGATATGAAGCAGTAGCGGAAGGGAAATCAGATTTTCTTGTCCACAGATATCCATTCACAGGATCACACTCCCATATATCAAACACAAAATGAAAATAAGAATAAGGTGAATAATTAAGCCCAAAGTAAATCTTATTATTTAATGAAAAAGCAACACCGGTTCTATCATTAAAAGGAGTATTTTTAATCGTTTCCCAACCATTTTGAGTTTCATTAAACTTATACATGTACAACGAATTATTATAACCTGTATAATCTTGACCTGATATCAGGTAAAAAGTATCTCTGCAAACCACTTCCCCCATTTTTGCCTTTAAATAAAATTCATTCAAAGTATTAATTTTTGCCCAGGAGGCTCCTGAAGGATCAAATTTGTACATAACGTTGCTGGCTGGTGAGCACAGATATCCATAATTGCCCACGCCTTCTCCATAAATACTCATAAGACCAAAAGTCTCACTGCCAGTTGAGTTTGTTGACATTGCCGGGGCAGGAATCCGAAGCCATTGAGAATTTATTGTAAATTCCTGAGAGGAATATCTTGTATAACCTCCTGTCTTTACCTTAATCTTAAAGGTGCCTCTCGGGATTGCTTCTGGGAAGGTGGCGACAATTTCTGTAGAGGTGGCGCTTTTAATTGGCAAAGAGTATATATCCCATTTAACAGAATCGCCAGACGCAACCGGACTAAAATTTTTTCCTGTTATAGTAATATCATTTCCGGGGAGGACATCGGCAGGTGTTACAGATGATATCTCTGGAGGGTCGAGAGTGAACACATCAGTTGAAATGCCATAACTTGATCCGGCATTAACTTTTATAGTTCGGGGGATACTGTCGATTGTCGTTGGAACCAGGGCAACAATTGAGTTGTCTGAGAAGGATTTTACAATGGCTGATATTGTTCCGAAAGTGACGGTCGGACTACCGGAAGCTGGACTCAGGTTTTCCCCCTCAATTGTAATCTCATCATTGAACGTCCCTGTAAGAGGGTAAATAGTTGTGATTTTCGGATTTGTTACTTTGAAAGTCAAATCTGAACTGGCAGTCTGCTGGAAAACCTTAACTGAAATTGTATAATCTCCTGTTATGCCTGAAGGGACCTTCAATACAATAGTAGAATCATTCATACTGGTTATTTCCGCATTGGTGTTTCCAAAACTAACTGTGGTATTTCCTTTGTGGAAGTATTTTCCATTAATGGTCATCAATGTCCCTCCTGCCCCGCTTATGGGAGTAAAGGATTTTATTTCAGGCCCTTTAAGATGGAATGTCTCTGCAGAAACAATTGTAAAAGGAGAACATTTGTAAATGATGTTCGTGTATTCTTTGGATAGATTATCAGGAACCCTGACTTTTAGTTGTTTAAAATATACAGAATAAATGGTTGAATTAATATTATCAAACTGGACAGAGTTTCTGGAATAAACAGAATTAAAAACACCAGTCAATGTAATATAATCGCCCCATGTCGCTTCCTTTGGACTAAAAGAAAAAAATGGAGTCAGGAGTTTCAAAGAATCTTTTGTGTAGGCAACTGAATTACCAGACAATTCAACAGATAATGCTGATTTTAACGCCACAAGGTCATAAGGGATTAATATATTAATAGTAGTGTCAGTTGAGTTAAAGACATAACATTCAAGAGTATTAAGTCTTACAACATTATTATTAGTAATCCATGAGAAATTCTTTCCTTTAATACAAAGGGTGTCTCCCCAAAATACAGAATTAGGTTCAAATCCATTTATTTGAGGAGCTTCGCTTCCCAGACTTTTAAAAGATGCAATAGGCCCATAGACCATATGATCTGCTGTCTGAACAAAAGGTCTCACATAATAATTTAACCCTTTAACTAAAGTTGTATGAATATCAGCTGTGAAATCTCCGGATTGATTACCGGGACCAAGAAAAATCCGGTCAGAAGTAGAAATTGATAGCGATGCAGTTGTTCCCCAAATAAAACCCTGTTCGGTTATTATTTCTGTCCCGGGAGAAGTAATAATTCCTTTAAAGGTAACACCCTTCTCAGTAATATTCGTAACATTGGCCGTACTTAATCGTGGATAGCTTCTTTGTTGTTCAGTTTCCTCTTCACATGTACTAAACATAAAAACCGAAAATGTGAATAGAAAAATCCATGTAATAGTCTTTAAATTATTATGTTTTCCCATAAAAGGATATTTTGTATTGCTTACAGTAAACAGTTTGCTTAGGATCAAATTTAATGAAAAGAATTATTTTTTAAACAAAATTTTCATTTTTTTCGAATTTATTTATAATTTCGTCTAGACTGTCTGAAAACTTTTATGAAAAAAATTAATCTGTTGTTTCTCGTTCTGTTGTTTTCCTTTTCGGGAGAAATTCTTTATTGTCAGAAACTATTCCGGGATGGTTATATTGTCAAAAAAAATGGAGAATCCATTAACGGCAGGATTGAATATTCTGCAAATCAGAATGCTCCTTCCATCTGTACGTTTAAGAGGTTTGATATAGCCAGAGTAATTAAATATTCCCCAAATGATATCACTGCATTCGGATACAATAACGGAAACCGTTATGAATCAAAAGAATTAAATAATAAGGTGTCATTCTATGAAGTTATTGTTACGGGAAAGATTATTCTTTATTCACGAAACTCCAGTTTTTATGTTGATAAAGATAGTCTTGGCCTGGTTGAAGTAAAAAATGGTTCGACCAGTTATCCTGCTAATGATAACGGGACAGAATTTGAAAATCTGCCGGAATTTCTGCGATTTATTACCGAAGGGAAGGTCGGAAATATTTCAGATAAATTCAACATTAAAAAGGATATAATTAAGCTTATCACTGATTACAATAAAGCATCAGGAAGTAACTTTTATGTTTTCAACAGGACAATGGCTGAAAAGCAGATGAACATTGAAGTTCAGCAATCGGGATCAAACAAGAAAAGATTGGGTGTTATAGCCGGAGTAAATTCATACGGATTGACCCTGACCCCAAAAACAAATAATTATGTACCGAAACCTGAAAAAGAAACCTGCCTGACGGCAGGAATAACATATGAAAGGGTGTTGTCCAGGAAATCTGATAAGCTTTCCTTAAGATTGGATGTACTCTTAAACAAACAGATTTTCTATTGCTATAATGAAACCCAAAATTCTCTGTCTGTTTTTTCACGAGATGATGCTTTTTTTAATTTTACCGGGGTAAAATTTCCGGTTTTGCTTCAATACGCAATTACCGGAAAGAGAATAGTCCCTTATATCAATGGGGGAGGTGCCTGCCAGCTGTTAATAAATTCGGATTACAGGCACATTAATGAATTAGAGGACCTTCCATTTAAATCTGTTTTCATAAATGAAGATAGGAATCTGAAGTTTAAGTCGAAAGAAATCACTGCAATATGCGGATTAGGTGCAAGAACAAGAATCTTCAACAATTATAATCTTTTTATTGAAGTCAGAGCTGAGGCAGGATCAGGATTATTTGATAAAACTTATGAAAATATAACACTTTTCAAACAAAAGTCCTTTCAGCCATCCTTTCTTCTCGGCATAACATTCTAGAAAGCAAGTTGCATGCACCGGATCAGGACAATGCAATAACCTTTGGTTTTTTTATACCTTTGCCATGTTAATATAGCAAATGAAATGAGCATACTGGACCGGTTTTTCAGAAAGAAAGATCCTTTTAAGGATGTACCTGCCTTCAAACAGATTATGGTAAATGTAAAGATGGAAGAGAAAGCTTTTCTCGAGAGGATAGAAAAGATACTTCCTGTTATCAGTTGTAAGAAAAGCCAAAGTGAAGATGTTGGCACCGCAGATGATCAGGCCCGGCAGGTCAGTGAAGGTTCTCAGCCGATATCATATCCTGTTAATTTTGATGAAGATCTGTCGATATACCTCGAGATTGTTGATGGTTCACAATGCGAAATGCTGCTGAATAAACAGATTATAATTGCAAAGGATAAAGTTTCTCCCGATCAGCTGGTTGGCAAAGCTTTTGCAAACCTTTTTAAACAGATTGAAGACAAGATATCAATCTCAATGCAGAGTGAAGATATTGGTATATTGTCGGGTTGCAATAACCATGAGTCCAGTCTTGTTCTGGTAAACGAGGTCTGGAAACTTATAAAGGATAAGATACAGTCTGATGAGATCGTTTTCGGTATACCTGCAAAAGATGTTCTAATCTTTACTGCAGCAGACAGGGAGGAAGCAGTCGGACAACTGAACCAGAAGGTAAAAGAGATATTTAATGATGAAACTCATCCGGAAAAGATCAGCAGTAAGCTATACATCCTGCAAAAAGATGGGAGCACAAAGATCTTTACTGTTTAGCTTTACGGGGCCTGAACATAACCAGAGGCAGGCATTCATCTCATTTGCAGGCAATAGTATGATTCAAACGGGAGATACTTTCTAAAGCCAGAGAATGCATATGTCTTGTCCTCAATAAAAAAGTTTTCCCAAAAAGCATGAGTTGCTTTTTGGGAAAACATGTAAAAGAAGGTGAACCTTTTATAATTTCAGCAGTGCGTCTGCAGGTCATTTTTTATCCCACAAACAACGGACAGAAAACCCTGTTTTCTTATTATTATAAGAAGAGTTGGCATAGGTTGTATAGGTGTCAACATTAAAGGTTTTTGCATTTGCATTATCAGGTGTATTTTCTGTAGCCGACCACCACTTACCATAGTTTCCGAGGCCGGATAATTGTCCGCTATATTCACGATAGCCGGCAGGCATAGCTGTGAAATAGGTTACGTTGGTGGCTCCGTCGTTTGGGCTGTTCCAGAAATCTGTTCCTGAAGCTTTCAGTTTGCCTCCTGCAACATATGTTCCGCCAAGTTCTTCTGTAAGGGTGTTCCATTCAGCTTCAGTTGGTACATGCCAGCCTGTGGGGCACACATTCCTGCTGTCATTTACTGTGTACCAGGTATATAACCGGCCATAATCGGTGACTTTGGTTTCATCTCCACTATAAGCCCATTGATATTTTGGAGTATTTTCTCCGGATAAATCTTCCAATGGAGAAGCAGAAGTTCCAATAAGATCCCCATTGCTGTATTTTGTCGTTTTAAGATTTTCCATCATCCAGACCTGGTCGCCAATAGTGATGGTTTTATATATATTTCCGTCAGCATCGCTGACTATTACAGGAGTTTCGTCAGATTTTTTACAACTGTTTAATATAACCATAGCCAGACTCATCAGTATTAATGTGCAGTTTCTCATCGTCTTTTTCATTTTTTGTGATTCAAAGGGTTAATTGTTTTAAACGTAAAAAAAGTACCATTTGTTGTTCATCAAATAAAGCTACCTTAATGTTTTATGTTATTTGTAGTCAGATCATTTTTCCGGTTTAAAAATCAGATCGACCACATCGGCTTTTGAAAACATTTTTGAAGCAATCTTTTTAATGTCATTAACAGTAAATGATTTCAGGATATTCTCATAGTTTTCAGGATCGTTGGAGTTGATGCCATAACTGTAATATCTGGTTAAAATGCTGTTCCAGTAAGCGTTATGCATTTTGTTTTCCTCTCTGTTTTTCAGCATGTTATTTACAGCTTTATCAAGGTTCTCGCGGCTGGGGCCGTTTTTCATGATATTATCCAATTCGCGGTAGATGATAGCTTTCAGATCGTTTGCACGTGCAGGATCGCAATCGAAATTTATCATACCTTCTCCTATCTCAACTGGTCTTTTTTGAGCTGAAAGTGATACACCAACACCATATGTTCCTCCTTCGTCCTCTCTTACTTTTTCAGTGTAAACAATGTCGAGTATCCCGTTAATTACTTCAAGGCCGAGGTAATTTTTTGGATTATATTTAAAATCATCGGCAAAGGAGATAAAGACTGTCGATTTGGGTATTGTAAGAGGAATGGTTATCTCTTTCGTTATCCTGCCTTCAGGCTGTTCAACTTTCCTGTCAATCCATGTCTCTTTGCGTGCTTTTGATGGCAGCGAGCCGATATATTTTTTTACCATCGGAATTACTGTTTCCTTCTCGATATTTCCGACAATAAAAAAAGTAAACTCATCAGCCCCGTTGAATCTGTCAGTGTATATTTTCTGAATCTTATCAAGGGTGATGTTGTTTATCGATTCCTTTGTAAGGATAGGGGTTCTGGGATTATATCCGGTGGTTATCAGAGAAATACTGTCGCTTTTTATTTTATTGGGATCCTTTTCCATACTTGCTATCATGGCAGCATATCTTCCTATTATGGCATCATGTGCAACCTTGTCGAATCTTGGGTGTGCCATTCGAAGATAAAGGAGCTGCATCATGGTTTCAAAATCCTTAGGTGTCGATGAGCCACTTATCGACTCAGCTGTTTCACTCAATCCAAAACCCACACTTGCTTTTTTACCGGAAAGCATCTTTTGAAGGGCTATATTATCATAATCGCCTGCTCCGTACATCTGAATTATTGCCGGGAAGAGGTTTGCCGACAATACAAGATCGTTATCAAGTTTTGATATACCTCCAAAGCTGAATGCTGAGAGTATGACATTATCTTTTTCAAAGTCAGCTTTCTTATAGATCACTTTAGTATTATTTCCGAGGGTCCATTCCTCTGCATCAAACTGTGGAAGGGGTACGGTTTTTGCTATTTCAGAACCTTTAAGTTCTTCGTTTATCAGTGATTCTCCCAGAGCCTTATCTTCATAAGGTTTAAGTATATAATTATTCACCTTTGAAATAATATTCAGGGCTTCTTCTTTTGTAAGATGTCTGATATCATCGCCTTCCAGTCCCTGAACGACAATAGTACGGTTCTCATCGATCATCAGCTCCCTGAATCTTTTTGAAGTCTCTTCGGGTGTAATTCCATCAATCACCTGTTTAAGGAATTCGAAATCAAAATCAATGGATGTGAGAGGTTCTCCTGTGAGGAAATTATTCTGAATACCTTCTACATAAGTATCATTATCTATTTTATCTTTTTGTTTGAAGCTGTTCTCGTAATCCGAAAGCATCTCGGCTTTAGCCCTGTCTAGTTCTCCTTTAGTAAAGCCAAATTTTCTTGCCCGGGCAGCTTCGGTATATATGGCTTCGAGAGCCGACGATTCTTCATTCTTCCGGGCTATGGCGTTTATAGAAAACGCATCATATCCTCTGGCGTAATATCCTCCAAACGATACAGATCCTGATACAAACGGAGGATTCTCTTTCTGCAGTAATTCACTTATACGGGTGTTAATCATTGCATTCATCAGGTATATTACATGTCCGTCACGCAGATATTGAAGATTTTTTGCTGCAGGTGGCACTGCATCATGGAGTACAATAACAGACACTGATGTTCTCGGAGCTTCTTTATCCTGGGCAAGGACAAAGTTGGTTTCTTTGTGATATGGCACAATAACTTCGTTTCGGGGTGCAGGGTTTTTAACCGGAGGAATCGATGAAAACATGGTTTTTATTTTTGCTTCCACCTCATTTACATCAAAATCTCCGACTACAGCAATTGCCTGCAGATCGGTGCGGTACCAGTTGTGGTAAAAATTACGTAGAGTATCATAGGGGAATGTTTTAATAACATTCAGGTCGCCAAGAATGTCTCTCGTGGCATATTTGGAATCTTTAAGTATAACCGGGATAACTTCAAACATCATGCGTCTGAATGCATTTTTACTGGTCCTCCATTCTTCGCTGATCACTCCCCTCTCAAGATCTATTTCTTTATCGGACAGGGTCAGGTAGTGTGACCAGTCATTCAGGATAAGAAGACATGAATCAACAAGTCCTGGAGCATCGACTGGTACATTGGTTAGGTTATAAACTGTTTCATCGAAGCCGGTGTAGGCATTAATCTCTCTTCCGAAAGCAACGCCATGCTTTTCAAGTCCGCTTATTATCCCTTTTCCGGGGAAATGAGCTGTTCCGTTAAAAGCCATATGTTCAAGAAAATGGGCAAGTCCGTTCTGGGAATCATTTTCAAGAATAGCACCTACATTCTGAATAATATAAAAACTTGCCCTCTTCTCGGGCTCTTTGTTTTTACGTACAAAGTAAGTCAGACCATTGTCAAGTTTACCTGTTCTTATATCAGGATCTGTTGGAGCCTGTTTGTTCAGATCAATCTGGGCAGAAACATTGACGGACAATAAAAGGACTGTAACAGATAGCAGTAATGATTTTATTGTTTTCATTGAAGTAAAATAAAGTTTGTTAAGTAAAAGAAATTTAGCACATTCATCAGGATTGCAGTTTGATGATGTGTAAAACTAAACAATTAACAGGTAAATGTCAAACACTTAACTAAAAAAGTCCGTGAAGTTCCGCGTTTATTTTATCAATTACCTCGTTTAGGTGAGCTGGGTTATTCGGGAAGTTATAGTGATCAGCTTCAATAATTAGAAGTTTGCCGAGTTTATATGATTCAACCCATGCCTCGTACCGCTCATTTAGCCTTTTCAGATAATCTATCCGGATAGAGCTTTCGTAATCCCTTCCCCGGATCTGTATCTGATTCACAAGAGTAGGGACAGACGCTCTCAGATAAAGGATAAGATCAGGTGGTTTAATCAGGGAACTCATCAACTTAAAAAGTGATGAGTAGTTGTCAAAGTCACGGGTCGACATAAGGCCCATAGCGTGTAAATTGGGTGCAAAGATAAAAGCATCCTCATATATGGTTCTATCCTGGACAACTGTCTTCTCGGATTTTCTTATTTCAAGAATCTGGTTAAAACGGGAATTAAGATAATATACCTGAAGGTTAAACGACCATCGCTGCATATCATCATAGAAATCGTTAAGATACGGATTGTTGTCGACGTCTTCATAGTGAGCAACCCAACCGTATTGCCTGGCAAGCAGCCCTGCCAGAGTTGTTTTTCCCGATCCGATATTGCCGGCAATAGCTATATGCATAGGTCAGAATATTAAGATTTTTTGTTATAAAAGTAGTAAAAATTGATATAAGAATTGACAGGAGTTTATAGTGTCAAAAGAAAAAAAACTGCTATGACTGTCCAGAGTCTTCATTCGTTTGTAATACCCGCAATAAAATAAATATCCTCAATAAATTCCCGGGAGTTTGCAAGACGCGGCACTTTGTTCTGTCCGCCAAGTTTTCCTTTTGACTTGAGCCATTCGTTGAATGTGCCTGCAGGGACCTTTCTGATGACGGGCATAATAAGATTAATATCTTTGAACCTTTTTGCCTCGTAATCGGAATTGATTGACTTCAGTGTATCATCAAGGACAGATGTGAACAGATTGATATCATCCGGTTCTTTTTCAAATTCAATTATCCATTCATGAGAACCTCTTGATGATTTACTCATATATACGGGGCCGGCGGTGTATTCTGAAATTATTGCCCCGGTTGCCTTACATGCAGCTTCGAGGGCTTTATCTGCATTATCAACTATTACTTCTTCTCCAAAAGCATTAATAAATTGTCTTGTCCGCCCTGTTATCCTGAATCTGTGTGGATAGGTACCGGTAAAAACAATGGTATCACCGATCATATATCTCCAAAGACCACCATTGGTTGAGATTATCATTGCGTAGTTCACATTTGGCTCCACATCGCCGATTGTATATACCGGAGGGGAATCACTGTCTATTTTATCAGCAGGGATAAATTCATAATAGATCCCATAATCGAGCATTAGAAGCATGTCGGATTTTGAAGGATCGTCCTGTATACCGAAGAACCCTTCTGATGCGTTATACGTTTCCATGTAATGCATCTGGTCGCTTTTAATAAGTTTCCTGTAAATTTCACGGTAAGGGGTAAAACTTATACCTCCATGGAAAAAGACTTCAAGATTGGGCCATACCTCAAGAAGGTTTGATTTACCGGTATATGCAAGTATATATTTTATTAAGGTAAGGTACCATGATGGTACTCCGGAGAAGCTTGTTACATTCTCATTTATTGTTGATTTGGTTATCAGCTCGAGTTTCTTTTCAAAATCTTCGATAAGTGCAATTTTCTGCCTGGGGGTTCTTATTAATTCAACCCATGAAGGGGCATTCTCGATCATTATTGCTGAAAGGTCGCCATACAAAGAGTCGCTGCTGAATGGATTGACCTTATGACTTCCGCCAAGAGTCAGTGCCTTACCGTTATAAAAACGGGTGCCCGGATTATTCATGGTATAAATGGCAAGGATATCTTTTGCGGCCCGGTATTGACACTCTTCCAACGATTCGTTGCTCATCGGGATGAATTTGCTTTTTGTCGAAGTTGTTCCTGAAGATTTTGCAAACCATTTTATTTCGCCCGGCCATAAAAGATTTGATTCACCCTTCCGGAGCCTCTCAACAAATGGAATAAGATCCTCATATGTCTGAATCGGGAACCGCGACTGGTATTCACGGACTGAAGAAATTGATGAATAGCCATATTTCACACCCCACTCTGTTAATGAAGCTTTAGCAAGAAGTTTATACAGAGTCTCTTCCTGGGTTTCAACAGGATGAGTTTTAAAAAGTTCTATCTCATCGATACGTTTGGTATTCAGCCATTTGATAATTGAAGGGATTATTGGCATATAATGAATTTTAATCGATCATAAAGATAAGTAATATTTCAGGCAGCGTTTTCGCTTTTAGCTGAAAACCTCTTTCAGAACTTTAAGAGAATTCATTTTTCGTAATCCGGGAAGATGGAGAGAATAATAGCTGAGCAGCGTTTCGAGTACTTCGTTTCGTAGTTTTCCTGTGAGGAGGATATTGCCGATAGAGTCATACGATGCTGCAAAAAAGTCTGCAAGTATATCAGATATCTCCTCATTTGCATATTTGCCATGGAACGGTGGTACCGGAACAAATTTACCGTTTACCATATCAAAGAATGAGTCGTTGATCTCTTCTCTGCAGCCGGGTTCAAATCCCAGGTAACTGCTTAAGCCTGCAAGAAAAGCTATATGTAAGTTGGCGAAGTTGCCCTTGCAGTTGTCAAAGTACTTAATGAATTCTTCAATATATCCGAACAATTCTTCGTTAGGGCTCTCTTCCTTTAAGACAGAGGTTAACACCTCACTGATAAAGATTGCCACACAACTTTTCTTTATATTAGAATGGATATCATAGGGTGCGAATGAGACAGAAAATTCTTTTAATGTCTGCAATTCGCGTGATGTTTTATAATAAAGTTCCAGGTCAAGTATGAACAGAGGCTGAAAAAGAATATTGTGCTTCCCGGCTTTCTTGTTTCTCATGCCTTTTATAAGAAATGACTGTCTTCCGAATTTCTTTGTATACAGCTGAGCAATGATACCTGAGTCGGTGTATTTTATCTGATGGAGTATTATTCCACGGGTCTTTTCGAGCATAATGCATAATGATAATTATTTTATAAAATTATTATATTTACTGACAAATCCGACTGTATTATGACAGGAACCAATAATGATGAGCTAGTTAAAAGGATTGCCAGGCTTGCAAAACAAAATCAGGAACTAGAGGAACAGGTTAAGAAACTGGAAAAGATAAATGAGAAGATTTCCAGAGATTATGAGAAATTAAAAGCTCTTAATGAAAAGTTTTCACCTGATAGTCAGAAGGAGACAGGAGAAGGAGAAAAGAAGGAAAGGTCGCTCAAGTTCAATATGGCGACCGTACTGTTTGCTGACATTCACGGTTTTTCAAAGTTTGCTGAGGGGATGGATTCATCTGCGGTGATGGATGAACTGGATGAGATTCTTTTTGAGTTTGATGCAATCGTAAAAAGATATAAGATCGAAAAGATCAAGACTATAGGTGATACATTCATGTGTGCAGGCGGGATCCCGGTAAAGAACATCACAAATCCTATTGACGTGGTAATGGCCGCAATGGAGATGCGCGATGTCCTGGAAAATTTTGAAACAAAAAAGAGGGGGAGCGAAAACAGGATATGGGAACTGAAAATAGGCGTTCATACCGGTCCGGTTACTGCAAATATTTCAGGTAAGAAGAAAGTCAGTTATGATATCAAGGGAGACACTGTCAACACGGCAAGCCGCGTAGAAGCAGTGTCAGACAACGGATCAGTGCTGATATCGGTTATGACTTACGAATTGGTTAAGGAGTTTTTCGATTGCGAGTATTTTGGCAGGTTGCCGGTAAAATATAAGGATGATCTTCAGATGTATAAAGTGAAAGGTCTTAAACCGGAATTTTCCGTCGATGGCAAAGGCCTTCTTCCTAATGAAATGTTCAGAATCAAATTCGGGCTGATCCAATTTACAGATATTCAGGAGATCATTCTTGATAAGCTTGAAAGAGAGTTGCCCGGATATCTGTTCTATCACAATGTGAAACATACTGTTGATGTGGTTACAGAAGTTGAACTTATAGGATGGGGAGAAGGGTGTACAGACGAAGAAATCCTGCTTCTCAAGACGGCAGGCTTATTCCATGATGTTGGACATACCGTTGCCTATGATAATCACGAGTATTATGGAACGCTGATTGCCAGGGAGATGCTTCCAAAATTCAATTATACCTCTGAGCAGATCGAAAAGATATGTGCGATAATCATGTCAACACAACTGCCTCCGCGACCAACGAACATACTGGAAAATATAATCTGCGACTCAGACCTTGACTATCTTGGGAGAAGTGATTTTATTCCTGTCTCCAACACGCTTTACGAAGAGCTTAAGGCACAGAATAAGATGGGTTCGCTTAATGACTGGAATAAGATACAGGTCAAGTTTATATCGGGTCATCAGTATTTTACGAAGACTGCAAGAAGCCTGAGGGAAGTAAACAAGCAGCTTCAGATCGAAAGGATACAAAGTCTTATCACTGATTAGATCTTATCTGATCACCAGCATTTTAGTAACATGCGACTGTGATCCGTCTTCACTTGAGCAGAAAACAAGGTATACTCCGGTGGTGACTTTCTTTCCGTTATATGTTTTCAGATCCCATGTTGCCTGCCCACCATCCGATACTGTTCTGTAGACCAGGTTTCCGCTGACATCGGTTATTCTTATCTGTGTGTTCCTGATAAGTCCCGTTATTGTAACATTCCCCGTAAAATCTTCCCTGACAGGATTCGGGAATGTATAAACATCTGAGAATTCTTCTTTTCCGGCAATAGCTTCGCCCCGTACCGATTGAATTCCTTTTGATGTTCCAAACCAGACATCGCCAGTCTTATTATCGACTGACAGACTCACAATTGTGTTTGAGAGTATCGGACTGTTTTCTTCGTTATAGTTTATAAGGCGTGTAGTCCCGTCAGCTGACAGAAGATATGCTCCCGAACCTGAAGTCCCTAGCCATTTGCGGTTGGCTCCATCAACTGCAATGGAGGTAATGGTTTCAGTGTTAAGCATATAATCGGCCAGTCCGGAACCATCATTACGCGGAACTTTTATCTTGTAAGCTTTAAGGTTGCCATCAAACACTTTTTCAGGATTATAATAAACCAGAGGTCCCTGGTCAGTTCCGACCCAGATGTTCCCGTCGAGATCTTCAGCTATTGAATAGACATACGAAATTACGTTTTCGTCGTTGTCAGTAACGGGCATCTGAAGCTGAAGGTCGTCAGTAAACACTTCGGGAGTGTGGTTATCATCAAGGATGAATAAACCATGGCCTTTCGGAAGGATAACCCATTTCTGACCTGTCTTTGTAATTATAATATCACCTACAGTTAGCCCTTCTATAGTTACTGGATTGACAATCCATTTACCATCGGGTTTAAGAATTTTAATGGTTCCCGGGACTTCAGTCTGTGTGATCCAGAGGTTTTTATCATCATCCATGGCAAGACCGCAAATTCTTACAAAAGGTTTTCCTGCTATTATTGTCTGCAGAGGTGAATTTGCCTCAGTATATTTATTTACAAGTATATTGTTTTCGTACTCCAGCAGCCCTCTGCCCCAGGTAGATACAAACAGATGGTTGCTGTTGTCAGGATCGATCAGGGCCTTCAGGGCATCAGCTGTTATAAAAGGTTCATCTGCCGTATTACCGGCTGAAAGAGAACTCCAGTTATTATTTTCAAAAACAGACACTTTATACGGACTCCACAAATTATTCCATGATGATGTCACCCCTCCTCCGCAAATTATTGTTTTACCGTTTGAAGAGGTAATGGAAAAAACATCATTGGAGACCGGCCCCTGAAGAGTCAGTGAGGAAAAGACCTTCATCTCTTCACCTCTCACCAGGCCGGAAGTAATATCAGCTATCCAGATGTCTTCATTATCGGCGATAGCCCTGGAGATATCCGGGGTTCCCATATCATCTCCGTAAGCAGAGATTATCTTTAACAATTTACCGTCGCTGCTGTAATATCTTACAGAACCTGATGAGGAAATTGTAAATCCGTTATCTGAAGGATCAAATGATTTATTGATTACTCCTGGTGCATCAGCTAAAACGGAATATCCCGAATTGTCAGTTACATATACAAAATCATCGTTGGGATCCTGTCCTGTAAGATTGACATAAAGCTTATTTCCCGAAAAGAGAGCTGATGTATATTTCCCTTCAGGATAAGTAAGGGTGTTGATAAGCGACCAGTTGCCAAAATAGGCCAGCCCCTGATTTGACAGATCACCCGAAAAAACTCCCATGCCGGTAGCAGCATATATCTTTCCATTACCGAATGCTACATCCCAAACCACCGGATTGCCGGCATCTGTTCCGGGTTTCCATGTGTCATATATTTCTTCACTATTGAGATCAATGACAACTATCCCGAAGCTACAGGCCAGATATGCATATTTCCCATAAATCCTTATGCGGTTGATCTCTTTTTCCCCTGGGATATATTTTCTTTTAATGTCGGGGATATTATAGATTATATTATTCTTCAGAAGATCTACATTTGTACTTGTATAAGCAATTACAAGAGTTTTATTTTCTTCCGACCAGGCTATTGTGTTTATGCCGGCCTCAGTAAGACCTTCTATACGTGACATTTTCCTGAGTTCAGAAAATTCCTTGTTGTAAACCATTATTGAGGAACCAGTAGAAGTATAAACCTCTTTTTCCCCTACGGCAACATCAGTTGCAGTATTATAAACAAGATGATCTGACCACGATCCGACAGGAGTCTGTCCATTCAGAGGCAGGAATAAAAGCATACTCACGGTCAGAAAGAAAATCCTCTTCATAAAAAAGTGCCTGAAATGCATTGCATTATGGCTTTATTAAATAATTATCCAATAAACAGTCAGTTTTTCTCTTTATTGTATGAAGCTGAATAGTTCTGCAAGAATATCCTTAATTTTTCGAAGGCTCTTGCCCTGTGAGAAATACTGTTTTTCTCTGTAAGATCCATCTCGGCAAACGTCACTGTTTTTCCGTCAGGTATAAAGACAGGATCATAGCCAAAGCCCTCTTTCCCCCTTTTTTCACTTATGATTGTGCCTGTGACAGTACCTTCGAAAAGAAACTCCTCCTTATCAAGGATTAGAGCGATGACAGTTCTGAATCGTGCTTTCCTGTTCTCGTTTCTTCCAAGCATCGTCAATACTTTTTCAATGTTTGCAGATGAGTCCTTGTCTTCTCCTGCAAACCTTGCAGAATGAACCCCGGGAAGGCCGCCCAATGCATCAATTTCCAATCCGGTATCATCTGCAAAAACATTCATGCCTGTTGCATTATAGACATATCTTGCTTTCGAAAGGGCATTGCCCTCAATTAGAGGCTCCTCCTCCGGGATATCTTCGTGAATGTTTACATCGCTGAGACTTAAAAGAGTAAAACTATTGCCAAGAATACTCTTGATCTCCTTTATTTTATGTTTATTATTTGAAGCAAAAACCAGATTCATATTTGGTATAATTTAGGTTGTAAAAATACTCAAAATTGGGCTTTCCTTTTGACCTGACTGTTTTAAGTACTACATTTGAATGAATAAAAAGCAAAATAGTTGTTTTTATGTCATATTCAGTGAGGTTAAATTCTTTTTGTTGGATCCTTTTGTTTTTATCTATTGCAAAAACTTCTGCATCCCAGCCAGTTTCCCACAAGGAAGATCTTCCGATACTAAAACAGATTATAATAAATGGTGATTCCGTACTGCCGATACCCGATGATGAGGCAGGCAAAAATTTATTTTTCTCTAAAAACATTGTCCTTGATAACCGTCACAATAATATAACCTTTGTATTAGAAGGAGCAGATAAGTATGATTATCAATATTTTCTGAAAGGATTTGATAAATCATGGACCTCATGGAGAGGCAACAACTATAAAGAGTATACAAACCTTCCGGCAGGTCATTACTCTTTTCAGGCCGGGTACACTGCTTCTGACAAATCGGGCATGATTACCCCGGTAATTGTTTTTAAAGTGCTTCCGTTATGGTATTCCTCAAGGGTAGCAATCGTCTTTTATCTCATTATTTTCTCATTAATAATATGGTCGCTGTATGGCCAGTTGAATCTCCGGTTTGCCAGGAAACAGTACATGCTTGAACAGATTATTAATAAGAGGACGGAAGATCTTATAGTTGAAAAAGAGAAAACTGAATCATTGCTGGCAAATGTACTTCCTAAAAATACTGCCGATGAGATAATGACAAAAGGAAAAGCCACAAAGATCAAGTATAATTTTGTCACAGTGCTTTTTTCTGATATCCAGGGATTTACAAAGATTGCAGAGGAGATGAATCCGGAAGTCCTGATAGACGAACTGGATAAATTCTTCTTCCATTTTGATTCTGTTGTGGAGAAATACGGTATTGAAAAAATAAAGACAATAGGTGATGCATATATGTGCGCAGGAGGGATCCCTGAGAAAAACAGGACTAATCCTGTT
>Ga0116171_10000720_pt1 | contig 34772 bp, 39 predicted proteins | sample AD_JPNHW2_MetaG_FD_89798 | JGI IMG/M metagenome (GOLD analysis project Ga0116171, IMG submission 89798) | Active sludge microbial communities of municipal wastewater-treating anaerobic digesters from Japan - AD_JPNHW2_MetaG | ecosystem: Engineered > Bioreactor > Anaerobic > Digestate | place... | reverse complement strand
TGACAATGTAACGATCAATGTTCAGCTGATCGTTCCGATAGCTATGGATGAAGGTCTCCGTTTTGCAATAAGAGAAGGCGGAAGAACTGTTGGTGCAGGCGTTGTTTCTAAGATCATTGAATAGTATAAAGAGGTGATTAAGTGAGTGACAAGATCAGAATCAAATTAAAGGCATTCGATCACAAGATCCTCGACCAGTCTGTCGGTGAAATAATTGAAACGGTTTCACGCAGCGGAGCTAGAATTGCCGGTCCGATTCCGTTGCCGACAAAAATACACAAATATTGTGTTCTTCGTTCTCCTCATGTCGACAAAAAATCCCGTGAGCAGTTCGAGATGAGAATTCACAGAAGAATTCTGGATATTCTCAATCCGACAAATCAGACAATGGATGAGTTGATGAAAACCGATTTGTCTGCTGGTGTAGAAATTGAAATCAAGACTTATTAAAAGGGTATGTTATTTTATTTTGATGTCATAAAGCAGAGAGGGTAACTATGGCTGCTGGACTTATAGGAAGAAAAGTTGGCATGACACAGATTTTCAAAGAGGACGGCAAAGTTGTGCCGGTAACCGTAATTGAAGCTGGTCCATGCTATGTAATTCAGAAAAAAGAAGCTCAGAAGGATGGCTATACTGCGATCCAGATCGGCTTCACTAAAAAGGAAAAGAATGTAAACAGACCTGAAGCAGGGCATTTTAAAACTGCCGGACAGGGAGTTTTCAGAAAGCTTAAAGAATTCAGGGTGGCTGCCACAGAAATTGGCAGCTATGAACTCGGTTCAGAGCTTACCGTTACAATGTTTGAAGCCGGACAGAAGATTAAGGTGACCGGTTTCACAAAAGGTAGAGGTTTTACCGGCGTGGTAAAAAGATGGGGTTTTAGCGGTGGAAGATCGACTCACGGTTCTAAATTTCACAGAAAGGGCGGTTCTGTCGGTCAGAATGTAATGCCCGGTAAAATCTGGAAAGGTAAGAAAATGGCCGGTCGTTACGGAAACGAGCAGGTTACCGTTAAAAATCTTGAAATTGTTAAAGTTGTTCCATCGGACAACACAATTGTTGTTAAAGGTGCTATTCCGGGTGCTACCGGCGGCATCGTTTACATTAAGAAGTAGGGGAGGCGAACATGCCCGTTGTTGATTTATTTGACAAATCAAAAACCAAAGTCGGTGAGATAGCACTTAACGACGCTGTTTTTGCAGTTTCTTATGAAGGCAAGGAAGTTCTTGTATCTGAAGTTATTAAGATGCAGACTGCCGGCTGGAGAAGAGGAACTCATTCGACAAAAACTTATGCTACGATTTCCGGTGGAAATTCAAAGCCGTTCAAACAGAAAGGAACAGGAAGAGCAAGAAGAGGAAATATGAGATCTTCAACTCTTAGAGGCGGAGCTCCGGCTTTCGGTCCTCAGCCCAGAGATTATTCCTATTCAATTCCAAAGCAGAAAAGAAAAGCTGCTATGCGTGCTCTTCTTTCACAGAGACTTGGAAGCGGATTACTGTTTGTGATAAAAGAATTCAACTTTAGTGAAATTAAAACTAAAGAAGCTACTGCAGTTCTGAAAGGAAAATGGGATCTTAAGGAAGCTGTTATTGTCGGTGGTGATAGTGAAGACAAGTTCTTCCTCAGCGTCCGCAATATTCCTGAGTTTCTTTTCCTGCACAAAACACAGATAAATCTTTATGACCTTATGGCATATAAGAATATCATTTTCACAGAAGAAGCAATTAAATACATTGATGAGGTTTTAGGATAATGAAAAAGGAAAAACATTTCGACATTATCAAAAGGCCGTTGTTGACTGAAAAATCGACAGCTTTGAGTAATGTAAGCAGACAGGGTTATATTTTTGAAGTCAAACTTGACGCTACTAAAGAAGAAGTCAAAGAAGCGATTGAAAAAGTATTTAATGTTCAGGTTGCAAGCATTAATACCGTTGTTGTCGGCGGAAAAACAAAAAGAGTCGGCCGGGCTATCGGCAAGAGATCTACGTGGAAAAAAGCCTATGTTACACTTAAAGAAGGCAATGAGATCAATCTTGTTGAAGGTGTTTAGTAAATTAAAGTTTAAGGTTTCGGAGAAGAATTATGGGTATTAAAATTTTCAAACCGACTTCAAACGGTCGCAGAAACATGAGTATCAGCGATTATTCTGAAATAACGAAGTCGAAACCCGAGAAGTCTCTGGTCGAACCGATCAGAAAAACCGGTGGAAGAAACAATGCTGGAAGAATAACATCCCGTTTCAGAGGGGGTGGAAATAAAACAATGTACCGTATCATCGACTTTAAAAGAAATAAATTCGATGTTCCGGGTAATGTTGCTGCGATCGAATACGATCCGAACAGAAATGCAAGAATTGCTCTTGTTCATTATCTTGACGGAGAAAAGAGATATATTATCGCTCCGGACAAACTTGTTGTCGGCGACAAGATTGTTGCCGCAGGTCAGAATGAAGCTGATATCAAGCCCGGAAACTCCATGAAGATAAGGTTTATTCCTGTCGGTACTTATATTCACAATGTTGAACTGAAAATCGGAAAAGGCGGACAGATAGCAAGAGCCGCAGCTTCAGCAGTTCAGGTTCTTGGCAAGGAAAAAGATCATGCGACAGTAAGAATGCCTTCAGGTGAAATAAGAATTATAAATCTTGAGTGCAGAGCTACGGTTGGTACTGTAGGTAATCAGGAATTTTCCCATATTAAGATCGGTAAAGCAGGAAAAATGAGATGGCTTGGAAGAAGACCTCATAACCGCGGTGTTGTAATGAACCCGGTTGATCACCCGCACGGTGGTGGTGAAGGTAAAACTTCCGGCGGTCGTCATCCTGTTACACCATGGGGAAAACCGACAAAAGGTTACCGTACCCGTAATAACAAGAGAACTGACAAGTTCAGAGTTAGAAGAAGAGATAAGTAATAGTATTAACTGTAGAATATATGGAGGGTTGCAGTGCCTCGTTCTGTAAAAAAAGGTCCTTTCGTTGATTCCCATGTTTGGAAAAAAACAATAAAGGCTGTTGATAGTAATGATAAAAAGCCTATTAAAACCTGGTCAAGAAGATCGACTGTTATCCCCGAAATGGTCGGACTCACTTTTTCGGTTTACAATGGACAGAAGTTCATCCCTGTTTTCATAACTGAAGATATGGTTGGATTTAAACTTGGAGAGTTTTCCCCTACGAGAACTTTCAGGTCACATTCAGGCAGCAAGAAATAATTCTTGCGAAATGGTTAGGCACATGTATAATGTAGCCGCTTAAATTTTTGTTAATCGTTGGAGATGCGATATGGAAGCGAAGGTTGTTAGAGCGATGCTCAAAAATTTTAGAATGTCTCCCCGCAAAGTAAGAGAAGTGGCGGATATTATCAGGGGTAAAAATGCCGGGGATGCAAAAAACATTCTTGAGTTTACACCCAGAAAGTCTGCTTTGGCCATGAAGAAGCTTCTGGACTCGGCAATAGCAAACGCTGAGAACAACTTCAACATGGATCCCGATACACTTTATATTAAGACTGTGCTTGTTGATGACGGTCAGGTTATGAAGCGTTTCGTTCCGAGAGCACAGGGCAGGGCAGCTAGAATTTTAAAAAGGTCAAGCCATATTACTATTGAGCTTGCACAGAACAAATAAGATTTTTGATATACGGAGGTGAACTTTGGGACAGAAGGTCAATCCCATAGGGCTAAGACTCGGGATAACCCGCACTTGGGGATCTGTTTGGTACAGCCATAAAAATTACAGCAAATGGCTGCATGAAGATCTCAAAATAAGAAAGGCAATTAAAAAAGAGTTTTACCCTGCTGGTATCGCCAAGACGGACATAGAGCGTTCTGGTGAAAAGCTTAAAATTATTGTTCATACTGCCAAACCCGGCATAGTTGTCGGAAGAAAAGGTGTGGGCATTGAAAAGATTAAGGAAATGGTTCAGAAGATCGCAAAAGATGTAACAGATGTTTTCGTTCAGACCGAAGAAGTCAGAAAACCTGAGATTGATGCTCAGCTTGTTAGCGAGAGCGTTGCTGAACAGCTTGAAAGAAGAGCCCATTTCAGAAGAGCAATGAAAAGAGCTATCGGTCAGGCAATGAAGAGCGGTGCCGAAGGTATAAAAATCCAGACATCTGGAAGACTCGGTGGTGCTGAAATTGCCCGTACAGAGCGTTATCAGGAGGGAAGAACTCCTCTTCATACACTTAGGGCCAATATTGATTACGGTCATGCAGAAGCTAAAACATCCTATGGTATTATCGGTGTAAAAGTATGGATGTCTAAGGGTGATATCACTGAAAGAAAAGTGGAAAACAAAAGAAAACAGAAAAACAAATGATTGCAGGTATAAGCCATGTTAATGCCGAATAAGGTTAAGCACAGAAAAACAATGAAAGGAAAGAGGTCGGGTTTAGCGACCTCCTGCAACAGTATTGATTTCGGAGAATATGCTCTGAAGTCAACTGAATGCGGCTGGATAAACAGCAGACAGATAGAAGCCGCCCGTGTTGCTATTATGAGGGCGGTAAAAAGAGGCGGTCGTATGTGGATCAGAATTTTTCCTGATAAACCCATTACAAAAAAGCCTCTTGAAGTAAGAATGGGAAAAGGAAAGGGAAATCCGGAAGAATGGGTATGTGTCATTAAACCGGGCAGAATTCTTTTTGAGCTCGGTGATGTTGATGACGATGTTGCAAGAGAGGCTTTCCGTCTTGCTGCACACAAACTTCCTATCAGGACAAAAATCATTGGAAAGGGAGATGAACTGAAATGAAGATTTCTGAATTAAGAGAGAAGACTGTAGCTGAACTTAATGATAAGCTGATGTCTTTCAAAGAAGAGCAGTTCAACCTCAGAATGCAGAAAAGTATGGGTCAACTCGAAAAATCATCGAGAATTCTTGAGATCAAAAGGGATATTGCAAGAATAAAGACTCTTATTACCGAAAAGAAAAATAACGGCTGAGGTAAAAAATGACTGACAAAAAAATAAAAAGAGTGCTTACCGGAACTGTCGTATCAGATGCAATGGAAAAAACTGTAACAGTAAGAGTTACACGCCGTTTCAAACATGCTCTGTACAAAAAAATGATAACATCGCGCAAAAAATATCTTGCTCACGATGAAGAAAGCCAGTTCAAGGTTGGTGATGTTGTGCGAATTCAGGAATGTGCTCCGATGAGCAAAAGAAAGACCTGGTTCGTTAAAGAAAAAATTGGTGAAAGCAGGAGATAGATCATGATACAGGAAATGACCAGACTGGCCGTAGCCGATAATTCCGGTGCAAAAGAAGTACAGTGCATCAAGGTTTATGGCGGATCAAAGATAAGATATGCCGGTGTCGGTGATGTTATCGTTGTAGCTGTAAAGCTTGCAGAACCCAAAGGCAAAGTTAAAAAGGGCGATGTGAAAAAGGCTGTAATCGTACGCCAGGCAAAGGAAATCAGAAGAGATGACGGGTCTTACATTAGATTCGATGACAATGCTGTTGTCATTGTTGACGACGCTTACGAACCTGTCGGTACCCGTGTTTTCGGACCTGTTGCAAGAGAGCTTCGTGGAAAAGGTTTCATGAAGATAGTTTCTCTTGCTCCAGAAGTGTTGTAGAGGTGCACAATGGCAAATATTAAGAAAAACGACATGGTGAAGATTATCGCCGGAAAGGATAAAGGAAAAAGCGGGAAAGTAGTAGAAGTTCTCGTGAAAGAGGAAAAAGTTGTTGTCGAAGGTGTCAATGTTTACAAAAAACACCAGAAACAGACTGCAAAAAAAGAAGCAGGAATTGTAGACAAGAATATGCCGATTCATATTTCAAATGTTGCCGCCATTAATCCAAAAACTAATAAGGTGACATCATTCAAGATGAAAACTCTTGAAGACGGCAGTCGCGTCAGAGTGGATAAGAAAACCGGCGAAATAATAGACTAAACGGAGATGACTATGACTGAAAAATACAAGAGCAGACTTAGAGAGCAGTACGAGAAAGAAATAAAGCCCGCTCTCCAGAAGGAACTCGATGTTAATGTGATGGCAGTACCTAAAATTGAAAAAATAGTTGTCAACATGGGTGTAGGTGAAGCAATTGCCAATAAAAAGATCCTTGAAGATGCTCATAAGGAACTTACGGCTATTGCCGGACAGAAGCCCCTTATCAACAAAGCGAAGAAATCTATTGCAACTTTCAAACTTAGAGAAGATATGCCTATCGGTACATCTGTAACTTTGAGAAAAGATGCGATGTATGATTTTCTCGATCACCTTATCAATATAGCGCTTCCGCGTGTTAAAGATTTTAAAGGTGTATCGGGCAAGTCTTTTGACGGTAGAGGCAACTATACACTCGGAATCAAAGAGTTTTTTATTTTTCCTGAGATCGATTTTAACAAGGTTGAAAAGCCGAAAGGCCTTAATGTAACTATTGTTACAACTGCAACTAATGATAAAGATGCAAAACTTCTGCTCAAGAAGTTCAACATGCCTTTTAACAGTTAACCGGGAAGATATAGGAGGATAAATTGGCAAAGAAGAGTATCCGCATTAAGGCTGAAAGAAAGCCGAAGTTTAAGGTCAGGGCATATAATAGATGTCCTCTCTGCGGAAGACCACAGGCATACCTTAGAAAATTTAAAATGTGCAGAATATGTTTCAGAGCGCTTGCGAACGAGGGAATGGTTCCCGGCGTGACCAAGTCGAGCTGGTAATTAAAGAGGTGAAACATGGCAATGAATGATCTTATTTCGAATTACCTTACCAGAGTAAGAAATGCTATTCTTGCAGGAAAGGAAAATGTATCTGGCATTCCTTCATCGAAAATTCTTGAAGAGATTTCAAGAGTTCTCAAAGAGGAAGGTTATATTTCTGATTTCAGAATAAATGAATTGAACGGTAAGAAAACAGTATCTGTTGATATAAAGTATTACCGCAGTAAAAGCGTCATTTCACATATTGAAAGAGTCAGCTCATCAGGAAGAAGGGTTTACACAAATGCTGGGGAAATTCCTTACATAAGAGAAGGTCTCGGTATTTCAATTGTTACAACATCAAAAGGTGTTATGACAGATGCCAAAGCCAGAGAGCTCAATGTCGGTGGTGAAATCATCTGTAAAGTATGGTAAAGGAGGATACTAGTGTCTAGAATAGGAAAAATGCCCATTGAATTAAACAGCAGTGTCAAGGTCTCGCTTAAGGGCAGCGTATTAACCGTACAGGGACCGAAAGCGACACTTGTCAGAGATATTCACCCGAATATCAGTGTTGTTGTTGATGGAACCCATATTAATGTTGAAAGAAAGGATGATTCAAGTGAAGCGAAAGCTCTTCATGGTCTTTTCAGAATGCTTATCAACAATATGGTGGTTGGTGTTTCTCAGGGATTTACAAAGATCCTTGAAGTTAAAGGTACCGGATACAAGTTTGAGCTGAAGGGCAATAAGATCGGATTTTCTTTAGGTTTTTCTCACCCTATTGAGATGGAATTACCTAAGGGAGTTTCTGCTGAGATCAATAAAACTAACAATGAATTGACCCTTACCTCGGCTGACAAGGAAGTTCTTGGTGATTTTGCTGCCAAGATCAAACAGCTCCGTCCGGTTGAGCCTTATAAAGGCAAAGGTGTGTCCTACAAAGGGCAGGTTATTAGAAGAAAAGCCGGTAAGGCTGCTGGTAAATAGTCGGAGGAGTTAAAATGAGACCGGATATAAAAAAAGAAAGACGAGCAAAAAGAAAAATGAGTATCAGAAAAAGAGTTTCAGGTACTCAGGAGCGTCCCAGACTTTCCGTTTTCAAAAGCAACAGGCATATTTATGCTCAATTGATTGATGATGTTGCAGGTGTAACGCTTGTTTCAGCATCTTCAGACGAAAAAGGTTTTATAAAACCTGAGGGCGATAAAAAAGCTATAGCAAAAAAAGTTGGCCAGACAGTTGCTATGAAGTGCAAAGAAAAGGGAATAGAAAGTGTCATTTTTGACAGAAACGGATATCCCTTTCATGGCAGATTAAAAGCGCTTGCTGATGCTGCTAGAGAAAATGGACTTAAATTCTAAGTTTAGGAGTTGCTGATGAAAGAAACAAATAAACCGGTCAATCCGGAAATGCTTGAGTTGAATGAAAAGCTTATATATGTTAACAGAGTTGCGAAGGTTGTTAAAGGCGGTAAAAATTTCAGTTTTGCTGCTTTGATGGTTGTAGGCAACGGTGATGGTTTTGTCGGTATAGGACTTGGAAAGGCCCGCGAAGTTCCCGAAGCTATCAGAAAGGGTGTTGCAAGAGCAAAAAAGAATATTAGACAGGTTAAACTTCTCAGAGGTACAGTTCCTCATGAGATAACCGGTGAATTCGGAGCAGGGAAGGTTATTCTTCGTCCAGCTTCAGCCGGGACCGGAGTAATTGCAGGTTCTGCAGTAAGAGCAGTGCTCGAAGCAGCAGGTGTTAAGGATATTCTTTCAAAATCTCTCGGATCAAACAATCCGCATAATATGGCAAAAGCAACTCTCAATGCATTATTGTCTGTTGAAGATCTTGAAGCAGTTGAAGCAAAGCGAAATGTCAGTGTGAAAAATTATCAGTTAAAAGAAAAGGAGTGATTATATGCAGCTGCACGAATTAAAAAAGCCTGAAGGACAGAAGTCCAGAAAAAGAATAGGCAGAGGTGACGGAAGTGGAACAGGCAGTACTGCAGGTAAAGGCCACAAAGGTCAGAAATCCCGTTCAGGTGGCGGTGTAAGAAGAGGTTTTGAAGGCGGTACAATGCCATACAATAGAAGAATCCCCAAAAGAGGTTTCTTTAACAAATGGGCAAAGGGTGTTTGTGAGATTAATATAAGATACCTTGAAAATTTCGAAGCAGGAACTGTTGTGGATCTGGACAAACTTGCAGAAGCCGGACTTTATAAAGGTAAGGAATATGTCGTAAAGATTATCGGCAGATATGAATTGACCAAGTCGATTACAGTAAAAGCTCATAAGTTTACTTTGGGAGCTAAAGAGTCAATAGAAAAATCTGGTGGAAAAGCAGAGGAGATCAATCTTGATTAGTAAGGTTTTAAAAAACATTTTCAAAATTCCCGATCTTAGAGAGAGAGTTCTGTTCACACTGATGATCCTTGCGATCTACAGACTCGGAATTTTTGTTTCCACACCTGGTGTAAATAGAACTGTAATGGCAAAAATCATGTCGGCTAAAGGATCCAGCACGCTGCTTGGTCTTTTTAATATGTTTGCCGGTGGAGCAATTGAGCATTTATCAATTTTTGCTCTGGGAATTATGCCGTACATTAGTTCTTCAATTATCATGTCTCTTCTTGCAGTTGTTGTTCCAAAGATTGGTGAATTGCAGAAAGATGGCGATCAGGGTTATAGAAAGATCACCCAGTACACAAGATATGGAACGGTTCTTCTTTGTGTTTTCCAGGGTTTTATGATGGCTAAATTTCTTGAAAGTCTTAACGGTCCTTCAGGTGAAGTTGTTGTCAACACCCCGGGCTGGTTTTTCAGAATAATTACAGTTATCACTTTGACTACAGGAACTCTTTTCCTTATGTGGCTCGGAGAGCAGATAACTGACAGAGGAATAGGTAACGGTGTTTCTCTTATTATTTTCGCATCCATTGTCGCCCGTTTTCCCAATATGTTTTTCCAGATGGGTCAATACCTCAGTGAACAGATGATTAAGCCTCACCAAGTGTTGATATTTGCCTTAATTATGGTTGCTGCATTTGCACTTATTGTTTTTGTCGAAAGTTCGCAAAGAAGGATTCCTGTTCAGTATGCAAGAAGAGTTGCCGGCGGAACTAAAATACAGACATCGCATATTCCTTTGAGAATAAATACATCCGGAGTTATTCCTCCTATATTTGCAAGCGCATTGCTTGTTTTTCCTGCAACAATATCAAGTTTTTTTCAGTTTGATATGGGTCCAATGCAGACTTGGATGCATCCGGGTGGCTGGTTGTATAATTTTCTTTATCTTGTTCTTATAACTTTCTTTGCATATTTCTACACATTTGTTCAGTTTAAAACTGAAGATGTGGCTGAGAATATAAACAAACAGGGTGGATATATCCCAGGAATAAGGCCCGGCAAAGAGACGGTCAATTATATTAATACGGTTCTTTCAAGGATTACTTTCGGTGGTGCAGTCTATCTTTCGGTTATATGCATACTTCCTGATGTTTTCAGAAATAAAATGGGACTGCCTTTCTACAGTATGGGCGGTACATCTATCCTGATCGTTGTGGGTGTCGCAATGGATATGGCATCTCAAATCGAGAGCTACCTTATCAACAACAATTATGAAGGATTCTCCATCGGTGGGAAAGGATCACTCGTAAAAAGCAGGAGAGGCTGATCTCAGATGTCTGTTAATAGACTGAAAAGCGGTAAAGGGGTGTTTTTTAAAAGTTGTGGTGTTGAAATTAACATGAAAAACCGCAGGAAATTCGAAAAGTTATCTATATGTGCCAGTTTTTATTTGAAAAATTCAGCAATACGACTAGATTCAACATGTTTTTTTGTATAGGGTGTGCAAGGTATGGCTAAAGAAGAAGGGATAGTAGTTGAAGGAACAATAGTTGACACATTGCCGAATGCAATGTTCCGTGTTGAACTTCAAAATGGACATTTGGTTCTTGCTCACATATCAGGTAAAATGAGAAAGTATTTCATTCGTATACTTCCCGGAGATAAAGTGCAGATTGAATTGTCCCCGTACGATCTCACAAGAGGAAGAATTGTTCATAGAATGAAAAATAACGCGAATTGAATAGGAGAAAGAGATGAAAGTTAGAGCTTCTGTAAAAAAAATATGCACAAAGTGCAAGATCGTTAAGAGAAAAGGTGTTTTGAGGGTTATCTGTGAAAATCCTAAACATAAACAGAGACAGGGCTAATTTTAACTCAAGATAGAAGTCAGGAGGTGACAGTTGGTTCGTATCGCAGGAGTAGATCTTCCGAGGAAGAAAAGAATGGCGATTGCTTTGACCTATATTTATGGTATAGGCAGAACGAGCGCAAAACAAATATTGGAAAAGGCAGGTCTTGACGAAAACACAAAAAGCGATGATGTTGATGATGCAACCGCTATCAGGATCAGAGCCGTTATTGATCAGGACTATAAGGTTGAAGGTGATCTTAGAAAAGATACTATAATGAATATAAAACGCCTTATGGATCTTGGAAGTTACAGAGGTCGCAGGCACAGAAGAGGTCTTCCGTGCAGGGGTCAGAGAACTCGTACTAATGCCAGGACAAGAAAAGGTCCGAGACGTAACCTTATGAAAAAGAAAAAGTAGGAGATAGAGATGGCACCTGATAAGAAAAAGAAAGTTAAAAAGAATATTCAGACCGGTCTGGCGTATATTCAGTGCAGTTTCAATAATACTATTGTTACTATTACTGATGTCAGCGGCAATGTGCTTTCATGGTCAAGCGCAGGAATGAAGGGTTTCAGAGGAAGTAAAAAAAGTACTCCTTATGCTGCCCAGATGGCTGCGGAAGATGCCGGTAAAAAAGCGCAGGAATACGGTTTGAGAACATTGAGTGTATTCGTTAAAGGTCCTGGCAGTGGCAGAGAAGCCGCTATCAGAGGCTTTGCTAATGTAGGTTATAATGTTACTCTTCTCAGGGACATAACTCCCATTCCTCATAATGGATGTCGTCCTAAGAAGAAAAGAAGAGTTTAATATTATTTGGTGTAAACTTTTACTTACCTAAAAGGAGGAAGCTTTGGCTAAGTACAAAGAAGCGAAATGTAAGATCTGTAGAAGAGAAGGTGCTAAACTTTTTCTCAAGGGCGAACGCTGTCACAGCGAAAAATGCTCCTTTGAAAGGAAACCTTACGGTCCTGGAAATCATGGGAAAGACAAGAAAAGAGTAACCGAGTACAAACTTCAGCTCAGAGAAAAACAGAAAACTAAGGCTGTATACGGAATGCTCGAAAAACAGTTCGGCATTTTTTACGACCGTGCTGATCTTAAAAAGGGTGCGACAGGCACCAATCTTCTGAGAATGCTTGAATGCAGACTTGATAATGTTGTTTACCGTCTCGGTCTTGCCACAAGCAGAGCGCAATCCAGACAGCTTATCAACCACAGGCATTTTGCAGTAAACGGTATTGCAACCGATATTCCTTCATTTATTGTTAAAGAAGGTGATGTTGTTGCAGTAAAGGGAACAAGCAAAAATTCCAAAATATTCAAGGAAACACTTGAAGGTGCAGGTGAAAGAGTATCTGTTCCATCATGGCTTGAGCTTAATAAAGACGAAATGTCAGGAAAGGTTGTCCGTCTTCCCGAAAGAGAAGATATTACCGAAGATGTGAAGGAAAATCTCATAGTCGAGCTTTATTCTAAGTAACAGGGGGAGTTTAGATGTATCGAGCCAATTGGAAAACATTGATCATGCCCAAAGATGTGAAGGTTGTAGAGCAGGGTGCTGACGGTGCATATGCCCGTTTTGTCTGTGAACCTCTCATGAAGGGTTATGGAATTACACTCGGTAATTCTCTTCGCCGCATTCTCATTTCAAGTCTCCGCGGTGCTGCAGTTATCGGTGTTAAAATTAAAGGTGTCGAGCACGAATTTGCAACTATTCCCGGTATTAAGGAAGATGTTGTTGATATTATCCTGAATATTAAGCAGATACGGTTTGTTGCACATGAAGATAAGCTTCACTATCTTGTTCTTAGAAAAAATGTAAAAGGTTCTGTAAAAGCAGGAGATATTGCTGAAACCGCCGGAGTGAAGATCCTTAATAAAGATCTTGAACTTTTTGAAATGGATGAAGGTGTCGATTTCGAAATGGAACTCATTATCGGCATAGGAAGGGGTTATGTTCCTTCCGAATCGCATAATCAGGATATTTTCAGTGAAGGATATATTCCAGTGGATTCATTCTTTTCACCGGTTGTGAGAGCAAACTACAAAGTGTCGAACGCAAGAGTGAAAAACAATTTTGATTTTGATAAACTTGTCGTTGATATTGAAACTGACGGTTCTCTTTCTCCGAGAGATGCACTTGCATATTCTGCTATGATCCTCAGAGAACACACCAAGTTTTTCATCAGTTTCTCAATCGATGATAAAGATGATTTCAACTCTTCTGATTCTCATGTTGAAGTCAATATGAACCTTTATAAGACTATTGATGAGCTTGATCTCAGTGTCAGGTCCAACAACTGTCTTAAGAATGCAAATATCCGTTATATCGGAGAACTTGTGAAGAGAACCGAAGCGGAAATGCTTAAAACAAAGAATTTCGGGAGAAAGTCACTTAATGAAATAAAGATCCTTCTTATTAAGATGGGTCTTCATTTCGGAATGGATCTTGAGAACTTCCCGGATCATAAAATAATTGAACAAATTGAGAAGAAATCAGGGAGTAAGTAATGAGACATAGAAAATCTGGCAGAAGATTAAACAGAGACAGTTCACACAGAGAGGCAATGCTCTGTAATATGCTTAATTCTCTTGTGAAGAGCGAACGCATTCAGACAACAGTAGGAAGAGCGAAAGAACTTCAGAAGATAGCTGATAAAGCTGTTACTCTTGCAAAGAAGAACACGACTGCTTCAATATCCCAGCTTACAAAAATGGTTAAATCTGATAGAGAAGAAGTCATCACAAAACTTTTAAGAGAGATCGGTCCTCGTTTTGCTGAAAGGAACGGCGGATATACAAGAGTTGTCAAACTCGGTTTCCGCAGAGGCGATGCAGCTCCTACCGCAATAATCGAATACTTGAGAGCTGATGAGACAACAGCAAAAAAGAAAGTTACAAAGAAAAGAGTTGCCAAGAAAGAAGCAGCTCCTGTTGTAGAAGCAGAGCCTGTTGTCGAAAAAGTTGAAGAAAAAACAGCAGAGTAAAAAATAACTCGAAAAAGATTGTTTGAGCCGCTTTTTGCGGCTCTTTTTTTTATCATTTGAACCCATCCTAAAAATTGCCTTTTTTCTCTTAAATATTAATATGTGACCTGAGATTTTTGAGATTTATTTTTTGCGATTCACCGTGGGGGGATGAGTTATGAAAAAATTGTTAATTTTGCTCGGGATTCAGTTGTTCTTTGTTTCCATGCTTTCAGCCGTGTCTGATGATTCAATGCTGAAATCTGATTCAACACAGAAAAAATATGAAAGAAAAGCTGTCATGGGACTTGCAGATATCGGCTTTATGCAGAATTCTATCAGCATTCCGATGCAGTACTGTGAAAGCAGTCAAAGCGGATACCGCTGTTCACCGTGGAGCTTTACTGTTAATTATCCGCTTGAATACAGCGAAAAAATGGAAGCGGCAAAGACTTTTTACGAATGGACTATAACAAATCGTTTCGACAAAATAGTGATGCAGAACGGTAAAGCCCAGATGTTTACAAAAAATGGTGAATCAACTGTTGAAACTGGCGAATATATTCCATATTTTACTTCCGGAACTGACAGCCTTGACGGATTTAAGAGCAGACTTGAAGACTATCTTAATTCAAGTGTGAAAAACAGTCTTGGCGTTCTGCTTGATGCCACAATTGAACAGAGATATAAAGAACTTCCTGAGACTGAACAGGAAACTTTTATGGTGACAAAGGCGAAAGAGCTTGGTGTTTCGATTGAATTTATCAGGACACTGGTTAATTCGTCTTATGTTTTTGCGGCTCATGTTCAGTATATCAAAGGTGACGGGAAGGTTATCAGAAAGGAAAGAAAGTCGTTTGACGGAAGAACGGTCTATTTTTATGATATAGAATTTGATATTCCTGTAAATGTCACTTTCCTTATTTACAATTACAATCCTGAATCTAAACAGTTCGTTCTTCATAAAAAGCTTGTCGCTATGTCAGGAATGGTTTCAGGATCTACAGATTCTTATCTTGTTATCCCTACGCACAATCAGGTTATGGCGGTATTTAACGATACTTTCCAGACTGCGGTGAAAGCAGCGGCTATAAATGCTAATTATCAACTCAAGAAAGATGACAACTTTGCTCTTTTCATGCCTGTTAAAGCAGTTAACGGATCAAAGATCGAAACAGATTTCGGTGTTATGGAAGATATCAGGGTCGATGCTCCTTTCACTGTAATGCAGTCAGTTGACGGCAAAATGAAAAATATGGGCTATGTCAGAGCAAGAAAGGTGTCTGAGAACTGTTCTGATGGTTATAACAAGCCGACAATAATGAAGATAACAAACGGAAAAGCTGAAGAGGCCGATCTGCTCAGAGAATATCCATGGACAGGTCTTTTCTTCAACCTCGGTTTCGGTATGAATTCATCAATGGTTCAAGGAGTGGAACATAACACAGTAACAACAGACAGTCTTCTGGATATGTTCCTTGCTCCCGGTTTGCATCTTGGTGGTAGTGTCGATCTTGGATATTCCACAAACAGTCAGGCACTTAGCGAATTCTATCTGGATTTCTTTATTCAGGGAAGTGTCGGTATTGATGATTCCTCAACAGTTGGCAGATTGGCATGGTTCGGTGGCGGTCTCGGGCTTTCAAAAAGACTGTATGCTGGCGGTGCAGGTTTCTATTTTGCTCCGGCACTTAATCTTGCTTATGAAGGTGGCTGGACAAGCGAAGATTTTAAAATTCAGCAGTTTATTGTCAATCCGCAGCTTCATTTCGGATTTAGTGTGAATCCATCTTTTGATGTTGTTGTTAAAGGTGGATGGAATTTAGGATTTATAACCAGTATGAAATGGAATGATATTAATGTGGACAAATACAACCTTCTTGCAATGGGCTTGACGGCATCGCTTGATTTTAATTTTCATTTGCCGATTGTAGGATCGACTGCTAAAATGTATTCAAAGCCTTCAGATGTATGTGCATCAAAGAGAAAAAAGTGAGAAATATAGAACGGGGTTAATTATTATTCAGTTAAATCAGGGAGTTCGGAAATGAAAAAGATGTTTGTAAGTTTAACAATTGCGGTTGCAGTGCTTTTTTCAAGCTGCGGATCTGCTCCGGTTTGTAATGCCAACACACAGCCGACACCGGCTATCTATGAAGCAAGTTTTGTTGAAAGTTCAGGTACAGGCGAAATGATGATCAAATCAAGCGGTATCGGATGCACAATGGAAGAAGCAACGGTTGAAGCTAAGAAAACAGCGATATGGTTCGTTCTTGAAGGTGGTGACAAACCTATTTTGAAAAGTGCTGCTGAAAAAACAAAAGCGGTCGGACTTGCTCAGCAGATGTATGCAAACACAGCAAAATACATCAGATTCCAGTCTGAAGTTAAGGCAAAAGCTAAACAGGGCACCAAAACAAAGCTCACATATCTTTTTAAAGTTGATGTTGCAATGATAAAAGAAGAGCTTGTCGCAAGTGAGATCATTACTTCAGAAGACGAGATTGGCGAAAAGATCGGAATGCCGACTATTTCAGTATTTGCTGATAAAGGCGGCGACTATGCAAAAACTGCTGTGACAGTTATGCAGGAATATTTTCAGGATAATTCTTTTGAAGTTTATGCTGCGGCTCAGGGCGACAAGGTGAACAGTATTGTAAGCAAAATTTCGACACTTGAAGGCGCAGAGACCGATCCTATGCATGATCTTGCTCTTTCTCTGGGTTCTGATATTTATGCAAAGATCAACTATTCAGGCGGTGCTGGAAATATGGGAACAGCAAAAGCATCTGTAACTGTTGAAGTTTTTGAGACAGCTTCAGGAAAACTTCTCGGTTCAACGACCGGTTATTCGGCAGAAAGAAAAGTTACAGACCCCAATGCTCTTGTTCAGGAAGCTACAAACGATGCTTCTGCAAAGATAATTTCCCAGATCAAGAAAGAGTGGATGGAAATGGCGAAAAAAGGAAAACCTTTCAAAGTTACAGTTCTCTCCAATTCAGCTGACGGCGCAGGTGTTGATGAAGCGGTTTACGGTGCGTTGAAGAAAATGTCACCAAGACCGATCAAGAGACTCGCAGGTGGAAAATCAACATTCAGCTACATTGCTTATCTCAAGGATGTTCCTAATGCTTTCGAACTTTTCCAGAGTCTGAAAGGAACATATAACGGTCCGGGAAAACTTGAAAAAGTAAGCGACACCGGTTCATTCCTTGTTTTCAAGGCATCAAGCACAGGAAGTATTGAATTAACTATTGAATAGGCGTGTTATGAAAAGATATGTTTTGCTGATAATCCTTATTTTTGCTCTTATTCCTGCCGGTTTAGCTGCCAAAGGGAATTACAGCAAGGCGAAAAAGGATGCGGCAGATGCTTTTGCAGAGCTTGACGGAAAGGGGCCGGACAATCCGGCTCCTTCAGCCGCAGGAGCGAAGGCGGCTTTTTCTGATGTTGATGTTCAAACTGCTGTTTTGAAAGGAACAGGGTACGGAAGCAACGAAAAGAACGCAAAAATGGATGCTCTTGCCCAGCTAAGCAGTTCGATAGTTGCTCAGATCAAGGGCAGCGCCTCCATGTCTCAAGAGGAAAAAGATGGTAAGTATACAGAAACATTGAAAAATGATATCGTGGTGAACTCATCTGTGTTTTTGAAAGGTGTTGAATATACTCAGCCTAAAAAAACAAAAGAGGGTTTTGAGGTTACTGCGTTCATGTCATCCAAAGCGGTCATCAACACTATCACATATCTTATTACTACTCTTCCTGACGATCTGGAGATGCTCGACCCTGTGAAATATGATAGCACGCTGACAACGGTGTATCTCGCATTCTCTCTTCTTTACTCGGTTTCCGAGCAGGCAGTGCCGGAAAAAAAGAAGTATATTGATATTCTGTCGGCTGTGAAAAAAGAGATCGAAATGATGGCTTCTCACGGTTCCATATATTTTTCAGGAAAAACAGGACTTAAAGGAACCGTTGAAATAAACGGAAGTGCAAATCCTGTGAACAAAAAGATATTTCTTAAACCGGGGAGCTATAATTTCTTAATAAAATCGGAAGGATATAAAAATCTTAAAGGTTCATTTTCGCTTTCAAAAGGTGACAAGAAATTTGTGGAGCTGATCCTTATTCCTGAGAAAATGGGGAAAAAGGAAGTTTATCTGAAAGTGAACAGTGCTGTGAGAATCGTCGATGATATTGAAAAGGCTCTGCTCGATTTCGGTATTGTTCCGTCAGCTGATGAAAATTTGACACACTCGATAATCATTTCGTTGAAGGGCACAACAATAACAGTTGACAATTACAGGAAATATCAGCTGGAGGTCGATCTGCACACATTCAAGAACGGTGTGAAATACAAGATAACGCATTATGAACACAAGCCTTTTTTTGTAACTCCGCAGAATGAGACTGCAAGGATAAGAGAAGAAACAAGAAATGTTTCGGTTGAAGTTGTGAAAAAGTTCTTTTCATCAATAAATATCGAAGATTATTTTTCGGAATAAACGGAGGTTCCAATGAAAAAGGTGTTGTTCACCGCAGTGTTTTTTACTGCGATTCTACTTTTTTCTGTAAATTGTTTTGCGCAAAGCACAAAAGTTGCAGTTCTTGATCTGGATGGCGGGACATATTATAAAGATTATGCTTCCACCGTTACCGGAATAATCATTTCCGAGCTTTCTTCAGATAAAAAGATCGAACTTGTTGAAAGGACTCAGCTTAAAAAAGTTCTTGATGAGCACGGACTTATGATGAGCGGAATAATTGATCCTGAACAGGCAGTCGAACTTGGCAAATTTCTTGCGATAAAAAAGCTGATCACCGGCACTTTCGGAAATCTCGGGAACCAGTTCATCATAACTGTCAGGATGATTGATATCGAGACTGCAAAAGTCGATCTGGCAATCACGGAAACTATTCCTGATTCTGCATCACTTCCATCGGGATCAAAAGTGGTTGCTGAAAAACTTCTCAACGCTATTAAAAACGGCGGCACGGTTTCTGAAAGTGCAAGAGAAAAACTCAAATACAGCTGTGAGACCAAAAAAGATGCGACTGCCTGTTTCAAGCTCGGTGTTATGTGGTATAACGGCGTTGAAGGGATGAAAAACCAGATATTTGCAAGGAGCCATTTCTCCTATGCCTGCAATTACGGACATGCAAAGGCATGCTACTATGCCGGAAACATGTTCAGGAAAGGTCTTGGCGGAAACAAAGATATAAATCAGGCGGATGTCCATTTCAAAGCCGCATGCGACTCAGGTTTCAAGAAAGGTTGTGAACAGAAGGCAGCGGTCGCTCCCGCAGTGAAAAGCAAAGGAATGGGCGGAGACGCATTCAGTGAACTTGAATCAACCGAGACCAACAACTCAGTTACTGTCAAAAAGAAAACACCTGCCGTTGCAGATTCCGAAGACACAATATCTGAACTGGAAGAGTAAAATAAAGGGCACCATTAAAAACAGAGATAGTCTTTTCCAAAGGAAGGAGACTTTAAATAAATATAAAACACCAAATTATGTGATGAGTCAGTATTATAAAAAAACAGGAAAAAATTCCGGGAAGAAATCAGCTTGATAACTGTCCAGTTTTTAAGGGGTTAAAGCATGATGAAGTGATTTATTCTCCTTCCACGAGGCATCCGCACTGCATTACATCTTTATTGTTTTCGTCACATTCTGGGATGATGTTTTTTTCCAGATATTCGTGAGTTATGCAGTCGTTATTGCCGAAAATATCTTCGTCATCACCGTCAACACAAGGCGGTTCAACGATCTTTTTATCTTTCCTGCTCAGTTTTTCATCAGTGTCACACTTACCTTTTTCGCCGTTGGGACATATTATATCAGAAGAACTGCCGAGGTTTGTTTTTTTGTATTCTATTCTTATATCAGTGCATTCAGGATCATCAATCGAATAGTGCCAGTATCCGTCTTTTAATGAAAGATACGCACCGGAAAAAGAGGCATTGGTAAGAACTGCCTGAGAAAAATCAGCGCCTTGCAGATAGGCATCTGAGAATTTTGTATTTGAAAGGTCTGAATTGGAATCAAAAGTTACACCTACCATCTGAGCAGAATTAAAATTTCCATCAGTGATTTTTGTGTTGATGAAAGTCATTTTTGAAAGAAAACTGTTTGTAAATACTGATCCTTTTGCAGTAAGGTTGGAAATCAGTGCTTTTTTCTGAGTTGTTACAGTTTCTCTGAATTTTGAGTAAATATAGGCATCACTGAAATCAGCTTTCCCAAGATCGCAATCTTCAAATACAGCGTTTATGAGCATGCTGTAGCTGAAATTGACGCTTCCTGAGATTCCGTCGATGATCACTTTTGAAAAAGTTGCTCCTTCAAGGTTTGCGTTTGCAAAACTTGCTCCGCCTATTCTTGCATTTGAAAAATCGCTGTATTGTGCGGTTTTGTCTTTTATCAGCGGACTGAAGTCAATGGATGAAAAATCGGTGTTTGTAAGATTGGATCCCGATAAATTCGCTCCCTGCATATTCAGAATTTCCCCGCCAGTTCTAAGTCCGGAGTAATTTCCACCACTCAAGTCAATGCCGGAAAGATTATAATTGTCAATCTTATCAAGAAGAACTGCATTTTGAAGCTGTAGCGTTTTCCAGCTTTTCTTAGGAAGGATCTGGATAGGAATTTTAGAGTTGTATAAATTTGTTCCTGTTTCATCACATGAGACGGTTATACCATTGTAAGTGCTTGAAATTTCCCAGTTAAATGTGCCTGATACAGTAGCTGTGCTTTTGCTGCTGTCGGCAGGATCAACCATATCTGCATTACTTAGATCTGCACAGCCGAAATAATTATCACCGAGTTGAACGGTTGTGAATTTTGTATTTTGCAACGAAGTGTCTCGCAGATCGGCTCCGATTAGATTGGTATTATTAAAAACAGCTCCGTTCATATTTGAGCCGGTAAGAACAGTTCTTGATAAGTCATTGCCTGTAAAATCAACATTTTCAAGATCACATCCGCAGCATTTTCTAAGACTTATCAGAATTGTATGATTGTAATCAGGAAGTTTATATGCCTGAGCACTCGATACAGTTTCCGAATCAAGATAAACTGTTGAAGGAGAAGGGGAACTTCCTTGTGAAACTGTTGCAGATCCTGAAAAGGCGGTCTTGTTGAAACTTCTTAAAATTGTGTCGGAATCCGGCAGGATGACTCTGCTCAAAGCCTGAGGAACATCAGTGTCAGGTCCGTAATTTCTAAGCCCGAGCTTGTTAAGATCGTCACATCTGTGATCGAAAAGATACGCAGCGGAACAATTTGTGCCGGTTTTTATTGCTGTATCAGCCATTTTTATGAACACAACTTCTCCGGTCAATTTCGGGGTAACATCCCATGCTGTCGGTTTGTCACAGACTATTCCAGCTGCTTTAATCCTGCAAAGATCATCAGTTGTGCCTGATGCCGAAGTGACAGTAAGCGAAGATTCAGTGCTCGGAATCATAGAAATAAACGAAGGATCCTGAGAAGGCATCTGTTCTCTGTAAACTACCGGGAGTAAAAAATTCTGGTTTTCTGTTTCCCATGTATTTTCAAACAGAAAAGGCTTTCCTTTTAACTTGCTGAAAGGATAAATCACAACTTGCGTCTGAGGTCCGAGAATATAAGTTCCGGCTCTGTGAGGAATGTTATCACATCTTCCATTCAGAACCATGACAATATCATCATCTGCCGGACCGAAAGAATTTCTGCCGATATGAAGATATGTTCTCTGATGAACTGCAACTTCTCCGCTTTTCAAGTCAAGGTCGCTGTATTTGGAATATTTAACAAACCCGTCGCAATTTTCAGGAGCTGATGATGAAATTTTCCAGCCGGAAGAACAGTCGGCAGCAACATCTTTGCAGAACTGCTCAGTATATTTCTGAAAATTTGATTTGATAACTGGATCGGCAATATTACTGTATTTGGGATATAAATACTGGGTGGAGTCTCCGCCGAAGCATTTTGTCCAGATATTGTAGCCAGAATCGCCCCAATCTTCATAACTTTCAGAATAATCCTGCCAGTAATTTTTGCACAAAGTCTCAATAGAATCACATTTCTGATACAGATATTCTTTGCAGTTTTCACTTTCATCAGGATCCATTTTAGCACAGGTATAAAAATCGCTGTAATACCATGGACCGCTGAATGGACAACCGTATGGAATGTCAGAATATGTTGCAGGGATTGTGCATGTGAGATTCGGGTCTGAGGTGCAGTGATTTGCAGTTTTTAATTCAACTGTTTCCGGTGTTTTTGCAACATCAGGGCTTTTGTAATCATCACAGTGTGTTGTTTCGGCATAAGGTCTTATAAATACTGTTGAACCGGTTCCAAGCGATTTTCCATTAGAAGTTGATGAAAGATAAAAGTAATATTTTCCTTCTGATGCTGAAAATGCCTGACAATTTCCATTTGTTATTTCTGTAATGAGATTTCCTTCTTCATTTTTAATTTCAAGCCGGTAATTAATTTCATCGTGTTTTTCAAGGCAGACTGTCTGCTGAACAGGATGAGTATATTCGTAAGTGACAACATCTACGCCTGTTGTTCCCGTATCTCCTGAATGCGGAATATTTTCTTCCAGATGCAGAATCACTGTGTCATCATGAGTGACGGTTTTTGTTTCAGGTGTGAGTTCTGATTCCTTGTAAGTTTTAGCTGAATTTCCACCGGAGATCATTTTATCAGAGGATTTGTCACATCCGATCATAAAAAAAATGATAAATATAATCAACAACTTGTGCATAATAAGCTCCAGGGGTTAAGGTAACGGTGTCCAAAGACTGATTGTCGGTTTCTGCATATTGCCTGTACTCAAAACTGTTTCATAATTCAGCGTGAAAATGTTCCTGAAATGATCAACAGCCATTTTTGCGGCGGCAATTCCAAGAGCTGTATCAACAAGTTCTCCTGTTTTTGAATAGATCTGAATCCCGTAATCATTTTTTGTTTTCCCGCCATTTTTGTAATAAAGCACGAAAATCATTCCGGTGCTTTCCACATCAATATCAAGAGCCTGAAATGTCTCGTCGATGTTTGCAAGGGTAAAGTAATTTTTCATATTTTCTGCATCACCGAAGATCTGTCTCACTGATCCGTTTACATCAAATGCTGAAACCCGCAGATTGTTCTGTTCCAGCACAATTATGTCTCCCTGTTCGCTTACCGTAAGTGCCGCAGGACCGTTTAAAAGTCCTTCCCTGTCACCTGTTCCTGAAATAATTGCTGCATAAGGCGCTTCTTCAAGCGGTACAGGATCATTATTCAGGTCAAGTATCTCCATTTTATTGAGGTCTCGGTATATCGACACAAGATAGCCGGAAGGGTGCACAGCCGTATCAGTTGACGGCATATTCAGCTGACCGGAAGCTGTTGATGTCATATTAAATGAAAGATTCTGATCCACAGAAATTTTCCGTACAAAATAATGTACAGTTCCGTCAATTGTTTCAGGGGAAACGAACACATTGTTTCCACCTGTTTCGCCGGTAAGAGTGTAAGCTGCGGTGGGTCTGTATGTCAGATATGCGCATTTGGGATCGACGATCAGAGATTCCGGTCCGCCCGATTCGTTGTTGAGAAGAGAAATGTTTTCAATGAACATTTTCTGTCCGGTTGATTTTTCAGTGGAGCCGCATTCCATCGTATTTTCAGCGTATGACTGCCAAGTATAGGCTGCGGAATGTCCTTTTATGCTGAGGGTTATATCAAAAAGTGAACATAATCCGCTTTCCGTGCTTGAGCAGTTGAGACTTGCCAGAGTTTTTTCCGGAGCCGGCGGGGCAACATAATTATTTTTTGAATCGGTATATCCTAGCCACACATGTTTTCCATTGCTGTCGAGACCGATTTTATCCTTGTGAATGAATTTTGTGCTCTCGGTGATGTTTACCATGTTTTCAGTAAGTTGAATCGTATAATTCACACCATTGCTGTCCGGCGGAGCATTTTTGAGACTGTTTGTAACTTCGCTGCTGGCATATCCTGAAATAAATCCGTTTGCGCTCATAAGATAGATCACTATTTTTGCCGTACCGCCTTCAGGAATGTTATCAAAAATGAAATCCATATGCGGAACAGCCGTGTTTCCGATGGTTCCGTATTCGTCTTTTTTGGGAAGCTCAATTGCCTCATGTTTGTTGAAAAAGATATAAGCCTTGTATTTTACTGCTGATTCAGGAAATCCTCCACGAATGTTAAGAGGGTCCGGCGTTATTCGCACTTTCGGGGACCATGTTGCATTCAGTCCGTTTCTGTGCACAGCTGAAGTTGAAGATACCTCGGCTATTGTCTGTATAAGCTGACTTGTGTTTGCGGCAAGTCCTGCAAGATAAAGTCCCCAGCCGATAAATGGAACGCCGTTTTCCGCTTCACTTTTTGCCGCAGCTTTAATTATTGCATAACGAAGCCTGTCACAGCCGGTGTTTACAAGTATTGAGCCGAGTGCTTTTGCATAAGGTGCATAATTGTTGGCACCATTTTTGCGCGATTCGCCGTAGATGCCCATCGCAATACCGAGGGATACAATAGTTGTGATAACTTTCGGATCGGTGAGTGCATCTTTCAGAATCGGTTTGCCATCAACTCCGTCTCTGATTCCAGATGCAAGAAAATATGCAGGAATACCCAGATCAACAATTGAAGTTAGAATGGCTCCGGGAATGTTTTCGTTATACCACTGACCTGTTCCCATCGAAGCAAAAATCAGTTCCGCAGAGCTGCTGGTCGGTGGTATCGGAATCTTGAAATATGACCAGTCGGGACTTAACGGAATTCCCATCATTACTGCACGATTTGAAACAAAACCCCAAAAAGCCGAGTATGTTTCGCTTGATACATCATTAAAAAAAGCATACCATGTCGGCAAATCAAATACTGGATAAAAATCGGGTGAAAGACCGGAATCCTCTTTCGTGGGATCATTGAGATATTTTTTTAACCAGTCTCTATCATATGAGCCGTCCGGAGTTTTCCATTTTAAGAAAAGAGCAACATGCCGCAGATAATAATTTTTCACTTTAACGGTCATATATCTGAAACCGTCTTTATCAGTAGTTATTTCTTCGCTGTCAAGGTATATGGACATTCCGTCGATTCCGCCTTGTTTTGAAAGGACTATTTTTTCGTTCGTTACGCTGAAAACAGCTTTTTTAGCAATTTCTTCGCTGTCAGGAATTTCAACTGCTGTTTCGCCGGAAGAAGGTCCGTCACCTTTAATGATGGTATATTTTATATTTTCAAGTGCCTGATCATTTTTTGTTTCATTCAGAGCTGCGAGCAGAGCGGGTTCAGCGGCATTTAGAACATCATCGACAGGACGGTATTGAACGGCTGGACTTTTTGTCGAAAGATCACCCGTAAAGGGAAGAGGTGCAGGTTCTTCATCGTCTGTAAATTTGTAAACATAGTAAGGGTTTCCATCTTTAAACATTATCAGACTTGTTGTGTCATCCGGTTCTTCAACCCAGAACATATTCTGCTGAGATTCATCCTTAGGAGGTGTTTCATTATAGACAGTAAGCGGTTCGTTTACAAAGCTTCCGCCGTTCTTATTTGCAGTGTTTATGGCTTTTGCAAGATCTATGATTTCCTGCCTGTGAGGAGCTTTCGGATCACACATTCTGTCTGCCTCAACCGGATTGATATGGTGCATGATTATGGCGGCTTTTTCAGGATCATCTGTCACAAGTTCCGGATGATTGAACACCATGCTTACCGCAGCTGAAACAGCACAGGCATATTCATGGTTGTCGCCGGAATTTACAGTTTTAAGAATATCATTATTTGTTGCAGATTCAAAATGATAAAAAGATAGAAGCAGTTTGTGATCAGGATTGAAGCGGGGGTCTCCATCAGTTAAAAAAAGATGATTTATTTTACCGGACTTAAGCTCGATTCCTGTGGAAAAATGAGTGACATGAGTTTTCTGTGTATAGTCCATGGAATCATAATCATCTATAAGTGTTTGATATGATTCGTCGTTGTGTTCTAAAACCGGATATTTTTTTCCATTTACATACAAAAACAAAGATTTTCCAGCCGGAATATTCATTTCACTCAGATCAAAATGAAAGCTGTGTCCTTCAGTTTTATAGAATTTCTGTTTTTCGTTCGAACAACCACAAAAAAGCAAAAGAATCATGACCGAAATCAGATAACGCATAACACTTCTCCCTGTCAAAAAGATATCCTGACTGAAATGCATTGTACATGGCTCTTGTTTGCTTAACAAGTTTTAAACAGTATAATTCCGGGGCATGAATAATTTCCGTGGAGGGTAAAAATGAAGGGATGTTTTTTATTTTTCATTATTGTTTTCTTTTTAATTTCCGGCTGTTCAACTTCTGAAAAAAATATAGACACAAGTGATGAAAGTGTTGCTGATACTGAAGGATCCGATGATTCAGAGATTACAGATGAAGATTCTGCTCCGGAAGGGTTTCTTTCGGGTTTTGATACAGAAGGGAAAGAATGTTTCGAAAATGTTCCGGATGGCAGGCTTATCCTTGCAACAATCCGGAATTATAATGATTCTGAGGCGGCTTGGCGTGTGCAGATTTTTGTTCTAAAAGATGATGCCACGGTTATCGATACAGGTAAATATTTTGAAACGGACAGTGATCTTGAAGGGATCGGATTTAATTCAAACGGCAGACTTGCCGCAATTTCTTCGTGGAAGACCGGATTTGTGACACTATTTGCACTTATTGATTCAACTCTCTGCATTGCTCAGAAAGAAATTGAACTTCCAAACCTGAAAGTGGTTGACCAGACAAAGGAAAGGGTGATTTTTGACCAGATCGTCGCAAATCCGGCTGATCCTTACAAATTTTATCTTGTAAGCGGCAATGTTCTGGAAAAGGGCGATTACAGCAATTATAACGGCGGAATCTATTCAATGACAGTTGATAAATACGGCAAAGCTGTGATAAGCGAAGATCACCCTGAAATGCATGTTCCGTCTGCTTTTACGATTCTTCCGGGCGGAAAGAGGGCATTGGTTCTTGGCGGAAAGGAATTTATAACAGAAGAGGGGAGTTCAATTGGAACTGCCGGTCCTGACGATCTTGCACTGCTTGATCTTGAAACAGATATTCCTGAAGTAATTCAATGGTTTGATGTATGGGGAGCAACCGGCGTGAACGGATCGGGTCCTTCGCTAAGGTCGATCGGTGTTGCTGATAACGGATTCGTCATGATAGCGAATTCAAGTGAATATGCCGATGATCCGGGGAAAATAAAACTGTTTAATTATGACGGTGATAAAACAATTTCGTTCCTGACAGATTTTACAGATGCCGCTCTGGATTCACCTGATTATATCGCAATGAACGATGAGGGAAGTGTGGCTATAGTGCTGAATTCATTATTCAAAGGGGCGACTCTTGGTGTAACAGATTCAGCAATATCGTATGTCAAAAAAGAGACTCACGACCTTACCCAGCCGATGATAAAACTGTCTGGCGAACCGTTTCAAAACCATGTCCTCATAAATTCTTTCAGAAGCTCAAGTGACGAATCTGCATCTATTACAATTGCTGAAATAACTGTAGACGGTCTTGTCGAAAAATCATCTGCCCAGATCCCGCTTGAAGATGGATATTCACTTGAAAGTCTTGCTGTGCAGAAATAATAAGGGGATCAGATATGTTCAGAGTTTTTATGAATGCTGTATCGAGTTTAATTCTTGCCGGAATCGGAGTCTATCTGCTGACTCTGGAAAGTTATTTTATAAAAGAAAAGGGTAATCCTGAGTTCGGCAGACTTTTTTCGGGATGGTCGCTTATTTCGCTTGCCGTGGCTGTTTTTGCTGTTTCAGTTCTTTCTGCCGCAGTTGCAATATCATGGGCAAAAAGGGATATTCCGCTCCCGCCGCCCGGAACGATACGCCCCGCCCCGTCGTATAAAGGTATGATAATATTAAAGTTCTGGTATCTTATTGCCATTGCAGCTACTGCACTGATTCTGGCTTTTTATCTTTCAGAAAAAATTGTAAATCCGGGAATTTGATTAGATTTCTCAGGATTTTTGTATAAATCCATGGTTTTTTTTAGTAATAGTCAACTGAAATTTTTATGGTAATACCAATCCCATGAGTTCACGGATTTTTTCAGCGTTACCGTGATCTGTCAGTATTTCAAGCAGATTCAGTGCAATGATTATTTAGTTGAAGTTACTGTTCTTTAAGAATTCTTACGACATCCCGGACCCTTAAGCTCACTTTTCCCGCCTGATAATGGAATTATACTGATTTGAGTACGGATTCTTTCTTTCAAGGCAGGAACATGTGATATTATTCCGATCAGTTTGCCATCCTGCTGAAGTTCGGACAGTGTTCCAAGCGCTGTTTCAAGTGCGTCTTCGTCAAGAGTGCCGAAACCTTCATCAAGAAAGAGGGAATCAACCTGAACTTTGCGGCTTGCCATTTTTGAAAGTCCGAGTGCAAGAGCAAGGCTTACAATAAAACTTTCACCACCCGACAGATTTCTTGTTGATCTGATTTCTCCGGCCTGATAGTTATCAATGACATTCAGTTCAAGCGGCTGCTCCTTGTCGCGGATGAGCAGATATCTGTCAGACATCTTCACAAGCTGGCGGTTAGCGTGGTTCACCATCACTTCAAAAGTCAGCCCCTGAGCAAAATTGCGATACTTTTTTCCATCGGCTGAACCTATAAGACTGTGCAGTTTATTCCATTTTGTGCACTCTTTTTTCTGAGCTTTGACGGCAGTCAGTTTTTCTTTCATCTGTTCTTTGGCTGTAGTGTTTTCAATCAGCTTGTGTTTGAGTCCGGCAATGGTATCGCGCAATTTTTTCAGATCCTCTTCAAATTTTTTGAACTGTGGCTCCAGCTCTTCTAGTGTCTTGTCCGTGAGCTTTTTGGCGATCTCCGTGGCCAGACGTGTCTCCCGGTCTTTCTGTTTGGTTTTGAGCTCTGTCCCTGCATTATCCAGCTCTTTTGCCCGAGAGAATAAGGATTCCCGTTCTTCATGAGAGAGTCTGGCTTCGAGGAATGATTTCTCATCTGTAAAGCCTACCAGAGTCAAAGCAGTTGAAAAGTCCTCTTCCGCTTTTTTCAGTTCAGGCATTCTTTGCTCAATACGCTTCTTCAGGGAGTCAATTTTGGTCTTTTCCGTTATCAGTTTCTGCTGCGACCCGGTGTTCAGATCTCGGGATTTCTTCTCGGCTTTTTCGGCATCGGCAATCAATTTGTTCAGGCGACCTTCTTCTTCATCAGGCTTTTTATCGCCATATAACTTCTTTCGCTCATCTGTCCCGTCGGCCAGTTCCTTTTTGAGTCGTTCCAGATTCTCATGTTTTTCAGTTAGGGCCTTGATCTGTGTATCAATTACGGCATCCAGACGCTTCACCTCGCTGTCGATGGCGGCAATCTGTTTTTCGATGTCGGTCTTTTGTTTTATCTTTTCCTGCCATGCCTTCAGTTTTGATTTGAGGGATTCGAGCAGTGACTTGACCTCCGACTCAGGTATTTCAGTAATGCCAAGTGGCAGGAGTTTTTCGGAAACGACCATTTTAAGTTGCTCAAAGCCGGTCTGAAGGTTCGCAAGGGCATCCTTCAATTCAATCAGCGTTTTTTCAGCGGACTTCTTATCATTGGCGGCATCGGTTTCCAGCTTCTCGCAGTCATTAAGGTTTTTGCGAGCTGTGGTATCCGTCTGTTCCAGTTTTTTGATGGCGACTTCCTGTTCATCAGCTTTGTCGATCAATTTGGTTAGCGATTCTATCTTTTGTTCGATTTCATCGGGAACCGGAACATTGCCCTTAGCAAAGGGGTGCTCGACTGAGCCACAGAGTGGACAAGGCTTGCCATCTTCCAGTTTGGCTCGGTGGTTCTCAAATTCCTCGATTTTCCTGATGAAAGCCCTTTCACGAAGAAGAGTTTCCTTCTCGGTGCGATATTCCCGGAGCAGTTTGTTACCCAGCAATTGGCTCAGTGCATCCATGCCTTGCTGTAAATTTTTAGCAGCTGACTCTATCTCCAGTTTTTTGAGGGAGCATTGCTTGGTGGCAGTCTCCAGTTTCTTTGCGGCATCTGCTACTGTCGTATCGGCTTTTTTGAGATTGGCTTTTTTCTGCGTAATTTCCTGTTGTTTGGCAAGCAGATTGCCGAACTGTTCTTCAACACCAGCCAGTCCGCTAATCAGCCATTCATCCCGGGTATTTTCTTTGATATACAGCTCTGCTACCTCAAGAGATATCTGTGCTGCGGTCTGTTTTTCCTGTTCCTTCACCCGAGCCAGCTTGTTGGTCTCAATCTTTGCGGCTTCCTTGGTACAGGCATCAGCGTTTTCTGATACAGCCTTTGTCTGTTCAGCAATCTTTTGATCTAGTGACCTGATTTTCTGGATCAACGGGGCTGCCGTTTTCAGCGCTTCTTTGGCTTTCAGGGTGAGCTGTTCAGCAGCCTTGAGAGCCTCTGCTTGTGTGTTTGCAGATGATTCAAACTCAGGAAGTGCGGCTTCATTTGTTTTCAAGGAGGTCTGATCGTCAACCTGCTGCTTACGGAGGGATGTGAGCGTTGCGTAGGTTCCGTCCAGTGATGCGGACTTGGTGGCCTGTTCAAGTTTGGTCCGTTCCGGTTTGAATGCCTCGGTATCGGTCTTCAGCTTGGTGGCTTCATCCGTAAGGGTGAGGATTTCCTTTTTCAGGTTCTCAATATTGGTCAGCCATGTAATAGCTTTGCCTGTTTCATTTGATTTACCGACAATCTCGGTTTCCTGTTTCTGCTTTGCCTCAAGCTCCTGCTTAATCTCTTTTTCTTGTTCCGGCTCAAGAATCACAATGCCTGATGTTTCAGCTTGAATGAGGTTCAGTTTTTCCTGTTCCTCCTGCTTTTTTTCATGAACTTTCTGAGAAATTCTCGAATAAATTTCAGTACCTGTAATCTGTTCAAGTATTTTTGACTTTTCTTCAGTCGCGGCTCTTAGAAAAGTGTCGAATCCACCTTGAGCCAGCAAAACGGAACGAGTGAATCTGTCAAAATCCATGCCCGTTTTTTCCTCAATGATTTTTGAGACGAGACTTCGCTTGTTTTCAATGAGTTTGCCGGTTTTTTCATTCGAAATCCACTGCTCAGGGAACTGCAACTCTCCGGTCGGCTTTTTGCGAGCACGGTGTTGTTCCCAGTGACAGCGAAAACGGCCTGATTTAGATTCAAACAGAGCTTCAGCATAACATTCGCCTGTCTGGCGGGACATGATTTCATTGCTGTTTTTGGTAATATTGTCAAGTCGCGGTGTCTTCCCGTACAAAGCAAGGCAAATCGCATCAAGAATAGTTGATTTCCCTGCTCCGGTAGGGCCTGTCAGAGCAAAAATAGTGTTGCCGGTATATTCCGGGTCGGTGAAATCTATAACCCATTCACCGTAAAGCGAATTGAGGTTTTTTAAACGAAGCTCAAGAATTTTCATGATAATACCTTTTTATTCTGCATTTGTGTCTTCTTCCTGTAAACTGCGAATTATGTCATTGTAAGATACAGTGAGTTCCTTCCGTTCTTCTTCAGGCACATCAAAAGCGTCAAGACAGCGGTGAAAAATATCGTTTGTATCAAGGTCGTCAAGAACTTCGTTTTCATGAATGGAATTTATCACACGCTCAATTGACTGCCTGTTTTTTATTCTGCGGATTTCCATCTTAGACCCGCTTAAAAGCTCATCAAACTGCTCTCTCAGATTACCCACAACTTCTTGACCAGTATATTCAATTCCAAGCCATGCGCTGCTGTTCGCCAGCTTCAACTCATTTATTTTATTAGATATATCATCGAGAGAGCCTTCGATGCGAACCAGTTTCTGAAAGCACGGGATTGTAATTTCCTGAATATTTCTGACACCATCGTTAAATTCGACAAGAACGACTTTTTTGTCCTGAGTCGCTTCCCCGAAACCCATTGGCAGAGGTGAACCACTGTAACGGATATGCTCTTCTTCTCCTACAGTCTGAGGAATATGCAAATGACCCAGTGCTACATAATCAATTGATGAAAGAAAAATTTCAGCTCCGACATGAACCAGAGAACCAACATAAAGTTCATGGACTCCGTCACCATCGACAGTTTTTCCGCCGCTTGTGAAAAGATGTCCTGTCACAATTACCGGAATATGTGAAAATCTTTTTTTTTCCAGTTCAGACCGCTTATTTTCAGCGATAGTGCACACATTTTCGTAATGTTTTTTCAAGCCGTCAACGAGCTTTGCATTTTTATCATCAATAGTTTCTCCAGGCTCAACAGTTCTGAGATCTCTGTCCCGGAGATAAGGCACAGCACAGACAATTGCCTCTGGTTTTTCATCGTTTTCTAGCACCAGCACCTCATCTTCTGCATTTTCCGGTGTATCACCTATCACATAGACATTAAATGCCCTCAAAAGCTCTTTCGGCGCATTCAGAAACGAAGGAGAATCATGGTTCCCGCCGATAATTACGGCATGACGGCAGCATGATCCTGAAATCTTTGACAAAAAATTGTAATAAAGTTTCTGAGCACTGTTCCCCGGAGTTACAGAATCAAACACATCACCGGCGATAAGCAGAACATCGACACAATTTTCCGCAATAATACCGTATAACCATTCAAGAAAAGCAGAAAACTCGTCATGCCGTTTCCGACCGTAAAGAGATCGTCCCAAGTGCCAATCCGAAGTATGAAGAATTTTCATTGTGCCTCCGAAGTACAAGTATTCAAGATGGTTTCCTGAAGATAAGTTAATCAAATTTCTCAGGATTTTCGTATAAAGTTATTGTTTTTTTCAGTGATAGTCAACTAAAATTTTTTTATGATATTGTCGAATCCCATAATTACATCTCCTGTTTTATTATCTGGAATATTTTGATGCAAACGCTCTGCCGAAACCGGATTTTAGATATTTCTTTTTGATAATTTTTTAAGTTTTTGTGTGTCACCACAAATCAGAGCCAGTTTTTTTACCCGACTCCATTTTTTTATCTGTTTTTCTCTTTCAATTGCATCTTCCTGAGATTCGTGAGTTTCACTATAAGAAAGGGTAACAGGTTTTCTCAATGCGGTAAATCTGGCACCTCTCCCAAGATTGTGAGTTTTTACCCGTTCTTCCAGGTCGCTTGTGTGCCCGACATAAAAAGATCCATCAGAACATGTAAGTATACATGTAAACCAACTCATATCACCATTCCAAACAATAAATTGCATAAAAAAATCAAATGCCCTTCGATGCATTCGCTATGCTCATTTACTCAGGACACCATTCGACTCTTGTAATATTTTGTAAATTCTTGTTTTAATGAACTTGTAATCTATTTGTCGGCCAGCCATGAGCGAGCATAGCGAGTCGAATGGTGGAGACGGCGGGAATCGAACCCGCGTCCGAAAAGGGGGTCAATCAAGCATCTACATGCTTAGCTGTCTGTTTTATATAGCGATCGGGCTCCCAGCAGCAGGATCCGTCACGCTTTTCCGCACTTGATTTCGCTTCTATCACCCTACGGATGGGTTCAAGTTGCTATCCCGCTGTTTGACGCCAGATCTGAAGCCGCGGGAAAGTCCGCAGTCTGACGAGCAGCTTAAGCTGCTATTGCAAATTCGTTGTTTGCGTTTCTAGTTTTGCCGCTTTTTTACGAGGCCAGCGGCACCTCGGCATGCGACTTGAAAGCTCCAGCCTCCCCGTCGAAACCATGTCGTCCCCATTTATCAAAGAGCGGTTGAACACCGTACAGCAATCGTATGTAGAAATACCGTTTTGTCAATTGTGTGATAGCAATTCAGTTGAATGCACCACACTTGATCCTGATTATACCGGAGGCTCAGCCGCTTGTAATTCGACCTGCAACGGATATAATGAAGTGAACTGTGAAACCGATGGGTGGTAGAATAAATATTATGGGGCGGATAGCAGTATCCGCCCAGAGGTTTTAGATGAAATACATTCTGATAATATTCTCATTGATAGTTTTCTGCTCATGTATTTCATGCAATTCAAATAGTCCTAAAACTGATTCTGATTCAATAATTGATGAAGATTCTTTAAATGAAGAAGATATTGATACTTCTGATGAATCTGAGGATGTTGAACTGGATAATAGCAATGATGAAGATGGCGATGCTGATTCAGACTTAGATTCTGACGAGACACCCGACTCGGATTACCCTAAGCCGACCTGTATTGAGATCTATGAAGGAGATCCTGAATCAAAGTTATGCTTCGGTCCGGTGAAGACAGATGTAAAATGCAACGGTTCTCCTGAAGACAATGAATTTGTAACAGTTCTTGAAGATGACAATCCTATAGGCAGCACAAGTGATCCGATGGATATAAACGATGATTTTTTATTTTTCCCGATTACAAACAAAGAAGGTGTTGCCAATATTTATGGATGCAATAGAAAAGATGGATGGCTATATAAGATAGTAATTTCTGACAATGACCATTCTTATTTTACGGTTGATGGACATCTTATCATCTTTGTCATATGGGATGTTTCTAGAGATTATGTTGAAAATGTTAAGCTTCTTTCAGGAAATCTGATGACAAATGAAATAAAAAGTGTCAAAGATTGGGGCAGCTATGGAAAACTTCAATTGAAATTCCCATTTTTGACATACAACTCCTTTGATATTCCACAGATTATTAATCTTGAAACAAATGAATCCAAAAAACTATCCAGATTGACAGGACCATTCCCCAGGAATGACGGGAAAAATCTTGTTCTCACGGGATATTATAAACAGCCCGGAGAAAGTGATGATGAGACACCGTTCGGGATAGCGACATGGATAGTTGACATGAAAACGAATGAGATAAAACCGCTGAATGTGACGGCATCGTTTGCCGAGGGAGTGGTGAATATTGATGGTGACTATGCCATGATCGGTTCAGGAAGAGATACAGTTTATTATTCAAATTTTCCGATGCAGTACAGCGGATTT